>Ga0123353_10000622_pt1 | contig 43414 bp, 31 predicted proteins | sample TergutLab28metaG_3_FD_92763 | JGI IMG/M metagenome (GOLD analysis project Ga0123353, IMG submission 92763) | Labiotermes labralis P3 segment gut microbial communities from Petit-Saut dam, French Guiana - Lab288 P3 | ecosystem: Host-associated > Arthropoda: Insects > Digestive system > Gut ... | reverse complement strand
GCGCCGGGCGATACTGGCGAAGGAATTAAATGACGCTCTGGGTTGGGCGGCAATACCAACAAAAATTATTAACGTACTGGAAAAACTAATGCAACTCGCCGCATGATGCTTGGAAAGTACAGCTATACTACAAACGGGTACAAATTGGTCGTGTTTGAAAAAAGGACAATTTGTACCCGTGTACAGCATAGACCTGACCCGGGACAGACTTCAGTGTGTACCTTTGAGTTTTTTCATTTCTTCCTCCCTGTGTGCTTTCAATTCATCGAAGGAAAATGCCGAATCGCTTCGATTGATCGGACGAAGTAAAATTGCCACTGCCCCCACCAAAAAGAGGATCACCACGGCATACGAAACGACCCATTCCTGCGTTTCATTCTCTGCGGCTTCTTGCGCCCAAAGTGGTGCAATCGTAAAGAGAAAGACGGTCACTGTCATCCAACACCGATGAAAAAATTGTGCAAACATCGCAAAAACAAAACAATCAGGAACAAACGACACTGGCATTATAGAAAATTTTGCGGAGGAGTCAACAGACACATCTCTACGGACTGCCGGTTTGTCCGCCGCCAACCGGGTGGCTCAAACCGATCATGGCTCACCATGGAATTCTCAATTCTGCCCTCTTTGCCTTTGTGGAGGCGGCTCCATCATATACCCTAATTTCTCTCTGCCGAAATCTCTGGTCGGCAGAATGCGAGTGCCTTCGATTGTTCGGAGGAACTCGACGTATTCCTTCCACAGTTCTTCGGGGGTTTTGCCGGTGTACTTCTCGAAGACATCGTTCGACCATGTCCGCTGACGCGCATGGCGATTCAATTTTTTGACGAACTCTTTATCGTAAACATGCTCGATCCACATGAAGAAACCGCCGGTGATCTGGTAAGAATCGGTGTACTTGTTCGTTTCAAGATTGACAGGACGCATCCGCACATCCGGCTCAAAATAGGCATGCCGGGCAAAGTCGGTGATCCCTTCCATTGCCCAACCCGGGATTCCCCCCTGTCCCCTGCCACCGGGATACCGTTGAATGACATGGAGCATTTCGTGTGCCACCATGCCAAAATCGCCCGGCATGCGTCTGACCCAGTCGGCGGAGATGGTAATGGTACTTCCAGAAGCATGGGCAACACCCTCCATTTTGCGGAAAACAAGCGTCATCTCGTTCGGCGGAACAAATCCTTCCGTTTCAAATAACTTGTCGAATATCGGATAGTATTCGGCAACAAGCCGAGCCGCTTTCCCTGCCCATTCGTGGATGCCTTCCTGTTTGAGCACGGCTTCCCCTTCAAAAACAACGGTGACTTTCTCCAGTTGAACCGGTTTGCGTTCTTCTTTCACCTCAATGGCAAGTGGAGCGTCCTCTGCTTGCATGCCACCCAGCAACAAAAGAAAAACAAAAAAAGTACGAGGAAAATGTTTCATGGGGATATTTGGTGATCTGAGTTCAACACCGAGTCATTCTACGTTATTTTCCATGATGTGGCAAGCCTCTTCGCTAGACCCGAGCATTCGCTGGAAAGTTTTATACCCAAAGTAGGACAAAGAGCGGGGCGGCGTTAGCCCCCCGGTGAGCCCGCACCGAACGACCCGCCATTGCTGAAAATGAACACGCCAAGCACCGGGAGGCTAACGCCGCTCCGCTCGCACAATGGGTCTATTATTTCTGAGCGAAGGGGCTATATTCATCTTGCAATCGGGGGCGTTTCATGGTGTAATGAACGGCAGCTGGCTCCTGTCCCGTAACCTTTTATCCAACGATGCGATCTCCCTTTCCTTCAGTCCGCGCGGCTTCGGTACCCATGTTTTGGGCATATACATTGGTGGAACTGCTGATTGCCCTGGCATTGTCGATGATCCTCTTGATCGGTGTGACGGAACTATTCAGTAGGGTCAGCAGCGTGATGAGCGAAACCCGAGCAACGCTCAACTTGTCCGCGAACCTTGATGGCGTGGAACTCCTCTTGCGACAAGACCTTGCGCGGATTCAACCCAAAGACGGGGACGACAGATTGACAATAAAACCGGGACGAATGATCGAGTCCATTGCCAGTCCGGGTACTGTCGAAGTGGAAGATTTCGGCTATCTGGAAATTGTCGAGGGTCCCAATCATTCCCTGTGTTCCTGTTTTGACGATCCTTCTTCGTTGTGTTCCTGCCCCAACGCACCGTGCAACGATATTTCGTGCCGTCCCTACGTGAACGAAAAAAAGGAGCATGACCCGACCGTCGGCGATGTGGACGATATTTTCGCTTTTACAGCAAAAGCAGACCCGGCAACACCCTTTCGTGGGCTTATTGATGGGAAACTTGCCGAAAGAAACTATGCCGAAATTGTCTGGTTCGTGAGGGGAAACACTCTCTACCGGCGTATCCGGCTGATCGACGATCAAAGTTCAAAGATAGATCCCACCGTGAACTCGATGGCGGAACTGGCTTTACGAGAGAGACGTTTTGGGCGCAGTCTTGCGGATACTTTTCCCTGCCCGCTCTATGATAATGCCAATCCGCCGACTCAATCGCAGTATTATCTGCGGATGCCAACACTGGAAGAAGTCCTGCACGATCCGTGGCATCTGGCTGACTGGAGAGACCCTCCCACAGGACAGCGGATAGACAACCCCGATCTTTGGGAACAGCCGCACTTTTTTCCCGCGTCGCAGGACAGAAAAAGCGGTTCACTGACAAAATACGTCAGTACGCCTCGCCACCATCGAGCAGGCGAGGACATTGTCTTGACGAATGTGCTATCGTTCGACATAAAAGTTTGGTGTCCCGATGTGAGAGATTTTGTCGATTTGGGAACGACGGGAACGACATGGGCAACCAGCAACCAGCCCGCCTTGCCTCGCACTTGGGATTCGTGGTCAGTGGAGTACGCTACCCAATCACTTCCCGATCCTCCTTTCATCGAGTCGCTTGAAGCGATTCGGATCACGATCCGCTGTTTCGATCCAGCGAGTCGCATTATCAAACAGACGACCGTCGTTCACAAATTTTGAGAAGACTGCGGTCGGGGACACAGTCCCCGGCTCTCTTCTCACTCCTCCCAGCGTCCGACGACGAGGCAGCCGTTGTGTCCGCCGAAACCGAAACTGTTCGACATGGCAAGGTTGATCGTGCGTTCCCGCGCGGTGAGCGACGTGTAGTCGAGATCGCAGTCGGGATCGGGCACTTCGAGGTTGATCGTCGGCGGGACAATGCCATCCCGAATTGCCAGCAAACAGAAAATCGCTTCGACCGCGCCGCTGCCGCCGAGAAGATGTCCAATCTGACTCTTCGTACTCGAAATCGACGCTTTGAACGCATGATCGCCGAACGCCTGTTTGATGGCTCTCGTCTCCGCAACGTCGCCAAGAATCGTTGCCGTTCCGTGAGCGTTGATATAGTCGATGCTCTCCGGCAAAACTTTTGCATCCGCGAGTGCTTTGAGCATTGCCTTTTTCGCTCCTGTTCCGTTTTCATCCGGCTGTGTCACGTGCGTGCCGTCCGAAGTCAACCCTGTCCCCAAAATTTCCCCCAGGATGGTCGCCCGACGTTTTTTCGCGTGGTCGAGTGATTCCAGTACCAGCACACCACAGCCATCCGAAAGCACGAAGCCGTCCCGATTCTTGTCGAAGGGGCGGCTCGCTTTTTCCGGTTCGTGGTTTCGTTCGGAGAGGGCGTGCATTGCTCCGAAGCCTGCCATTCCGAGTGTCGTTGCGGAGGCTTCACTGCCGCCAGTGAGAACGACATCCACCTCGCCGGCGCGGATCAGCCGAGCCGCATCGGCAATCGCATTGACCGACGTGGCACATGCCGTCGAAACGGCATACGAAGGTCCGGTGATCGCGTAGTGGATCGAAACATTTCCCGCTGCCGAATTCGGCATCGCTTTCGGGATCACGAAGGGGGAAACCCGGTGGGGTCCCTTTTCGACCAATTTGAGATGCTGTGTTTCGATCTCGCCAAGCCCGCCGATACCGCTGCCGATGACGACGGCACAGCGATCTTTGTCTGTCTGCGAAAAATCGAGACCGGCTTGTTTGACCGCATCGATCGACGAGGCAATCGCATATTGGACGAACCGTTCCAACCGCCTTGCTTCTTGAATCGGGAGATAGCCTTCCATGGTGAAGTAATTGCAATCGCCGACAATCTGCGCGCGATACGTCTCGATTTTGTCCAGGGTCATGCGGCGAATACCCGAGCGACCGAGACACACCGCTTTCCACACCTCCTCGGCATTGTTGCCAAGCGGCGTCACCAATCCACATCCTGTAACGACAACACGTTGCATACGCTCTATGTTTCCATTGTCTTCATTGGGTTACCGGATAGCATTGTAGCAGATAAGAGGGCAATTTATAGGGTAGTACCTCAGCAAGTCTAAAATTGTTAATGGTCGCCAGTCGCTCCACGTTACTGCGCTCCCGGCTGCCATTGAAAAAATATGCATGCGTATTTGAGAAACGGTGTAGTAGCCGAAAAACGACCCGCTCCGGGTTGCCCGCCCGGCTCGGGTTGCCCTTCGGGTCTACCGCCGTTCTTTTGCTACGACGTTGTCGATGATCTCCTTTGCCTGCTCCGTGTTCTCGTCCAAAGGAACCGGGGACGAAGGGACTCCGCTGTTCCCAGACTCTGACCGAATATCCGCAATCAGAAAACCAATGGCAACTATGAGACTATAAAACGCCGTAATCAGAGAAACGGCTAAACCAGGACCGAGTGTGTCTGGATTAAGATTGGAGAGCATTAAAACGATCCCCATGATTGTCCAAAAAAATCCCATCAAGATCACTGCTGGCGCGCCAATCCATCGTCGCCGCTGTCCCGACGCCATCCGAAATATCCACCAACTACCCAGCATCAAGATCACACTCGGCATATCAACAAACAGCAGAATCGACCCGAGGTTGAAACGAGGGGGGAAGACTCCCAAGTCACTGAAAAAGATGACCAAGTAACCCAACAAGAACAAAAAGCCGAGACAAACAAACAGTTGTCGAGTGGAAAATCTCCAAAAACCGGACAGTTGCAATGCTTGTGGCGACAGACGCAATCCGATGGGAAGAAAGACAAACAGGGCAAGCCCAATCGCATAAAAGGGACAAAACAGAGCGATCGCAACTGCTGGACCCACGGTATCGGGATTCAAGTCGCCCATGACCAAAACCATGCCAGCAACCATGCCGAGCACTCCCCAAGACGGAATAAAGTTCGCAAGACGCAAGAAGAATTGCCCCACCTCGATATTATCTTCGTTCGGTGGATAGGAAAACGCAAAGAACGTTTTCACGCCGCGACCGAATTCTTTTCGTCCGAAAAGAAGAACGAAACCGGCAACTCCCAACAAGATAAACAGGATCGAGGGCAAGTCCAAAAAAAAACAAATGCACTCAACGCCCAAAAAAAATCGGGATGACAAGAACAGCCGCTCGAAAGGACGACTACTGCTAGCCAAGAAAATCATGGGATTTTTTTGGGGGGGTTAGTCCGCCATCTCGACGGACAGTGTCGGACCCCATGTGCGGTAATAACGTTGCAATACTCCCGTTGGCATCGCCTCGGACACGGAGTAGTTGGTCATTCGGGAAACGGAACGGCGGATTTCCCTGTTCTGGGCATCAAGTTCCCGGGTCGTCGATTCCAGTAGTCCGCCAGGCACATCCCAAGAACAACGCGCATCGGTGATTTTGGTGAGGTTTCCCCCTTTTTCAATCGTTTGCAGGCTGTATGTTTTGTTTCTGCGGTTATTCCGCAACCCTTTGAGTGCGGCGGTCTCTTGCACAAGCATGACGGACTGCCGGAGAATCCGCCCCCCGGTATCTTCGCTGGCGTTTGCACTTCGCAAAATCCTTTCGACCCGAAGGACGTGAGGATAGACATGCGGTGTGTACCAAATCGTCGTGGTGAGATGCCCTCCGGCGGTCTGTTGTTCATAAATCCGAACCGCACACGGAACAACCTTTTTGTTGATCATTATTTTTTCAGGTGTCCCTTGGCGGGCTTGGACACCCTCCTGAACAGGTTCCTGGAAGAAATCAACTTTTACCGTTTGCGGCTTTTTGGTCACAATTTTTCCGCCAAGCTCGAAGGTCTCCGATTCTTCCGAAGTGATACTGTCTTCTTCAATCGATTTTAGCACTGTTCTCAGCGTTTGCGTTGTTCGTGCCGCTTGACCGTCATGATTGGAAATGACGGTCGTTTGAACAATGCACCACGAATTCGGTTGGAAACGACCCCACGGATGCTCGTTTGCTGTCAAGAGAGTCGGCGCACCCTCTCCGCCGACTGTCAGTAAAGCAACGTAAAAAAGTCCCACAAACACATTACCCATGACTCCTATTGTACCAAAAATAGGGGGAAATACAAGACGAGCATCCGTTCCCATTTTCCCCAAATCCGCTATAATTCACGATTGTTTTCACCCAGCCGTCCAATGCCGAAATCGCTCTGGAATCGAGGATTCATCGCTCTGCTCATCACGCAGTTCACCGTCGCGTTTAACGATAACGTTTTTCGCTGGTTGCTCGTTTTCATCGGGATCGCCTACGCCAAAACAACGGGTGAAGCGGACGGCATCCGATTCCTCGGAGCATTCTTTCTCATTATTCCTTTTCTCCTCTGGGCTTCGATTGCCGGTTATTTGACTGACCGGTTCAGCCGACGTCATACCGTCATCTGGTGCAAAGCCATCGAACTCGTGCTGCTTGCCATCGGGATCGCGATCATCTGTTGCGGACCGACCGTTGCCGACGTGGGCGGCATGCCGATCACAGTGTATTTCCTGCTCGGTGTCCTCTTTTTGCTGGGTACGCAGTCCACCGTTTTCAGTCCGTCGAAGTACGGACTCATTCCTGATCTTGTTCCCGAAGAGTCCATTTCTGCGGCGAATGGAATGATGGTGATGCTCACGATGATTGCCATTGTGTCTGGGACGGTCGTTGGCGGCTATGTATTCTACTGGACGACACTCTTTCACGATGTGCTCAATCCTGCAACCGGACTGATCGACGAAGTTGCCCGTGACATACCGGGCGGACACAATATTTGGGTCACTGTTCTTGTGATCGTTGGGGCTGCTGCGATTGGGCTGGTGTCCAGTTTTTTCCTTCCGAAAATGAACGCCGTCGACCCGAAAGCGAAATTTCCTGTCTTTTTCTTCTGGCAAACCTGCAAAGACATTGCCACTTTGTTTTCTTATCGTGCGCTCTTTTGGGTTGCCATTGCCAGTGCATTTTTCTGGGGACTTGCCGCCCTTGCTCAAAATAATATTGCCAAATATGGTACGGAGTTTCTGATGGTGATGCCGCAAAACGTGACTCCTCTGGTGGCAATTTTGACGATCGGCATTGGCATCGGGGCGGTTCTCTGCGGTTATCTTTCCGGCAAACGAATTGAATTGGGACTTGTTCCCATCGGTGCATTTTTTATGGGCTTGTTCATTTTGATTCTCGGTTTCACTCCCGGTCATGCCGAACCGATTGGAGTCGGCAAAGGATCACCGCTCGATACGCCCTACATTTTTGGAGCCATTGTGATGCTCCTGACGGGGCTTGGCGCGGGATTGTACGATGTCCCGCTTGCCGCGTATATTCAAAAGAACAGCCCCGAATCGCAGCGGGGACGAATGATTGCTGCCTATAACTTTTGCACTTTTTTCGCGATGCTCGTTTTCACCGGTCTTGGGCTGGTCGGTGCCGTCCTGTTCGCCAAAATGGGACTCAATGCCAGTTTGATGATTTGGATTGCCACTGGCTTGCTGACGCTTGCCGTCAGTGCGACGCTCGCTTATCTCTATGCAACTCCGCTCAAGATTTTCTTGAAACTAGCCCGGCAGAACGACGCGGAGGAATGATTGTTGCTGGTTGGTTGGTCATGCAAGTCGGGAACGCGGTTGTTTTTCGGTTGATTGATCGGACAAACGCGCCCGGTGACGGTTTATCGTCTCATTACGCAGGGAACAATCGAGGAAAAGATCGTGCGTTTGCACCACGAAAAACGCAGGCCAGCCGACAAATTACTCGAAGGCACCGACCAAGCCACCAAACTTTCGGCAGAAGAACTGATCAACATTTTGCGCTCGTAGGGACAGACCTACGTGTCTGCCCGCCTTGCGTGTCTGCCCGCCCGCGTTCCCGGCTTCCAACCGAACAATAACAGCCGGGAGCGTTAATAACAGCCGAGAGCGCGGGCGCAGTGAAGCGACCGGATCGCCACGTACCCGCAAGTTTCGGCGAGTACGCCTACACTCCGCAGCACTTTGGAAATTAGCGTGGGAAGGACGGAAATGGGGCATGTTGACGAACTGTCCCTATTGACGACTCGGCGAATTGCCGATAGAATACGTGTGTCGGGTTGATCACCGACACAATTATTGCCCGTCGAACCTGTCGCAAGACCTTCGGCGGGTTTTTTCATACCCATAATGTTAGAAACACAAGCCAAACGAGTTGTCGCCTTTGTCGATGGTCAGAATCTCTTCAACGCCGCCAAAATGGCATTCGGGTATAGTTTTCCGAATTTCGACCCGATTGAGCTCGCAAGATTGGTGTGCAAACAAAAGCCCCAGTGGGCTCTTGCCAAACTCTATTTCTATACCGGTATGCCATCGCCGACCAAAGACGAACCCAGAAACCGGTTTTGGAAAGGTAAACTCGCCGCGATGGGCAAAGATACGGATTTGGTGCAAACGTTTTCCCGACCGCTCGTTTATCGAAATGGCATCGGACAAGAAAAAGGGATCGACGTAAAACTGGCGATAGATGCTGTACGTCTGGCACACGAATCAGCGTATGATGTCGCTTTGATTTTCAGCCAAGATCAAGACTTCGTAGAAGTCGCCACTGAAATACGTCGTATTGCCGCCGTTCAAAATCGTTCGGTCAACGTTGCGAGTGCGTATCCCGTGAGTTCTGCTTATGCCAACAATCGTGGGATAGACAGAACCGACTGGATTCCCATTGACCGAACGCTTTATGACCAAGCGATTGATACCGTGAACTACCGTTCTCGTTGACACACGCAACAAACACCGCCAAAAGTAGAACGCAGCCGCATGACGGAGCATGACAGCCGAGAGCGTTAATAACAGCCGGTCGCTTCGACGTTGCCTGCGCTCCCGGCTTTCATTGCGTTCCCGGTTTCATGGTACAATTGACGCTATGCAACTTTCTTGGGATGAGATACTCAAACGTGCGGTGGCGTTTGCGAAGCGGTGGAAGGAGACCCATCGGGAGAAGGCGGATGCACAGCCCTTTGTGACCGAGTTCCTCGACGTGTTCGGGGTCGATGATCCTGTGAAAGTCGGCGAGCGGGAAAAGACCGTGAAAATCTCCGGCGCACGCGACAAGTACATCGACTTCTTTTGGAGCGGGCAAATCGCTATCGAGATGAAGTCGCGCGGAAAAGACCTCGGCGGGGCATACAAGCAACTCAAGGACTACATGGATCGCATCCCCCCCGAAGAAGTGCCGGACTTGTGGATGGTCTGCGACTTCGAGACGATACAACTGTGGCGACGTTCGACAAGCGAAAAGTTCTCGTTCAAACTGAAAGATTTTCGTAAACACATCAAACGCTTTGCCAACATCGCCGGTTATACAACCGAACGTGCCACAAGTCCCTCTATCGAAGTCAACATCAAAGCCGCCGAAAAAATGGCGAAGTTGCACGACGCTCTGGAGTCGCTCGGCTACGAAGGGCACGAACTCGAAGTCTATCTTGTGCGGCTGCTCTTCTGTTTATTCGCCGAAGACACCGGCATTTTTCCTCAAAACAGCCTGTACCATTACGTGGGGCAATCGAAGAGCGACGGCAGTGGCTTATCCGACCGCCTCGCCCGCCTCTTTGAAGTGCTGAACATGCCGGAAGAGACCCGCGCGAAGCGAACGCGGCTGCCCGCAGAACTCAAACAGTTTCGCTACATCAATGGCAAACTCTTTGCGGTACGGCTGGGGATGGCGGACTTCGACGCGAAAATGCGGCAAACGCTCATCGAGTGTTGCAAGTTCGACTGGAGCAAAATCTCCCCCGCGATCTTCGGCGCGATGTTTCAAGGGGTGATGGACAAGAACCAACGACGCGAACTCGGCGCACACTACACCAGCGAAGAAAACATTTTGAAACTCATTAACCCGCTCTTCATGGACGAACTGTGGAAAGAGTTCGACCGTGTGAAAACCGACGAAAAACTACTCAATCAATTTCACGACAAAATTGCCAGTCTCAAATTTCTTGACCCGGCGTGTGGTTGCGGGAATTTTTTGATTATCACCTACCGCGAGTTGCGATTGCTCGAACTGGAAATCATGAAGATGCAGAGCAGCAACCAGCAAAAGATGCTCGACGTGTCGCTGCTGATGAAAGTGAGCGTCGAACAGTTTTACGGGATCGAGTGTGAGGATTTTCCATGCCAGATTGCGACGGTCGGCTTGTGGCTGATGGACCACCAGATGAACCTCCAAGTCGCCGAGCAGTTCGGACAATACCACGCCCGCTTGCCACTGACGCAAAGTGCCACCATCGTCCACGCCAACGCCCTCCAACTCGACTGGACAACGATCATCTCAAAGAGCGAGTTGAGTTTCATTCTCGGAAATCCGCCGTTCAACGGGGCGCGAATGATGAGTTCCGCACAGAAGGAGGATATGCAACGTGTATTCGGCACACTCAAAGGCGTGGGCAATCTCGACTACGTGACGGCGTGGTACAAAAAAGCCGCCGATATGACGCACGGCACGGGCATACGGACGGCGTTTGTTTCCACGAACTCCATTGCACAGGGAGAGCCGCCTGCCATTTTATGGAAGCCGCTCATGGAACAAGGCGTTTACATCAACTTTGGCGTACCGACTTTCAAATGGCACAACGAAGCAAAAGGAAAAGCGGCGGTGCATTGCGTGATGATCGGTTTCAGTTATCAAAAAACAGAGCCGAATATTAACCCCTATCTCGTCGAAGCCCCGACGGTGTTTATTGAACGCCGAGTTACTCCGCTATGTGATGTGCCGCCAATGGTATTTGGGAATATGCCTAACGACGGTGGGTTTTTGATTATTGAAGGCAGCGATTACGATGATTTCATCACGAGAGAACCTCATGCAATCAAATACATTCGCAGATTTTCTATGGGGGAAGAATTTATAAATAACATACCGAGATATTGTTTGTGGCTAAAAGACGTTGCGCCGGGCGAACTAAAAACCATGCCACTTGTTTTAGAGCGAATTGGAAAATGCCACAAAACCAGAGCGAGCAGTAAGCGTGAGGCAACTCGAAAACTCGCCGACACCCCCTATCTTTTTGGCGAGATTAGGCAACCCGACACGGATTATATTGCTGTTCCAAAAGTATCGTCAGAACGCAGAAGATACATTCCGATAGGAATGCTGAGCAAAGATGTGATTGCGGGAGATAAATTGTTTACTGTTCCAAATGGCAGGATGTATCATTTTGGCATTTTAACGTCTGTTGTCCACATGGCATGGATGCGGGCAGTTTGTGGGCGATTGGAAATGCGATACAGTTACTCCAACACCATCGTTTACAACAACTTCCCGTGGGCAGACGCGACGGAGGAGCAAAAAGTGGAGATTGAGAAGTTGGCACAGGTGATTTTTGATGCCCGTGCATTGTTCCCCGACAGCAGCCTCGCCGACCTCTACGACCCGCTGACCATGCCACCCGAACTGCTCAAAGCCCACCAAACACTTGACCGCGCCGTGATGAAACTGTATAATTTCAAAATCAAGGATATCCCCGAAACCGAAATCGTCGCAAAACTGATGGAGCGGTATCGAGAGTTGGTGGGGTGAAGCATGAAACGGGCAAGTTTGAAAACTTCATTTACACCGTTGCCGCTGGTGCGAACGGCAACCAACCTGTTTTGAAACTTGCAGTCGGACTGAAGAGGGTCGGCATAGTCACGTTTCACCTCTGAACAGTAAACATCGGCGTAACCCAACGTGTTACAGAAAAACTCCCTGATCGCGTTTTCGTAGTTGGACTCGGTGATGGACATGGAAATATCTCCCTTGCGTCATTTTGTATCAACATGCCCGCAAGAATAGCATTTGTATCAAGCAACTACATTGGCAGGCTGTCACTCAAGTCAAAGGGTCTGTGGCAGAGGCTGAAATTCCTCCGCTTCGCACGGATGGTATTTGGTCAGCAGCCGGTTAGCAAAAAGCGGAAATAGGTTCTCGGATAGATAAACCGTGTCCAGATCGGTCATACCCGGGAAAGGTGAAAAGCCTGGCAGCTTTTTGATACCACGGGTATAGACGAAACGGTAATCATCCCGTACGCGATCCAACCGCCCAACAGGTCCCCATTGGCAGTTACTACCGTCACCGTCGCGCCAAGCAATAAAAATAGATTGATTTGTCATAGTTTCTCCTCAAGCAGACGTTGCCGATTCTCCGCCAGCAACTGACATGTAAAATCGCGCCCCACCGGCGAAAGACGGTCCGGCGGCACTTCAGCCAACAGTTGTTCGACCTTCGCTTCTTCAACCATCCGCAAACGATTTTGCCAAATGATAGCAGCGGAAGGACTCTGAGACGAGAAAGCCCTCCACGCATCAATGGTTGTCAAGGTTCGATCAGGATTACTCGTAGCGTAAAATGCTGATTTCGCACGTTTGGCAAAAGGGTGTCGCGCAATAAAGCCAATTGCGGAATTTTCAACCGGCTGCAGTATAAAACTTTCCAGCGAAAGCCTTAGTGCACTCTCTCTTTGTTTCCGACGAGAGCCTCGTATTTTTGCAAGTATTCCGTGCGGGCGGGTTCGGGTAATGACTCAATCCCCGCGTGCAAGTACGCAGAAGCAGTGCGGTTGGGCGCGGCGAGCAGTCCCTTCGCGTAAACGTCAATTTGCTTTTTGAGAACATCGACTCGTTGCTGTTCGGTAAGACCTTCCAAGACGACCTCTCCATTGTTGACAGTGAAAGTGACGGTTTGCATTTTCTGTATGCTTGTGTCATCATCTTCCGATGCACCGGTAAAACCATTTGAAATGCTGCGTCTGCGGTTATCGCGGGTGACGCTGCTCGGCTCTAAATGATAGATTTTCACTTGCCATCCTTCTTGCATTTTCCATTCAATCGACTCCGGTGAGTATTGCGTGTTCCTGAGCCATTCACGAACATGCTGCTGTTGCCCCGTCGCATCAAGCACCTCTATCGAAATATATTTCCCCGAACCACCTGAGCGCGTCACACGTCTGTTGGGAGGTCCGCTAATATTCACGCGATCAGGGCGAAGATCAAAAGTAAAAAGCGTATAGTCGCCGAGCGTGACCACTCGTTGGTGACTTGCAAATGGATTGGTTGCTTTCTCGTATTTCACCTCATCAGGTGTCGTGGAATCTTGCTTGATCAAGATCGTCGCGTTGTCCACATCGATCAAATAAGCGTTGTTGGTGTCGGGCATACGCAAGGTATAGGCACCCAAATGGACTCGCGAAATGTTAATGGGATTGCCTCTGAAAGTGCCTTCGCGCACTGTTTGATTGCCATCCATGAGATGCCACTTTTTGCCTCGGAGTTCATTCAGGTCGTCAATCACAATGTTTACGGTGGCATTGCCCACGAGGTCTCTGGTGGCGACATTGGTTCGTAGTCGCTCGTTCGAGAGGAGATTGAACTTCGATTTCAAGCCATATTCGCGGATCAGCGACTGTTGAGTTGCGGGATTGGTCACCACCGAGTCGATGACCGCCATGCCTTTGTAGTCCTGTTGCCTTGCATAATCTCTTGTCTCTTGATCGATCTCCAGCCCCCAATATTCGAAGTAGGGGATGAGATTGGCTTTGTCCCGCGCCCCAAAATACTTTGCAAAGCGGGAGGGGCTGCCGGGTTCACGTTTCTCCTCGTAAGCCATTCGGCGGATTTCTTGGTTGTAGTGGGTGAAAAACTTGTCGCCGAGCGATTCGTACAAGGAGACGAAAAAGTAGAGTTTGCGGTCGTAATCAGATTTGCCCGCGACGTTTCCTGTGCCGAGTCCGGGAAACCCGACTTCCTTCACTCTTGCCATGAACCGCTCCGCGTCATCAAATCGTGTGCCGTATCCATTCGGAAGGTAATGATTTTTGATTGCAGGGGCATCCCACGTCATAATAGTATAGAAATTGTTCCACACTTCCGCCGTGCCACTGAATGTCGCACTGTGCGGCAGCGTGCTTCGGGCATCCCCTTCGTAGCCGTGAGCGATTTCGTGCGAGCCACCCCACCATCCGATGAGAAAGAAGCCGGTGTTGATCGGACCGGTTCGCTGACGCAGTGATTTGCGAGACATGGCGATGTGGGTGTTGGTATAATACGCCGCACCTGCGCCGGCTTGATGAGGCTTGCAGAAGTACCGGATGTCCGTCTTCTTGTTCCACGGCTTGCTGTCATCAAGACCCAAGAGTTCGTCGAAATGGTTGATCAAATCGTTATAGTAGTTCAACCATTTGGCAAGTCCTGCATCGTTAAAGAGCGGGGAGTGGCTCATATCCTCTCGGTCGAAAACATGGATAAGAAAATTGATGCGAGGCGAGAGGATCATGGCATATCCATCGTTGGTTTCGGGGTCGCCTGTTTGCAGGCTATTTTTTTCCCAATCAAGATAAAATTGCGCCGCACCTCCGGGATAGTTTTTTTCGTGATCCCAGATGGTCAGGTCAATCATCTCTTCCGTTCGGTCGAACTCTAATGCGGGAGTCGCTCCATTTTCGGGTGCGGTTTGTCCTCGTAAAACTGGCACGACCACTCTGCCGGTCTCGTTCGTCCACGAAACGATGTCGCCGTTTGACGGCACGGAGAGCGTAGGACCTGTACCGGATGCATAATGCAGAAACTCGACGATGACGTTTTTGCCGAACGCGGCGTTGGTTTGCTTGACCCGAAAGGTTCCGCCTGCTTTGAGTTGCACGCCGAGGGGCTGCTTGTCATGTCCGTGCCCTCTGTTGCAACCCACCGCCGACAGGTGCGCGAAATCAGGAATGTTATACCCGGAGTGGGTCATTTTTCGGCTACGTCCTCGTTCAGCAGCCCTCTCGTTGTCGGGCTTAAACATTCGGCTTACGGAATTTTCAACCGGCTTCGGCATATTAAAACCGCTCTCTGGTGCAGGCAGAGGGGGGAGTGGGGCAACCGGGTGATGAACAACGACGGTTTCCGCCACGTCGCCAGATTTCTCCTCTGTGTCCATTGCAATTTCATTGGAATGATGACCTTTGCAACCTAACGACAAAACGCCCGTACCCATCGCCAAGAATACGATCAACAACAAAGCCAGCGGCACTTCAAAAATCTCTCTCTTTCGCCTCGCCATTTTCTTCGCCCCTCCCCCCCCTTCCTTCTTTTTTGAAAATGTTCTCACAGTCATTATACACCGAAACCGGGAACGTTAATGATAGCCGGGAGCGCAGGCAACGTCGGAGCGACCGGAACAAGGTACTTTTTGGGCGGCAATCGCTCCATGAACGTCCCCGTGTACGCTTACCTCCCTCTGGGAGATTTTTTGCTCGGGTGAGGGTGGTGCGGACGGAGTGTTGCCACGCCCACATAGTCCTTGTCCTGAAAATCCTGCGAATCCTGTCAAAAAAAGAAAACGGGTCTTGCAATTTTGGAGCAGATGAGGGTGACAGACCATTTTTTTTGTTACAGCAAAGGTTCCTGACATGGTCGGACGCGACGGCGGAGCAGCAAGCGGAGATTGCGGAATTGTTCGGCTGTTCCATCGAGCAATTTGCGGACTGTTCCTAAAAGTCGCAATTTCCCGGCGTTCGCGGGAAAGGCAACACGTCGCGAATGTTCGCCACGCCGGTGATGAACATCAACGCCCGTTCCAAACCCAAACCAAAACCGCTATGCGGCACCGTTCCATAGCGGCGCAAATCGGTATACCAGTTGTACGCTTCTATGTCCAATCGTTGCTCCTGCATCCGCTCTTCTAGCAAAGTATAACGATATTCCCGCTCGCTGCCGCCGATGATCTCGCCAACCTTCGGCACCAGAACATCCATCGCCCGAACCGTTTTGCCATCATCATTGACCCGCATGTAAAACGGCTTGATGGTTCGAGGATAATCGTACAAAATCACCGGACGCTTGAAATGTTCTTCCGTCAAAAATCGTTCATGTTCACTTTGCAAGTCGGTGCCCCAGTCGACTTTGAACTCAAACTTCTTGCCGGAATGTTGCAGAATATGTACCGCTTCCGAATAGGAGAGACGAATAAACGCACTCGTAAGCACATGTTCCAGCGTTGTCAACAGCGTCTTGTCGATGTGTTCGTTGAAAAACGCAATGTCTTCGGCACAATCACGCAACACATCGCCAATCAACCGCTTCAAAAACTTCTCCGCCCAATCCATATTTTCTTCGAGTTCGCAGAAGGCGATTTCCGGTTCGACCATCCAAAACTCGGCGGCGTGCCTCGATGTGTTCGAGTTCTCAGCCCGAAATGTCGGACCGAATGTATAGACCCTGCTCATCCCGGCACAGTATGTTTCGACATTCAACTGCCCGCTGACCGTCAGATACGATGCTTTCCCGAAAAAGTCCTGGGAATAATCGACATGAGCATCTTTCGGTAATTTGTTCGGATCAAGCGTACTGACGCGGAACATGTTTCCCGCCCCTTCGCAATCACTTGCCGTAATGATCGGCGTATGGACGTAAAAAAAACCATTCTCCTGAAAAAACTGATGGATCGAAAAACTGACCCGGTTCCTCACTCGTGCCACGGCACCGAACGTGTTGGTGCGCACCCGAAGATGGGCAATCGACCGCAGGAATTCGAGGGAATGCCCTTTCTTTTGGAGCGGATACGTTGCCGGGTCGGCAGTGCCAACGAGTTCGACCGAGACGGCTTCGACTTCGGTTGCCTGTCCTTGACCGGGAGAGGCTTTGACGGTCCCTTGCACGGAGATCGAACTACCGGCAGTCACCAACTTGATGCTCGTTTCGTAGTGCGGTACGGTTTGGGGAACGAGGATTTGAACGTTGCCGAACGAGGAACCGTCATTGAGTTCGACGAAACTGAATCCCGCTTTGGAATCCCGGCGAGTACGTACCCAGCCTTGGAGCAGGACAGGCTTGCCAACGGATTCTGGTTTTCGGGCTTGCGCGACGGTCGTTTTTTCGTAGTGCATCGGAGTATCAAAATAAATGAGGTCTATTGCCCCGATTCTACCAGATTTACGGGAGTATGTGAGGGAGTATGGACGGTGCCCCTTTAGAAGTAAGGAGTAAGCCGAAAGAAGTAAGGAGGCACAAAAGAGAGCCGGGGACACAGTCCCCGACTCTCTTCTCATGCTGCCCGCCGGACTTGCCAGCGGGAGCCGCTCTTGGAAATGGAACGGACAATCGTTTCCGCGACGGAAATCGACTCCAACGCCCGGCTGCCAGAAACGCGAGGCGTTTTGTGCGTTTGAATCGAAAGGACAAAATCGTCCAGTTCCGCCGCCAGAGCATCCACCGCATCGTGTGTGGTGCTTTCCAGCGTAAACGCATCCTTCATAAATGTCGGTGTCAACAGCGAGACCGAATCGGGCAATACCGTATTCGGAGCATACCTTCCCTGCAAGACGGTCGCGTCGGCACGATGGCACGTCGTCGTTCGCGTTCCGAAATCGACCGTGACCGTTGCTGTTGCGGTCGTGATTCGCATTTTCCGTTCGGCTTTTTCCGCCACGCGAGACGAAAACAGGTTTGCCGCACAGCCGTTGTCGAAAAGCAGACGCGCATGAGCGGTGTCTTCGTTGGGACCGCCGATGATGTGAAATCCGGTGGCATCGACCGAAAAAACATGGGCAGCGGCAAGCGACAAGACCAAATCAATGTCGTGAATCATCATGTCGAACACCGTACCGATGTCGGTGCTGCGAAAGGTGTAACCGCTCGTTCGGACAGCGTCAATGAGGATCGGTTCGCCCGCCATCAGATCGCCTCGGAGCAATTTTTTCGCCGCTGCCCACGCCGGATTGAACTCTTCGACGTGCCCGACTTGCAAGACGAGTCCGCGCTGCTTGGCAAGTTCGACCAATTTTCGTCCTTCGGCAAGCGAAGCACACATCGGTTTTTCCATCAAGACGTGTTTCCCCGCTTCAAGACATGCACTGCCAAGACCAAAATGCAAAAACGTCGGCGAAGCAATAATGACGGCATCAATCATGGGCAGCATCTCATCGAAAGAAGCGAATGCCGGAACGTTGTGCTTCGTCGCGAGAACACTTCGCGCGGTCTCACACGGATCGGCAACGCCGACCAATTCCACACCGGAATGTGCTGCGGCTTTGTCCGCATGAAAAGAACCCAAACGACCTGCTCCAATAATTCCTATTTTTAACATCGGGTAAACCTCCGTGTTTAGCCTTTCGCTGGCTGCGTTATTTCCATTTTGGCTGTATCCCTCATACTGTGCGGTAGAATACAGGAGTTAGGAGTAAGAATACGCAGGCGGTGCTGTAATAGCGTAGGCAAAACGGTGCGGTAGCACCATTCTCACTCCTAACTCTCCTAACTTCTAACTCCTGCCCCTCATGCTGCTTCACGAAAAAAATCTTGTTCTTGATTGAACTGTTCCTGATCGAGGAGCATGGTTCGTTCGAGCAACTGCCGGACACATTCGGCGTTGAGGGCGTGCCCGCCGCGAACCGATTCAAACGTTCCGACAAGATCGTAGCCGAGCAATGCAAAATCGCCGACCATATCGAGTGCCTTGTGCCTCGCACATTCATTGTCGTAGCGGAAACTGTTTTCAAGAGGTCCCGATTCGGTCAGGACCAACACATTTTGCGGAGTGACTCGCTTGCACAGTCCTTGAGCGAGCAGTGCGTCCGCTTCGTGCCGAGCGATAAATGTTCGTGTCAGAGCCAATTCCCCCTGAAACTGTTCCGGCGAAAGTTCAAAGCGACACTGTTGCATCGGGAGAGGATATTTTTCTTCGGGAACAAGCGTGTATTGAAATTCGCACATTCCTCGCCGATTCGTCGTGACAATCATATACGATTGATCGGTGCCGATACGAAAGGCTCTCGTGACGACACGAACAGGACGTTTCGCCGGTTGGGGAACGATTTCCGCCTTGAGCAACGCATCAACGAACATTTTGCTTGAACCGTCAAAACCAGGCATTTCCGGTTGATCCGTCCAGATTTCGCAGTTGTCGATCCGCAAGCCATGCAAAGCGGCAAGAACATGCTCGACCATATCGACTCGCGCCCCTTGGCAAACAAGCGATGTTTGCCGCGGCTTCTCTTCCCGATATTGGACAAGGGCTGGAATGCGAGACGATCCAAAGAGATCGCTACGAACAAAGACGATCCCGCTATTGGGCGGAGCCGGTATGAAATGAATCGTCACATCGTCCCCTGTCCAAAAACCGAAACCTGTCAGACTGACGCTTTTGGCAATTGTGTTTTGATGCCGAAAGGATTTTCCGACTTCCTTTCCGGGAAACAACAAACGGGCATCAATGATAGTGGACATGGGTGGTTGGGGTGGGGGTGGGATTGATTGAGTCGGTATTCCGACAAACATGTTTTCTCTCTTTGTGTCCTTTGTGTCCTTTGTGTTCCTCGTGGCAATTTTAACCACAAAGAACACAAAGGACACGGGAAGGAGGAAAAAATTACCGCTGCATCGGCGTTCCGGGTGTTGCCGTTTGAGGGGCGGTATTCGGGGTATTTTGCGCAGGCTGTTGGCTCGGCATCTGCAAATTACGGTCTCTGTAAATCTGCTGAATAACGGTATCCGTGATGTTCAATCGCTGATTGAACCACACGAGCCGCTGATCCATATCTTCAGCGACTGTTTGGGGATCGTTAGGATCGACATCAAATACACGGTAGTCGGTCACTTGGGCAATATTACTCGCCGCAGCGATTCTGCCAATCGTGCTCTTGATGTCCTTATAGACATCGTACATGATCTGAGAATTGGCGAGAGCGAACTTTCGTTGCAAACTCTTGGCTTCTGCCTCGAATTGGGCAATATCGCGGGTGATTTCATCGAGCATCTGCTGATGCTGGGGGGTGCCGGGCTTGTGTTGCGAAGATTCCAGAGCCTTTTGTTTTTGAAGGATGGTTTCTTGCTTTTTTTGAAACAGTGCTTCGTTCTGCTGCACATCCGCCTTCAACACATCCTGCCGTTTGATGAACTCGGGATGCGACTTGATGATTTGTGCTACATCGACCACGGCAACGATGTTGGGAAGTGGTGCTGCTTGCGGCGGTGCAGCCTGCTGGGCAACAACGGAAACGGTGTAGGTTCCCAGGACAATGGCGATTCCAACGATAAGTGTAAGTGTTTTTTTCACTGTGTATTCCTCCATGAATGATTAGGGGTGTGCTTTTGTTGTTGGGAAGGCTCGGGTACACACCCGTCTCCCATCAACATCGTAATTCTTACGAATTTTCCAAATCGGGTCAAGAGCAATTTTTGTTGAACGAATTTCCCGCAAAATCGGCAGAATCGGAAGAATCGGCAGGAAGTGAGGCTTGCGCCGGAAAATAATTGGTCGATGTTTCCCTTGCCCATTCTGTAGTCAGTAGTCAGAATACGGTAGTCAGTAGTCGCATGCGGTGCGGCAATACCCCCTGCGCTTGCGTCTTCTGACTTCTGACTTCTGTCTACTGCTCTACGGAATGGTGATTTCAACAGACAAAAGGAGAGTTTATTTCCGGCGAAAGCCTTATACCCAGCGAGAGCCTAAAACATGGTGCCCGTTTTTGTCGGCACCTTCGGGATATTGGATTCGCCCATGCATCGCTGCAACGATCGAGCCGATGACGCTCTTTTCGACAATTTTGAGTTCGGTCAGTGTCAGACCCGAATCGTCAAACTGTCCATCGTCCAGTTTGAGTTTGATGAGGGCGTGAACTTTTCCCTCGATTTTGTTCGGCGGAATACCGACCCCCATGCTTCGACAAGCACTTTCGCATGTATCGGCAATCATTAAAATTGCCGCTTCTTTCGTTTTTGGCTTCGGACCCGGATAACGGAATGTGTTTTCTTCGACTCCTTCCTTTCCTCCTTTGGTCGCCCGACCATAGAAAAAGGATGCCAGTGACGTGCCATGATGCTGTTCAATCAGGTCGATCAGCGGTTGCGGAAGGTGATATTGCCGTGCCAAGTCCACACCATCTTTCACATGAGCCACCAGCACAATGGTGCTGATTTGCGGCTCAATCGTGTCATGGACATTGTCGGAACTCACCTGATTTTCACTGAAATATTCCGGCTTCATAATTTTTCCGATGTCATGAAAATAGGCACCGACACGGGTGAACAAGCCGCGTGCGTGAATCGCTTCGGCGGCAGTTTCCGCAATTGCTCCGACCTGCATACTATGTCCATACGTTGCCGGTGCCACCTTAATCAATGTCTGCATCAAAGGATGGGAAACATTGCCGAGTTCCAGGAGACTCATGTCGGTCAAAATATCGAACCGTTTTTCCACGAAAGGCACCAGTCCCGTCATCAACAAGCCTGCCAGAAACGCCCAGAGGAAGTTAATGGCAGCGTCAGAACAGAGCGGCAGACCGAACGGGCTGCTTTCCTGGATCCCCAGCGCCACCGTGAGCAGGAAAGCGACCATCCCGGAAAGAGTGCCGACAATGACCAACTTGCTGCGCGACTGCAACCTGCCGAGTTGGACTGCCGTTGCCACAGCGACACCGAGCAGAATGATGAAGAGATGAACGCTTTCCCCGCTCCCACTGACAATGACGAAGGTCAGGAAAACGGAGAGGATGGTGGCAAGTTCCCAGGCGTAAATGATCGCAATGAACATGACGAATAGCACCAGCGGCAGTATTTCCCACTCGGCTCTGGTCGAGATGAACTGGGGGGTCCACTGAGCCACCGCAACGGTCACGATCATCCCGAGCATCAGGAAGAAAAATGCTTGCGGCGTTCGGGGACGGCGGCGTTCGACCCGAAACACGAGAGCAATCATAATCACCAGAATAATGGCAAAAACGCTACTGACCGCAACAAAGCGACAGAATCGTTCCGTTTTCGTTCGTTGCTGCAACGACGCCTCGTACTCGGCGCGGAGCAAATCAATGTCACTGGATTGCAGGCGTACGTTGGTTCCGACAAGGAGCTGCCCCGGGATGTATTCGACTTGGACATCCCCCACCGCCGCCACGGCTGCGTCTTCGACTTTTGCCGTCGCATGGAGGTCCTCTTTGAGCGTCTCTGGAAACTTGGGATAAGTCCAATTAAAAAGTTGATCGCTCAGTAAACCATTTTCCATGTTCTCACGCAGTGCTCTCCTTAAAGCGGTTCCATCCCGAAAAAGAATATCGCTGACTTTGCGTTCCACGGTGTGATCCGAGGGTTCTTGTGCCCGATAAACCAACACTTTTTCTTGACTCCCGCGTTCGGGTCCGAAAGGAAGTCGCATCAACACCCCATGATCTTCAAAAGATTTGAAGGCACGATCCAATCCTAAACGCAGGTTGGCGAGATTGGTGTTGCCTTTGAAGTGGGCGGTGAAGATGGCAAAGGCGGCTCCCACATCAATGTCTTCAGGAACATTTTCCAGTCCGTCCGGGCGGAGAAATTCCAACCACTTCTGTTTATCTTGTTCTGCGAGTTCATCGTACGCATTGGTTCCAACGAGAGTGGCAATGGTATTCCAGAGGGCTTCACGAAGTTGGGCGAGAGGTTCCGGGTTATTAACGAACACATGGGGAGAATTCATTCGGGCACTGTACATTGCCGAACGTTTTTGTTCGTCGCTGAAAACGGAAAAGGGGGCATTACAGATAATGGCGCGGTCAATCACCTGGTTGTGCCGAAATCGAAAAGGTTCATTCCACGCATTGATGGCACAAGCCATCGCCACTGCCGTGAGGATCATCAAGACGATGAATTTCCCTCGATGATCCTTTTTGAGCAAGGCGATGGCACTCGCAATGACACCCCGAGCACCGGTTCGCTGAGCCACGCGTTCGCTTCGGGTTGTGATGCCCGTAGTGTAAATCCCAGAGTGAATCCCCGAAGAGTTAGGGGCTGACATATCGACCGTTTTGACCAACGTCCCGACCCACACCGCTGCCGGAAAGTACCCATTTTATCGCCAAGGATGAATGTTGCAAGGGGTTTGGGCGCCCCGACAGTCGAACGGGGTTCCTATCAGGCTTTCGCGGGAAAATAATTGGTCGGTTTTTCCCTTTGCCATTCCGGCGAAAAAGGAGTTAGGAGTTAGAAGTCGCATGCGGTCAGGACGTACTCTTGCGGTCGCCCGTGGGTACAACCGCCAAGCGGGCAGGGGCAAGCTCAGCCCCTACGACAAAACGGTGCGGTAACACCATTCTAACTCCTAACTCCTCACTTCTAACTCCTACTCTACGGAATGGTGATTTCAACAGAAAACAGAAAAAAGGATAGTTTATTTCCGGCGAAAGCCTCAGTCCATACTGACACCTTGCATCTTCTCTCTTTTCGCTTTACAATGGCAGACGAGGAGGAAGGTCCCATGTCAAGGTTTATCAATCCGTACACCGATTTTGGTTTCAAGAAGTTGTTCGGCGAAGAGGCGAGTAAAGACCTCCTTGCCGATTTTCTGAACACGCTCTTGCCGGAGCGGCATCAGATTCACACGCTGGAGTTTCGTAATCCAGAATTGCTGGGTCCCACCCCGGCGGATCGCCGAGCGGTGTTTGATATTTACTGCGAAAATGACAAAGGAGAGCAATTCATTGTCGAGATGCAAAAAGCAGAGCAGGAGAACTTCAAAGATCGCTCCCTCTATTACGTTGCTCATCCCATTCGCGCACAGGGGCAGAAAGGAAAAACATGGAAATTCAACCTCAAGACGGTGTACTTTATAGGTATTCTTGACTTCATCTATGACAAGGACGATCCTGATCCGCTCTTGATTACGGAGGTCTCGCTCAAAAATCAGCATGGGAAAGAGTTTTATGACAAACTCAAGATGATCTACATTCAGATGCCGCTTTTCAAGGTGAAAGAAACGAACCTGAAAACGCATCGGGACAAGTGGCTCTACTTTTTGAAGAACCTACCGGACTTGGATCATATTCCTTCGATCATGAAGGAAAAGGTTTTCAAGAAAGCGTTCAAAAAGGCAGAACTTGCAGCGATGCCAGAAAAAGAGCGCGCAGTGTATGAACACAATCTGCATGATTACTGGACATACCTTGCGACCATCGAGACTGCCGAAAACAAAGGTCTCGCCAAGGGTCTCGCCAAGGGTCTTGCCAAAGGACTTGCCAAAGGTATTACCAAAGGAAAAGCTGAGGGACGCATTGAAATCGCCCGGAACATGAAAACAGAAGGTTTTGATCCAGCGGTGATCGCCAAAATAACCGGCCTCTCTCTGAAAGATGTCAAGCGGTTAAACTGAGGCTTTCGCCAGAAAATAATTGGTCGATTTTTCCCTTTCCCATTCTGGAGAAAAAGGAGTTAGGAGTTAGAAGTTAGGAGTCGCATGCGGTGTGGCAACATTTCCGACAAGACGGTGCGGTAGCACTATTCTAACTTCTAACTTTAACTTCTAACTCCTCTCTCACGGAATGGTGATTTCAACAGAAAAAAGGATAGTTTATTTCCGGCGAAAGCCTTAGCACCATGATGATTTATCTCGACAACAATGCAACGACGATGATTGCTCCCGAAGTTCGGGAAGCGATGTTCCCCTTCTTGCAACAGGAGTACTTCAATCCGAGTTCCATGTACGAAGCGGCGAGACCCGTACGCAACGCCCTCGAATCCGCACGACAGACAATTGCCGAACATTTGGGCACGCAGCCGCCTGAACTGCTCTTCACGTCATGTGCCACCGAAAGTGTCAACGCGGCGTTTTTCGGGACGGTCCGGGCAAATCCCCACCGCAAACACATTGTCACGACCGCCGTGGAACATCCTGCTGTTCTTGAGGTCTGCAAGGAATTGCAACGTGAGGGATATGCCGTTTCCTTTGTCGGCGTGGATCGGCAGGGGAATATTGATCTCGGTGAATTTGTGCGGGAACTGCGGGCAGATACGCTGCTCGTTGCCGTGATGCACGCGAACAATGAGACCGGCGTGATCTTTCCCATTGAACGATTGGCAAGTATTGTGAAGGAGACCGACCCGGAAATCTTGTTCCTCTGCGACGCAACGCAATCGGTCACCAAGCTGCCCATTGACTTGAATGGCAACTTTCGGAACGTCGATCTGCTTGCTTTTTCGGGGCATAAGTTTCACGCTCCGAAGGGAGTCGGCGGTTTTTTCGTCCGGCGGGGGACACGTTGCCGAACCTTTATGATCGGCGGACACCAAGAATCGGGCAGACGCGGCGGAACGGAAAATGTGCCATTCATCGTCGGGATGGCAAGGGCAATCGAAATAGCGGCAGCAACCCACGATGCAGACATTCAGCGAATCGAACATCTTCGCAACAAATTGGAATCGGCAATCCTCCAGACCATTTCCCACGTCGAAATCAATGGTGCTGGTGCGCCGCGGATGCCGAACACGCTCAACGTGGCGGTACATTTTGTGGAAGGGGAAGGGATTCTGTACCAGTTGAGCGAACTTGGGATTTGTGCGTCGAGCGGTTCGGCTTGCACTTCCGGTTCGTTGGAGCCATCGCATGTCCTCACGGCAATGGACGTTCCTTTCACTGCCAAGCATGGTTCGGTTCGGTTCAGTTTGAGCCGGTACACAACAGAGGCGGAGGTCGACGGTGTGATTGAAGAATTTCCCGGAATCATCGCCCGCCTCCGTCGCCTCTCCCCCTACTGGGATCAGGCGACGAATCAACCGCGGTAGACCCAAAGCGGGATCAAATTGGTTTTTTTGTGTTCTGTTTCACTGGAGACAAGACGGCAGTCTGACACATGACGCAATAGACCCGGAGCGGGTCATTTTTCGGCTACGCCCTCGCACATCCGCCCTCTCGTTGTCGGGCTAAAACATTCGGCTTTTGGAATTTTCAACCGGCTTCGGTATACACCTCCAAAGTTTCAGTGAACCGATGATTGTTTCTTCGTGTAAAGGAACAACTGGAACGACCGTTGCGGCAGGGTGACTTTCGACGTTGAGCAGGATCAAATTTTTTGCGTTGACCGCACATGTCAGGCATGCAAAGAGAAAAAAAGTAAGGAAAAAACAAAATTGTCGTTTCATCATCATAAATCACCGTTCTCGTGTGAGGGGAAACCCCTGTTTTTGCAGTGTCTGTTGTGTGAAAGTTACACTGATGCACTCCATGGTCATTGTCACCTTTTGCTACTATTCGCCTTCAGATTGGAAACGAATGATTTCCCGTACTGGAAAAGGGTGGAGTCGGGCATCGTTTTAATCGATCACCACCCTCTTATAAACCAAAATTGCGGCGGCAGGTGCCCCATCCATGCTTACCGGAAGACCGTTTTCCATCAACTCGCGACCGGTCAATCGCCGGCGTTCGTTACTGTCGAGATCACTCACGACATAAACCGCATCGGTATCGAGTTCATGCAGCCGGAAGAGTGCCGAGGTGTAAGGCGATTGCTCGCGGCGGAACACCTGCACCATACCTGCCGAGCGATCCGTGAGACCGAACTGCCATGCCATCCACACGGTGTTGTCGAGGCTGTACTCGGTCAGCGGGTAGAAGTCGCCGTAAAAATACTTGTTGACTGCCTTCCAGTTTTGGAAGTACGTCCGGTAGGGCGAGTAATCGCGGTCACGGTCGCGCATGTCGGCGCAGTTATTGATGAAATTGACCAGGGCACTGCGGAAGCGATAGGGATCGGGGCTGATTTCGCCCGTCCCGAACAGCGGCACCCAGGGTGAAAGCCCGTAAGTCTGGCACTGGTTGCTGTTGGCGTTAAAAATAAAATCGCTCCGCAAAAGCGGGACCGAAAGCCGCAACGTTTCAATATCGTTCCGCCGACCGCCGCTCGCGCACGAGTCGATCAGCATGTCTGGGTGCCGTCTTCGCAGTTCGTTCCAAAACGCAAGGTAGCCGATGACGTGCTTCATCTCGGTCATGCCCAGGCGATCCGGCGTGTCATTCCTCCGCCAAAATCCGAGCGGGTCGATGTTGAAATCCTGCCGGTAAAGATCAATGCCCTCGTTCACGATGATGCCGTCGATGTGCTCAACGCACCACCGCCACGCTTCGGGATCGCCGAGATTCAGCAACCCGCCTTTTTCGCCGCCGAGTACCCATTGCGGTCGTTCGTTCGCAAGCCACGTATCCGCCGCCACCCGTTCCGGCTCGAACCAGACAATCGAGCGCACGCCCTTGCTGCGCCCGTGATCGGTGATGGGTCGCAGCCCGCCGGGGAAACGTTGCTGATCGACTTCCCATGTCCCCGTATGAGGCCAGCCGGTTTTGTTGACGTACCAGCCCGCATCCATCCACCAGTAGTCCAGCGTGATACCTTCCTCAAGATAACGGTCGATGAACAGTTTTTGCGTGTCCGATGTTGCGTGAATCATCTCGGCGTATTGATGCGAACTGCACGCGGCGAAGTGTGGCTGCGGCGGCTTGCCGTTGATCTTGGGGACGTTGTGCGCGAGCATCCATTGTCGCCAAACGTTTTGCGAACGCACGACATCGCCGTAAAAAAACTGCAAGACCGTCATCGACGACCGCACTTCTTCGCCGGGGTACAGCGTGAAATGCGTCAACTCCTGACCGGCGGCAAGCCGCAAATCGGTTCGCGTGCGATCCGGCGACGTGTTCGTGAAGTCCGCAGCCCATTGCCCAGCCCAGCCAACAACGACAATCAACCCCCCCTCGTCACCTGCAACGTTGAAATAGGGCCAATCGGAGTTCGAGGGTCGCCCACCCGACGTGGCGATGCGTTTTGTTTTGCCAGGTTCCAACTTCGTTTTGAGTGGCATGAAATCGTCCGCGCGGCACGGACTGCCGACGTTGTGATGCAGCGTCATCGTGCCTTGCGAGTAATAGGGCAACGCAGCGTCGAGTCCCTTCAATTCGGAAATGATCGGCGTGTTTTCGGTGCCGTTGTTTTTCAAATACACCGTCCACTCGACCGTCGGAAAATCATGGTAAGCCACCGCGATCATACGCACCTCAAGTTTCGTCTCGGGATCATTCCATGTTGTGATGTATTGCGTCCGCTTGTCGTCGAGTTGCTTCTTTGTCCGTTCAACGAGCCAATGTGGTAACAATTCTGACGACGGCTTTCCTCCGTACATGAACGAAAACGGCGGTTCGGTGCTCAACACGCGGTCTGGCCCAATGAACGGCAGTTCGTCGATCCAAAGAGTTTGCCCGTCCTCACATTCGACTTTGATGTCCGCCCAGTCCGCCTGATCCCAGCCGATTCCGTCGCCGCCGTCTTCCACGAACAGCGAAAATTCGGTCGCACCTTCCAGCGGCACGGCAATATTGATCGGCTCCGACTTGACCCGCATGAGCGGCGAACGGTACTTTTCCTGATCGCCGACTTTGACGACGAACACGACCGTCGCCCGGTCCACCGCCCCAGTCTGCTCGTTTTCATCGACGCCGATGGTTGCGGTGAGCGTTTGACCCTTCGCCGGAAGCGTGACATCGAGGTGGCTGACCGCGTGGCAATACAGTCCGCGTGTGTAGGTCTTGCCGAGCAACCGCATGGGTCCGCCGTTCCGCCCGCGTTTTTGCACCGGGTCGTTGTTCGCCCGGACAACGATCCCGCTCAGCCGGGTCATGTCGGGCGGCTGTGCCTCAAACTTGGCACTCACCCAATTCCTCGCCGCTTCTCTCTCCGCCAGAGAAATCGCCGGGGCTGGTGCCGGTGACAATATACAGCATATTAATGTTGTCGCACAACTCAGAATGTAGTTTCTTCTCATGGGAGATGCTCCTGATACCACAGCGCACTATCGCGTGTGAGGCAAAACCTCATTTTTACCTTATTTTTCTGACAAAACAACCAGCAGCCCGGTGACATCAGCCTGATGCTCCTGAGCTTCTGTGTTTTGTTTGTGGAAATGAGGTTGAAAAATCCCGAAAATCACACTGGGTTCTACTGCGAGTAATCCCTTAACGCATCAATGGTTAAGGTGGTGTTTCGACTTTTTTACTGCGCTGTAGTACTCATGGTGTATCCGGTTGGAATGGAGTGAGTACCTTTGCAATGTTTATTTTTTCGTATCAATGAACAACTGGAAACGTGCTATTTCCAATACTTGAAAAGGGCGGAATCCGGTCTCTTTTTCAAGTCGATAGACAGTCCGGTGTCCATGAGTTCCTTCCCCGTTTTCCGAACGATTTCGTTGGTATCGTAATTTTTCACATGGTACGTCGTCTCCGGTTCGAGTCCTTTCAGTCGGAAATTTCCCGCAGTGAAAATGGCTTTCGGACGTTTGAACAACAGCACCATTCCTTCACCCGTTTCGGGATTGTTGAACTGCCGACCACTCCAATCACGATCATCGCGGGAATAAGGGAGCAGAGGATAGTAATCCGCATCAAACAACGGAGCAACGTCACGCCATTCGTCCATTCGCCGTTTCAGTTCGGCGAAGTCGTAATCATCTTTCATAAAACCGAGTTCATTGCCGAGATAAAGCAACGCATAATTGCTACGATGAGAGTAGAGGGTACTCGGGGGGGGCCAATGGGCTGCCCAAGGAGCATTGGCGGGCCAATTGACACCGCCAAAATAGGGAAACCACTGGAATAATGTGTGGTGCATCGCCTGCTTGACAGTCAAATCACCATAATTGTAGTCGGTCACATGGATGGGCAGGCTGCGACGCAGTGTTTCCAGATCGTTTCTGCGACCACCCGAAGCGCAACTGTCGATGATCAGTCCGGGCTTGTTGGCAAGGAGATCGTCCCAAAATTTCAGATAACCCTGACAATAAAGGTTTTCCGTCATGCCCTGACGGTCAGGCGCATCTACCCTCCTCCAAATATCCAGTGGGCGAATATTGTGATCAGAGCGAAACCAGTCAATTCCTTCCTTCACCAACAACGAAAGGATACGTTTGGTGATCCATTCTCTTGCTTCTATATTTCCCAAGTTGAGAACTTGTCCGCCCAGTATCCAGTCGGGATGTTCCGTGGCTAACTCGCTCCCTGCCGTGACTCGTTCCGGTTCAAACCACACCAGTAATTTGGCTCCCTTGCTGTGGATATGATCGCTTGCCGGGCGCAGCCCGTTCGGAAAACGCTTCGGATCAGGTTTCCACGTCCCGACCAACCACCACGCATTACGTTCCTCATTCGGCACCTGGCATGGATACCATCCCGCATCCAGCCAGTAATAATCAAAAGGAACACCATGATCGAAAAAGCGGTCGGTGTAACGGATGAGGTCTTTTTCGGTATCACTTTCATTCACGTCATGCACGTGTTGATGACCGGTGAAAATGGCATAGACCGGAGAGATTTTTTTACCATCGACTTTCGGGGTATTATGCGTTAAAAACCATCGTCGCCAAAGATTGACGATACGATCTTGATCGTTGCCGTCGTAAAACATGCAGAAAATCATGGGTGTCCGAATTTCTTCACCCGGCATCAGTTTTGTGTGAACCTGTTGCTGTCCAGAGCGAATATGAATGCCATTGTCTGCTTGGAATTGTGTCTCCCACTGACCTTGCCAACTGACGGTGAAAAAGAGACCGCCTCGGGAACCTTGAATCCGGTAATAAGGAAATTCAACATTGGTCGGACTCCCCCCACTTGATTGGAGTACGAGTGTGCTGCGGTCACGGAAACGATATTCTTGTGGCTCGTAACTATCTGGTGTGCCATAATCACCTTTGAAGTGTTGGAGGACATACTGATCGCGTCGTTGGGCGGGGCTTGTGAAAAAAGTCGTATCGACCGCCTGTAAATCAGAAATGATTGGCGACGGGTTCTGTCCATTGTTCTTGAGCCAACACGTCCATTCGACGGCAGGAAAGTCTGCATAAACAACAACCACGCAGCGAAGTTCGACCTGCGATTGTTCTTCGGTAAATGTAATCGTGTGTTCCGTCTTGCCGTTTTCCAATGGACGCGTCGAAACAGTACGTTTCCAGAATTGGACGATGTGATGGAACGAAAGGTCGCCATATTGGAAGGAACATATTGGAACAGGGTTATTCAACAAATTGGCATTGATCCAATCTGCGGTATCCGCAAATATTTCATCCGGGCTGCCAGTTTGAGATTTGCGCAGTCGAAAGTCTGGCAGGTCCAAGGCAACGGGATGCGTTCCTTCGACGAGAAAAGCAGCATCTGCCCAGTTTGCCCAGTCACTATTGTAATTGTCTCCTCCGTCCGTGACAGCCAATTCCAACACTTCATAACCCTTGATGGAAATATCGACGTTGTCCGCCGGTTCGCCGCCGCGTTTCAGGCTGCTGCGCCACAAAGTCTTGTTGTCGCCGAAGATTTTGAATTGGACGGAACCATTTCGACCCTGCTGTCCGTCGATCCCGACTTCTGCCATGAAACGGGTGGCACCGTTCACGGCGATTTTCATGTCGGAAAACGCATGGGTACTGACCCCCGCAGCGTATTCCTTGCCGCCGATGCGAATCGGTGCTCCTAAAAGGTTCTTGTCTCGTGTCACTTCGCCGACAGCCCCGTAACTCATCTTCGTGATGTCAAGGCTCCCCAAAGGAACTCGCTCCTCTGCCAACAAAACCGTTGGCAACAAAAACGCAAAAAGCAATGCGAATGTTCGTTTGTTCATCATGTTGTTTTCTTCAAGGTTAGTGTTGTGCCAGGCATTCGCTGGCAAAGTTTAATAGCTAAGGCTTTCGCCGAAAAATATTGTGCCAATTTTACAGCACCCACAAAAGGAGCGGTATGAACGTCCCTTCTCACTCTGGGAGGTGTGCATACACGGGCTAGTACCTCAGCAAGTCTAAAATTGTGAATGGCAGCCGGGAGCGCAGACAACGTCGGAGCGACCAGTCGAGTGCAGCCGCGTTTCGCCGGTCATGTTCCGCTGCGTTGAATCGGTCGTGTTCGCGCCGCAACGCACCGGTTGTCGGTGCTGCACACGACCGGTTGCTACACGTTGTTGCGCTCCCGGCTACTATCCACAAAATGAGGCTTGCCGAGGTACTACGTCATTTTGCCTTGTACAGGTAAATTTTTGCGGTGTTCTTCTTCTCCAAGGAAATTCTCAAACCGTCTTCCAACAACTCCTTGCCAGAAAACGTTCCCAATGCTCCGCCATCAATATCTTCAACAATATAGTCTGTCGCAGGATCAAGTCCCATGAGCGGGTACCGGATGACCTCATAAGGAGAAGTGCTTCGGCGAAAAACTTGGATCATTCCCTCTTTTTCTTTGGGCAAATCAAATTGCCACGCCATCCATTGCGAATGCTCCAGCGAATACTCCGAGAGGAGATAATAATCGCCGAACCAGAATTTTTGAACCCGCTGACGGTCCGAATAATGCTTGCGAATCGTGTCATAGTCCAGGTCTTTTCTCCTGACATCGAAAATACCGTTGAAATACGGACACATCACGCTTCTGAGTTTATAGGTATCGGCGGCATTTTCTCCGGTTCCGTGCAGGGGAATCCACAGGTTAATCCCGTAGGTGTGCGCTTGGCTTCCCACGGGATCAAGAATATAGTCCGTTCGCCACAACGGAATGGAACGTCGCAACGTTTCCAAGTCGTTTCGTCGTCCGCCGCTCGCACAAGTATCAATCAGCATTTTCGGGTTACGTTCCAAAAGAGCATCCCAAAAAGCGAGATAGCCGGTGACATGTTTAATTTCCGAGATTCCCTGACGATCCGGTGCGTCATTCTTCTGCCAGTAACCTAAGGGGTCCATATTGAAATCCTGGCGATACCAATCCACCCCTTCACGTTTGACGATGGCATCAAAATGATTGATCGTCCAGTCAAGTGCCTCGGGATTCCCTAGATTCAAAAGCCCGCCGTTTTTACCGCCGAGAATCCAGTCTGGATGAGTTTCCGCCAGCCATGTACCGCGAAGCACCCGTTCCGGTTCAAACCACACAATGGTTTTCACGCCTTGTTCGCGTGCGTGATCGCTGATGGGACGAAGCCCTCCGGGAAAACGTTCCTGATCAACTTCCCACGTTCCGGTTTCGGGCCAATTTCGGGTATTTTTCATGATGTACCAACCCGCATCCATCCACCAGTAATCAATCTTGATTTTTTCTTCCCGGTATCGATCGACAAACAACTTTTGTGACGCACTGTCGGCGTTCACCATCTCATTGTGATAGTGCGAACTACAACCAAAGATCGCCGGTTCAGGGAGTTTCCCGTCAATCTGCGGAACATTGTGTTCGAACATCCAACGTCGCCAGACATTCTGGCTGTCGAAATAATTGCTGCTCCAGAACTGAACCACCGCCAAGGGGGATCGTACCTCTTCGCCCGGCAGAAGTTTGAAATGCGTCAATTCCTGTCCGGCGGTCACATGCAAGCGGTTGGCATCGTCGCGTCGAAAAAGCGACGACCATTGCCCGGGCCAACCGAGAACCACAATGACCCCCTCGTTTTGGGAATCAATGTTGAAATAGGGCATATCGCTGTTGGTGCCTCGTCCGCCAGAGGTGGCAATCCGTTTTTCCATTTTCGGAGTGAGCCGTGTTGTCAACGGACGATAATCATCCGGGCGGCAAGGACTGCCAATGGAATGGTGGAGGGTCACTTCTTGGTACGGCAAACGGGAAAAGACCGTATCAATCGCTTGAATCTTCTCAATGATCGGCGTGTCTTTATCGCTCCCATTTTTGAAGTAAAGCGTCCACTCAACCGTGGGAAAATCGTTGTATTCCACTGAAACACAGCGGACTTCCAACCCGGTTTTGGGGTCTGTCCATGTATTGATCCTTTCCCATTTGCGATCATCAATTTTTCGGGAAGACTTCGTTTGTTTCCACGTACCGAGAAAATCCGAGGAAGGCTGACCATCATACACGAACGAGAAAGGGGGTTCCGTCGTTGGAGGCTCCGTATCCTTTTGATTCAGGAACGGCATTTCGTCGAGATAAAGCAGAGAACCATCCTGCATGAGAACTCTCGCGTTTGCCCAAGCAGCCTGGTCACAGTTGATACCATCACCGTTGCTGTCGGCGATGATGCGAAACTCTTTCATGCTATTGAGATCAATTTGAATCTCTTCTCCCACCTGCCCGCCGCGTTTGACATCGGATTTGAATTTCACCTGACCATCACAGGTGACGGAAAAACGGACGCTGCCTCGTCCACCGGACGTTGTGTTATTGTGATCGATGCCGATTGTGGCAGAAAACGTCTTGCCCGGTCCTGGAAGACGGATGATTAACTCACTTTCCGCGTGGCAAAAAAGCCCCTTGGCGAATGTTGTTTCTCCGATGCGCAACGGACCACCGTTGCCGTAATTTCTCCGCACCACTTCGTAATTCTTGACGATTTCGATTCCGGTGGTCCCGCTGGGTGTGGCAGGCGGGGGAGTCTGGTCGAATTTCGCCGCAACCCATTCCTTCTTCTTGAGCATCTCATTTTGCGTCGGTTCTTTGGTGAAAACCGAAGGGACGAGGAACAGGGCGATTCCAAGGGTTAAAATAAATCGTGTGGTCATGGGCAAGTCCTTTCTATTATGGTTGAGGATGAAATTACAGTCATACAAGTGGATACTTTACAAACGGGGAGTGTCCATCAGAGAGGACGGATTCCGGGAAATAATTCCTCCATGGAAATGGCAACGGCGGCTCCAACGTCGTATTGTTCAGTGACGGCTTTTTTACCAACTTTGAGCCGAAGTTGGGTTTTTACCAAATCGGAATATTTGGTGTCCACCGTTTCTTTGACATCTTTGGCGGCTTGATCCTGCATCCGGCGGCGTTCGTGGAGCGGAGTGGTCTCGGTGGGAATGGCAAGATCGGGAGGTGTCACGATTTTTGAAATCGAGACAAGGAATTCGCCTTCGGGGACTCCCTCCCATTGTCCATCGACCTTCACCTGAGCTACTCCGAGAGCATCCGTTTTACCGCCGATGACAAAACGCAAATTGCCATCTTGTGGGCGAACGAAGACCATTGCCTCTTGCAGTGGTTTTCCATCCTGAATCACCGTGATTTTACACGGATAAAGTTTCGGCAAATCCGCTGGTCTTTTAGGACCGCCGCAGCCTAAAACAATCGCAAGTATTCCGAAAGGAAGGAGCGCGGAAACGAGTTTCAATTTCATAAATTATGGTAAAAAAAGGGAGGATGTACTCTATCAAGCAATGCCGCCGTTACAACGCCGCACTTTCGCCGCCGCTGGGGGTTCCGAGTGCTCCCCAAACCCCGTAGAGACTGGGTCCGGTAGCACCATCTTCCACACAACGGTAAGTCAAGTCGAGAACGGTGTGGATCGTGTCCGAGATAAAGCGAACCGAACCATCGGCAAACACGCCGTTGACTCCACCACTGTGATTGCTGCTGGCGGTGGGAATACCCCATTCATTATCATGGGGGGTGGCGGAACAACTCGGTCCGTTGGGCGCAATCACGGTGCAAAAACCACCGTTCATCGGGCGACCATCACCAAAAAAGTGTCCACGCCAAACAGCGGCACCTGTGCCGTTGATTTGCCCCTGACTGGCTCCACTTCTGGCACTGATCACACACTGTCCTGCACTAGACGCATGAAGCCAACCACTCGTCGCAAAAGTTCCACCCTTCAGATGGGTAGAAGGGGTATCCGTTTGTGGAGTGGTGACGGTTTCGCTGGCGGCAAGCGTATTGCTGGAACCATCCGCGATGGATCCGAAATTTTTGAATGACATTCGGAGGAACAGACCGCGATCTTCTTTCTTGTAAACCGCGACCCCGGGTCCCATGAAATCGAGGTCTGCATTGGAATGTCGATTGCTGCCCATGGCATCGCCGCAACTGGTGATAATACTGGTACGGGCTGCACCAACGTCTCCTACCGACGCTTCGGTGTAGCCAGGTAGTCTGGCATTTCCATCCGAGGGGCACAAAAGTGTGGGAATGGGTTCCCGCATCTCTGGGCAAGCGCATCCTGAAAAGGGAGCCAAGATGCCACTCCAAGAGCCAGGTACCCCGGTAGCATCGAAATTGATAAGGACATCATATCGGGCGGACATTTCCATGAAGGGAAAGAGCTTGACGTGGGCTCCCCAAAATGTCCCTCGATCTTCGTATTGACCGCCTGGTCTGAGCTGGTCATCTTTCAGCGCATTCTGACCTGCTGGAAATGTGTCGCGGATATCGTGGTGATTGTGGAGACCGAGTCCCCACTGTTTCATGTGGTTGGAACACTGCATTCGCCGTGCGGCTTCACGGGCGGCTTGAACTGCTGGCAACAGCAGTGCGATTAACATTCCGATAATCGCGATCACGACGAGAAGTTCCACAAGGGTGAAACCTGAAGGCTTACACATATAGCCCTCCCTCCCCCACAACATTGTTTTGGCTTCTGAATTTTTCATTTTTTTCTCCTGCTGGTTGAAAACATCAATGGCACAATACATCGACACGTCATCACGTAACGTACCATAGATAATAGTACAGTCAACATAAATAACACGCAAAGTCTTACGAAATTGCGCAACCGCCGAACAATCAATGCGCGAGAGCATCGCCGAAACATGACCAGCTTCGGGTCTAGCCCTGGAGCGGGTCTACTTTCGATGGTAGGCAATCGACTGCTGTTTGTGGAAAAAATCAGGGAAGTTCTGGAAGATTTTGTTTCGTTTCGCGAATCAGTTCGATGAATTGGCGTACCTGTTCGGTAATCCAACCAAAGCCTTCTTCTTGAATTTTTTCATGGTTCATAAACACTCTGGCACCGGAAACCGCACAGGCTCCACATCGGATAAAATCAGCAGCGTTTTCAAGATTGACTCCGCCCGAGGGAATCAAGTTGACCTCGGGAAACACCATTTTCAGGTTGGTCATATATTTTGCCCCCCCGAGTTGTCCGGGAAAAATCTTAATCATGGATGCTCCGGCTTGCATGGCGGCAAAGACTTCGGTTGCCGTATAGGCTCCTGAATAAACTGGTACATTATACCGGTTCGCCAGTTGAATCACTTCGGGAATCACGCACGGATTGACGATACAACTGCCACCGTGCAATATTACTGCGCGAGCCGTCGCCGCGTCCAATGTGGTTCCCGAAGCGACCCAGAGCCGACCTCGAAATTCCGAAGCGATCATTTCAATCGCTTCCAACGCTCCAGGTGTCGTCATGGTCACTTCAATAACCCTGGCACCTCCGTCATACATTGCTTGCGCGTATGGAAGACAGTTTTCCTTCTTTTTCAATTTTATACAGGGAAGGATACCGCAACTTTTTGTTTCTGCGATGACTGTTTCTTTGAGATTTCTATCTGTTGTGTTCATGGTGTATGTTCTTCTGTGTTATCGTTGAACTCGTCCTGAAGCATCGCCGCTCGCAAGTTCCATGACTTCCACAAGCGTGATCAGGTTAAACCCGCCGTAAATGGTGTGTTTCAGTGCTGAGGCGGCACCAGCAACGTTCGCAACCTGCTGCAAGGGAAATTGGTGGAGCAAGCCGTAAATGAATCCTGCGGCAAATGAAGCACCGCCTCCGCCGCGATCAACCAGTCGGATGTCGTAGTGAGGCGACTGGCAGAAATCTTGCCCATCGTAACAGAGTACCGACCAACCGTTGTCCGATGCAGAATAACTTTCACGAAGTGTACAGCCGATAAACCGAAAGCCGTATCGTTCTCGCATTTGCAGAAAAACGTCCCGATAGGCTTCAACATCAATCTGTCCTTTGAGATGATCCGTATTACGAGGTTTCAGTCCCAAAACAAGTTCCGAATCTTCTTCGTTACCGATGCAGACATCCACCCATTGCATCAACGGCTTCATCACTTGCTGCGCTTTTTCGGGTGTCCAAAGTTTGCGTCGGTAATTCAAATCGCAACTGACGGTGACCCCATGTTTTTTTGCCGTCTTTACTGCAATTTCTGTCAATCGGGCAGTGTTATCGCTAATGGCAGGAGTAATTCCGGCAAAATGAAACCAAGAGCAATCGGTGAAAATCTTGCCAAAATCGAAATCTTCCGGGGAAGCATTGGCAAACGCCGAGCCTTCGCGGTCGTAAATCACTCGTGGCGGACGCATGGCAACTCCGGTTTCATAAAAATTGATCCCAAGTCGTCCATGTCCAGTGGCAATGAACGATGTATCGACATTTTCTGCACGAATCCGTTTCAAGCACGCCATTCCCAAAGGATTGTCCGGTAATTTGGTGACGTAGGAAACGTTCATGCCGAACCTTGCCAGCGATGTCGCAACAATCGCTTCATCGCCATCGTAAATGGCATTGAACGAATCCGTCTGCTCAATCCGCAAAAAATCCGGTGTCATCAACCGAAGCATGATCTCACCCATGGTAACGATTTTTTTCGTCATGATTACTCTCTCCACCTTTCGTCAGTTTTCATTATTTTCCTATTTTGGGATATGAAAAACCCTCGCCTTCAGGCGATCTATTTTGGACAGGATTCACAGGATTTTCAGGATGGTATTCCATGTGTTTTTTATCCTGAAAACCTTGTCAATCCTGTCAACAAACAGCAAACAACGTTTTGGCATTACATTTCCGGCGAAAACCGAAAAATATCAATGTTCAAAATCGGTCGGCTTCAGTCTTTCACCACACCTTTCAGGTCTTCGGGCTTTCCATATCGAAACAAATAGCGTTCGCGTTCCTCCCGCCACAACGATTCCTCAATCGTCTGTACTCCTCCGAGCAATGTTCCCAAGAGAAACATCATTGCCGATTTTTCGACGATTTGACAACAGGCGACGGCTTCATTGATTGTCCGTCCGCCGCAGACCACACCATGATTAGCCAGGAGAACCGCCCACGCATCAGGTCCAATCGATTTTTGGGCGGCACACGCCAGTTCGATATGGTTTCCGGCAACAACATGGGGGGCACAATGTACTTCACCGCCAACCAGTTCCGCCATATCGTCCGCGACGACGGGAAGCGATTTTCCTGTTCCTGCCAGTACGGAACTCCATTGTCCGTGATGGTGAATCCACACCCCCACATCTAATCGTTCAAGCATGAGCCGACGGTGCATTTCACATTCCGAGGTGGGAACCCTGTTTCCTGCAAGCCGTTTTCCTTCCCACGATAGCAGTACCAAATCTTCCGGAACGATCAAATGATACTCGACACGCGATGGTGTCACGAGCAACCCCTGTTCGACCCGTACGGAAATATTGCCCCAACTGGAAACGAAATATCCGAGTTTGTCACGAAGATGAAGTCCACATGCGATGACTTCGTTTCGTAACTCCATCGTGTCCTGAAAAGGAATGGCAGGGGCAAGTTTTTTCATTGTTATTCGTTCTTTTCCAAACGGTTCGATACCCTTTATTTTCAAGCGAAAGCCATCGTCCGACAACGGAGGGCGGATGAGCGAGGGCATGTCCTAAAAATCGAAAAATGACTCGCTCCAAGTCGATCACCCCCTAATTCTTCCAATATCCCCTGCGCTTGCGTCTTCTGACTTCTGACTTCTGTCTACTGCTCTACGGAATGGTGATTACAACAGAAAAAAGGATCGTTTATTTCCGGCGAAAGCCTTGACTGTGATGCTTTCCGGGTCTATTGAACAAGCATATTACTGATCGCAACAATCAACACGGCAACAGCCAGAATGGACAGTGCCACATACATCAAGCGTCTTGGAGTACCATAAACGCCCTTCCACTCGCCGGAAAGGAATCCGACCGCTTGGTTGCCCATCACTTGCATGATCTGTTGAATGGCAAATCCTACTGAAGCACCAAAGACCCCTAACAGCAACATGCCGCGTCCCATCAACGTCACCGCAATAATGAATTGAATGCCGATCACCATTGCCAAAAGAGTTTCGCCGGGATTTTTGAACAATTCACCCCAGTTTTTCTTTTTGGTCATGATCCAAGCGGGAAAGATGATATTGACCGCCGCACCTCCCATCAGTGCTGCTGCCCACACCGCCACATTTGCCGACATCGTATCCGCACCTTGCTCCATCATGGCTTCGACAATCGGTCCCTGTCCGTAAACGAAACAGAGTGAGATTCCCGCCGAAGCGAAACCGGCGATCACTGCCATCAAGAGTCCCACGGCAAAACTCCCCTGATGCCCTTGCGACGGCGCGACAGACGACGACTCTGCCAAAATTTTCGCTCTTCCGAATCCGGCAAACGAGACAAACAGAACACCGATCAACATGACGGCAAGCCCCGCCATCATGACCTGTCCGCTCGTTGACATAAGATCGGGAGCATTGGCAAAAAGCCCGGTCCCTTTCATGATCATGGGGAGGGTGGTTCCTGCAATGATTCCAAGACCGGTCAAAATGGCTCCGGTCAGAGCCACTCCAATGCGCACGACGCATAAACCAAACAGCACATTGGCAATGCCCCATCCGATACCGAAAAGATTCGCCTTGATGATCGGCTCCCAACCGACTTGGGTGTATGCCGCAAAGAAATTGGGTATTCTCACCATCACAAACGCCCACGGAAGAATGACCAACCCCACGAGCATGGCGATGAACCAGTAATGCTCGAACTGGAGCCGCTTCATCAGTTTCATGGGCCAAATCGTGGTTCCTGTCCCGAGTCCGGCGAGAACCACAAACACGATTCCAAGTAATACAATACCATCCATATACGACACTCCTCTATTGTAATAGTGCGGAAAACAGTCTAATTCTTCCAATAGCGCAGCATGAACGACAAACGTTTTTCCGGCAGTTTGACTTCATAGTTTTTCAGTTCGGTACCTTTCATGCTGACCGTCTTGACGTTGTCGTAATCGGGTCGCAGTTCAACTTGATAAATCGCTTCGGGGTCAATGTTCCGAAGCGTCGCCTGAAACGCCGAAAAAGCGGACGCATCACGCCGGAAAAAGACGGCAATTCCGGCGTTCAAGTCGGAACGATGAACTTGATAAGCCGTCCAACCACCCAATTCGGGATCAGTCTCGGTCATCGGATAAAAGTCGCCGTACCAAATTTTCTGATTGACGAGTGTTTCCCTAATCGCTTGTTGCGTCCGCTTTTCCTGATAGTTCTCATCTTGGAAATTGTACTGTGCGACAAGTCCCATACTTGCCGAACTTCGCGTCATGTACGGATCGCTCGACCAGGCACTCCCCGTAAATAACGGCAGATAATGCATCAAACCAACCTGTTGATTCTGGTCGAGATTCTCCTGTCCATTCCAACAACAGGTATCACTTCTCCAAAGCGGTGCGGATCGCTTGATTGTTTCAAGATCGATACGTCGTCCACCGCTAGCACAATTATCGAACCAGAGACCGGGGAAACGTTCGAGAAGCGCATCCCACATCGCATAGTGCCCTTCGACATAACGGATTTCCGTGATCCCTTTCCGGTTCGATGTATCGTTCGCCCGCCAAAAACCAAGCGGGTCTATGTTGAAATCGATTCGCACAATGTCAACACCATATTCAGCGATACGATCACCAATCAATCGCGTCAAAAAAGTTTGGGCTTCGGGATCGCTCAGTTTGTAGAGACCGCCATTTTTTCCGCCGAAGACGAACTGCGGATAGTCCTCTGCAAGACGGCTCCCTTTGGCAACCCGTTCCGGTTCGAACCACAGGAGGAACTTCATATTCCGTGCATGGACGAAATCTCCGAGCGGCTTGAGACCTTCAGGAAATGTTTTTGGATCGGATGTAAACCAGTTGCCCACACCATTGGGAAATCCAACCGGAAACCAAGCGGCATCGAACCAATACGTATTACATCCTGCACGGTGAATTTTTTCGGCAAAATCGAGTTGTCCCGTGATCGTTTCCCAACCGGGACGTTTGCGATAATAGCGGTCAAAACACTGACCCGCAATCGGCATCTGAATCGGTCTGCCATCAGGTTGTTTCGGAGCGTAGTGATACATGAGTAACCGTCGAAACAGAACGTGGGACAGTTGACGTTCTCCATCCCATTGCATCAGCAAGACTCGTGGAGAACGGATTTTTTCCTTCGGGTTCAGCACGGTCGAAATCACTTCCATACCAGCAGAAACCGTGGTGTGCCCCGCTTGGTCTCGTTGAAAAGCCGCATTCCATTGCCCCGACCATCCCAAAGCGACAAAGAGACCGTGACTGTGGGAATCGTCGGTACCATCCTGAAGATTCCAAAACGGAAACGCTCCATTGGACGAGCGACCACCATGCGGCTTGAACGTTTTTACCCCATTCGTTGCAAGATCATGGTGGGCTGTCAACCATGCATATTTGTCGCAAGTGTCGCCAGTGAGCGTATGAATACGAACAGGCGTGCGACCAGCAGTCGTACTCAATTTGGTGTCGATCACCGCAACGTTTTCGAGGAGCGGCGTTTCCTTATCGCCGGTATTTTCAAAGTGAAGCACCCAATCGACTGCAGGATATTGATCGAACGTTTCAACAATTGCCGTCACCGCCAAACCGGTTTTCGGATCGAGCCAACGATATTCGGATTGCGTTCGATCCAGAAGTTTTCGCGATTTTTCCGAGAATGTCCACTGGGGCAGAAGTTTCGAGGAATGTTCTCCGCCGTATTGGAACGAAAAGGGGATTTTGTCTGAAAAGAAGGGGGATTTAACATCATCAAGGTAAAGAACCTCCCCTGTTGCTGTTGTGATTCTCGCATTTGCCCAGTCCGCCTGATCGTGACTGGGACCATCTCCGCCATCACCAACTTTGAGTACCAATTCTTTGGTTCCTGCTGGAAGTTCAAGGGACACGTTGATCGGTTCTTCACCCCCCTTGCACACTCCAGAACGATAAAGTTCTTTTCCGCCAACTTCAACGGCAAACGTTACCGTCCCCAATTTCCCCTGAGTGTCCCAGTTATTGTCGATACCAATCTCCGCTTCGAACTTCTTTGCCTCAACCGGAAGCGCGAATCGGAGAACACTCACCGAATGGACTCCCAGCCCGCGTTCGTAGCGTTTTGACCCTACCACGAGCGGCGTACCAATATTAGAGCGTCTCAAGCCGAACGTTCCGTGATCCAGACGTTCGACATCAACCCGAATCGTCGTGGGTGCCAGTTTCTTATTTCCCAAGACGGAGGTAACCCAAGCAGCGACACCATTATTTTGTCTTGCCGCTCGTGACAGAGCATCATCGGGAACACTCTGCGGCACCCATTTGGCAAAATCGACCGCCGTTTCCGCAAACGGAGACTCCGCTGCAATCATGAACGGACAGAAAAAATTGATTAACGATAGAAACAGAACAAGGGACAAGTGGCATTTCATGTGATTCTCCTGAAAAATTGTTAGGAATGATAAGGTTGTAAGGCTTTCGCCAGAACATAATTGGTCAAATTTTCCCTTTCCCATTCTGGAGCAAGGAAGTAGTCAGTAGTCAGGAGTCGCATGCGGTAAGGAACTGCCAGAGTCAAATGGTGCGGTAGCACCATTCTGACTCCTGACTCCTGTATTCTGCTCCACGGAATGCGATAAGGCTGAAAATGGCATGTTAATTT
>Ga0123353_10000621_pt1 | contig 43441 bp, 38 predicted proteins | sample TergutLab28metaG_3_FD_92763 | JGI IMG/M metagenome (GOLD analysis project Ga0123353, IMG submission 92763) | Labiotermes labralis P3 segment gut microbial communities from Petit-Saut dam, French Guiana - Lab288 P3 | ecosystem: Host-associated > Arthropoda: Insects > Digestive system > Gut ... | reverse complement strand
GGGGGAGATTGTTTTGCCAATTCCCCCGCCAGCGGGGAAGAATTGAATCGCAAATATACACTTCCAAAAGGCGTTTGTCAAGGGGTGAAAAATTATAGCACCTCAAACTTTTTCTTAACCAATAAATAAGGGTACTCCTAAAATTCAATAAAGATGTTATTTTTGCATTTATTTTTAGAAATTATTTAATGAACTAAAATATAGGCATATAATTATGAAGAAAATTATTTTTTCAACGATTTTTCTAATCTATGGATTAGGCTACGCGCAACAAATTTGGTTTGAAGGTTTTGAAGATACAACTTTCCCGCCTGCCGGTTGGAGTATATTGGATATTTCCGGTACAAAAATATGGGAAAGAAGCACAGTTTATGCCCATAGCGGTACCGCTTCTGCAACCCACGATTTTGCAGCTCCCTCTTTCGGAATGCAAGAAACAGCTTTGGTTACTCCTCCCATCACACTCCCAAGCTACGGCACCCCTACTCTCGATTTTTGGTCTCGCATTCAACTTATTGGTTATCAATATAGTGGAGTGCTAATATCTACTACCGTTCATAACGACATTAACGCATTTACAGAGGTAAAGGTTTTATCGGGAAGTGAAACAGAAATTGCTGTTTGGAAAAATATCTGCGTTCCGTTAGATAATTATCTTGGACAAACGATTTATATCGCTTTCCTGTATAAAAATACCGATGGTCACCGATGGTTTATTGATGATATTGCCATCACACATTTCGAAGGTTTTGTAGATATGCAGGCTGTAAGTATAAAGCCGGCTACCGGCGAGTATGCGCTGTTTTCACAAAATGAACCGGTTACGGTGCGCCTAAGAAACAACGGGGGCAATTCAGCAAGCGGTTTTAACCTAAAATTGTTGCATAATGGAAATCTGCTGGCTACCGAAACATTTACCGAATCTATTCCAAGTTTAGGCGAAACTACCTACATTTTCAACGCCACCTTAGATCTCTCGGCAGCAGGAATACATAAAATTCAGGCAGTTGTAAATATATCAGGAGACATGACACCCTCAAATGATACCGTTACCGCAATGGTAACTAATTTAGGATGCCAGATATTTACCTCATTCCCATATATTGAGGGTTTTGAAAATAACAGTACAAACCTGCCGCCCTGCTGGTCGCAAGAGCATATCTCGGGAACGCAAAACTGGAAGGTTCATTCAGCCACAAGTGCACAGGGTATTCCGGGATTGGAACCGTTAGCCGCTTTTGAAGGCACCTATAAGGTTGTATTTTATGAAATTGGCGGCGGTGCTATTACTAAATTGATTACCCCACCCTTGAACCTTACTTCTATGAATAATCCTGTTCTAAAGTTTTATCATATTCAACAACAGTATGTGAATGACCAAGATAGTTTGAAGATTTACTACAAAACTTCAGCCCACAGCGAATGGGTATTTATTGAAAAATATACAAGCAAGGTGATGAATTGGACAGAGCGGGTAATTCCGCTTCCCGAACCTTCAACCGAATACTACATAGCATTTGAAGGATATGGAGAGTATGGACATTCCGTTCAGTTAGATGCACTTACTATTAGTCATTTTTTCGATACCGATATTGCAGTTAAAGCAATTACACCAGAAGGTACACACTTAGGGCTTTCTACCCAACAAGAAGTAAAGGTAACCATAAAGAACAATGGAAGAGAGCCTGTTACCCATTTCAATTTGAGTCTATTTCGAAATGGAAGTTTTGTGGCTACAGAGCTTTTTACAGGTACTATTCCGGGGTTAGGAGAGGTTATCTATACCTTCAATACTACATTAAACCTTTCTGCATCGGGAAATTATACGATTAAAGTAATTGCAGATTTAGAAGGCGATGAAGTTCATGAAAACAACGAACTGACCGTTATTGTTAAAAATCTAGTCTGCGATGCGCTAAATTTTCCTTATGATGAAGGGTTTGAGGAAAATATATTTCCACCCTATTGTTGGACTACGATCGGACAAGGTTGGGAAAGAAGAACTTATGGCGCACACACCGGATTAGGAAGAGCAGTATATCCCTGGTGGGAAGGCACTGAAGGTTGGCTTATTACTCCCAAATTTTCTCTCCCTGCCAGTGGAAATTTTATGCTTGAGTTTTGGTCTCATATTTACGAAGCTCAGTTTTTTTCATATTCAGGTGTGTGGATTTCAACTACAAATACAAATATTGCATCTTTTATCGAAATTCATGAATTACTTGGCGCTGAAATTCCTAATGAAGAGTGGATTAAAATAGGAGTTCCTTTAACCGAATATGCTGGACAAGATATTTATCTTGCATTCAAATACAAAAATTATGGGAGTCAGTCGGGACACATGTGGTCAATAGATGATGTAAATCTGTTTAATATGAACACCTATATAGATGCGGAATTAGTGGCTATTTCCGCTCCGCCGGAAATTGGTGTGGATTTATCAAATGAAGAAGTGGTTACTGTTCAAATTAAAAACAATGGGAATCAGAGTATTTCTAATTTTTTAATAAAATTAGATGTGAATGAAACCATACATATTACAGAAACCTTTACAGGAACCATAGCAAGTATGTCAGAAGGCGAATATACTTTCTCTCAAAAAATTGATCTTTCCAACATGAGTCAAAGCTATAAGATTACGGCAACCGTTGAAGTAGAGGGCGATGAGGTGGTGCATAACAATTCTAAAACGATTATGGCAGTAAATTTCTCCGGAGAAACAGCAGAGTTATTTGGATATCAAATATTTGATGAAAGTTGGGCGGCTGCCTACGCTCCACGCGCTTTTGTTAAATTCTCTACGGTTAATCCGGGTGTTATTACAGAACTGAAGCCTTACGCCGAAAAATCTATTTCAGCTGGAACTTATGCAGATGGAAACCTGTATTTCTATACCCTCGATACAAACAATGGTATCCCTGTGGATTTTATAAAACTTGATGCCAACAATTTTTCGTTGCTTGCCGGTACGCCCACCTCTTACGAAGCCGCAGATATGACCATTGATCCAATTGAGAACAGAATGTACGGAATTACTCATGTTTCGGCAACAGAAAGCAGGTTGGTTACTATCAATTTTGAAGAGGGTGCTATGACTCCGGTAGGCAACATGGGTAGATACATGTTTACTTTAGCTTGCAACAACTTAGGTGAGATGTACGGCATTGATGCTGCAGGAAATTTCTGTACCGTTAATAAAACTACCGGCACTACGGGAATTATTGGCGCTACCGGTGTTACTCCATACCGATCTCAATCTATGTCATTTAACAGAAAAGGACGCTTGTTTTGGACGATGTTTAACGATAACGAACAGGGAAAACTTCTTGAAATACATGTAAATACAGGGATTTGCTATCACTTTGGTATTTTAGGTAATAACGCAGAGATCGTAATGCTTTATGATCCTTTAACATTTTCTTCTACGAAAGATATTGTGGGTAATGAATACAATCCTTTAATAACATGGGTTGAAGGAGACAACCTCTACATAGGCAGGCTAAATATTGGCGAGACCTGGAGTGTTTATTCTGTGGTGGGACAATTGGTTCATCAAGGAATTTCCTACAAGGAAACGGAAAGTTTTAAGCCAAATGTTCGAGGGGTTTACATTATCCAATCGGGAAACAGGGTAGTAAAAGGGGTGTACTAACAATCCATAAATCTCTCAGTATTTCAAACTTACTGAGTAAATACATACATTAAAATATTTGCGCCCATTTGCAGTGCTTTCGTTCTTGTGGCTTCGGAGTCTTTGTGTACGGCATAATCTTCCCAGCCATCGCCGAGGTCGCTCTCATAAGAATAGAAGCATATCAGGCGTCCTTCCCAAAACAAGCCAAATCCTTGAGGAGGCAGGTTGTCATGTTCGTGAATTTTTGGTAATCCGTTAGGGAAACTGTATTTTTGATGGAAAATGGGATGATTATAAGGAAGTTCTACAAACTCAAACTCAGGGAACACCTTTTTCATAGCCGGGCGGATATATTTGTCTAATCCGTAGTTGTCGTCAATATGCAGGAATCCGCCGGCAATCATGTAATCGCGCAGGTTTTGGGCTTCTGCATCATTGAAAACCACATTTCCATGACCGGTAAGGTGCACAAATGGATAACGGTACAAGTCGGGGCTACCCACTTCCACTACATCATACTTTGGATGCAATGTCATTCCCAAATTTTGGTTGCAAAAAGCGATCAGATTTTTTAATGATGTAGGGTTTGCGTACCAATCGCCCCCACCACGATATTGAAGCAGCGCAATTTGCTGCGCGCTAAGAAAATTAATAATCAGTAAGGTTGTGATGAATAAAATTGTCTTTTTCAATGCTAAAATATTAAAGTAATCTACGTAACGCTCGAAATTCTTGTAAAAGTATATTTTGGTTTAAAAAATAGAGCAAAGAAAAAAACATTCTCTCAATATAGATTCTACTTTTTTCTGAAATAGATCTCTATCGGAACTCCCAAAAAATCCCACTGTTCCCGTATTCTGTTTTCTAAAAAACGTTTGTAATCTTCGCGTACATATTGAGGAAGGTTACAAAAAAAAGCAAACGCCGGGAAAGCGGTTGGAAGTTGTGTTATGAATTTAATTTTCACCATTTTATCTTTAACAACAGGGGGAGGTTGGTTTTTAATAATGGGCAATAAAACATCGTTCAGTTCGGAGGTCGAGACTCTGCGCTTCTTGTTTTGATGCACCGCTATCGCTGTTTCTAACACTTTAAAAATACGTTGTTTATTTATTACAGATGTAAAAATAATCGGCACATCATTGAAAGGGGCAAGTCTTTTTTTTATCAACTCCTCATATTCTTTATGTGTTTTATGATCTTTTTCCACAAGGTCCCATTTGTTCATCACCACAACAAATCCTTTTCGATTTCGGGCAGCAAGGCTAAAAATAGAAATATCCTGCGCATCGAAACCTTCTGAAGCATCGCACATTAAAATGCACACATCGCTGTTTTCAATAGCGCGAACAGCACGCATAACTGAATAGAACTCCAGATTTTCTTCCACCTTTTTCTTTTTTCGCAATCCAGCAGTGTCCACCAAATAGAAGTCAAATCCGAAACTGTTAAAACGTGTGTAAATGGAATCGCGGGTAGTTCCTGCAAGCGGTGTAACAATATTCTGCTCTTTTCCAAGAAAAGTATTGATAATGGAAGATTTACCTACATTTGGTTTGCCCACAATGGTAACTCTCGGAAGCTCCTCATCTAAAAGCTCTTCCTCTTTTGAAAAATGTTTAACTACCTCATCTAAAAGGTCACCTGTTCCACTCCCGGAAATTGCCGAAATAGGGAAAATCTGGTCAAACCCCAACACATAAAATTCTGTATGATCAAAAAAATTAGTTGGACTATCTATTTTATTTACAGCTAAATAAAACGGTTTTTTCGATTTTCTAAGCATTTTTGCTACATCTTCGTCTAACGGGGTTAATCCTTCGCGTCCGTCCACTAAAAAAACAATCACGTCAGCCTCCTCAAGTGCCAACGCTACTTGTTTGCGTATTTCTGTTTCAAAAATATCATCGGAACCTACTACATACCCGCCTGTATCAATTACTGAAAATTCATACCCGTTCCAGTCCGATTTTCCGTAATTTCTGTCGCGTGTAACTCCTGCAGTAGCATCAACAATGGCTTCGCGGGTTTGTGTAAAGCGGTTAAAAAGTGTTGATTTTCCAACATTTGGAGTGCCTACTAAAGCTACAATGTTTCCCATAATTTGCTATATTAATTTAAGTGGCAAATAAACATGAAATTCTTATTTTCTCTAACATTCCTCCTTCAAAAACTGAAAATATTCATTAGATAACTGAAAATTATCTGCAAGTAAATCATTTTCTAATCTAACCGGAATAGGAAATTGCAGATTTTGATTCGGAATTTTTTGAACCGGAGCTAAAAGATCCATTTTTCTTTTTGTAGAGAGTTGGGAGGCTTTTACTTCATATTTACAGTAAAAATCTTTTAAAAAAGCGACCATTTTTGCCTCGGCAGAGGTTTGTTCTTTTTTTAAAATATATGATATGTCTTTTGCCTTGAGAGATTCCATATTTTTTAAAAACTGTATAAACATTTCATTATCAATCTCTTTCTTGGCAAATATAAGGAGTAGATAATCTATATCTTCAAGCCCAAAGTCAAAACAGCGAAACCCTTGTTTATTAAAAAGATACAAGTATTCATCGAATAAAGAGAGGGTTTGAAATGATAGTTTTTGTTCTGTTTTGGAAACAAATATTTCATGTTGGTTTGAGATGGCAGCTTTATTCTCTAAAAGCAAGCAATGCACAGATTCTTGGTGGGAGTATTCTGCATAAAAAACAGAAAAAATTGCATAATATCTATCTGAATTATATTCAAAACCAGGCAAAACAGTAAATGAGGTGAGCTGCGCTTGCCCTAATTGGTTGGCAAAAGGAAAAACAGAGAGTTCCGACTGAATGGCAAATATTCGGTGTGTATTATATGTACCAAAAAAGTCAGGAATATTTAATGATTTTTTTTTCTTATTTGCCATTTCAAGAGATAATATGTAGTTTTTCACACGCTTTTTCCGCCGCTAACTGGTCAGCCTTTTTTATTCTATAGTCTTCTGCTTCAGCAATACATTCGTTGTTTAAAAAACATTGCGAAATAAATAATTTTTTTTCTTTGGGATTGTTAATCGCACGATTTTCGAACCGGATTTTATAATTTTTTTTCTGGGCCCAATTGATTAGTTTACTTTTATAGTTGTGATCTTCATGTAAAATGGAATCTATGTTCATAAAAGTAAGGAGAATCCTATTAATAACTATATCTTTTGTTTTATTATAACCTTTATCGAGATAAAGCGCACCTATAAGGGCTTCGAAAGCGTCTCCACCCAAAGAACCGGGGTGACAGTGGGGTTCAATTCTCACAATTTCCGGTATTCCCATTTTTCGAGAAAATTTGTTCAAATTGTCTCTGCATACAATTTTAGAGCGCATTTCAGAGAGCGCTCCTTCGAGCATGAGTGGAAATTTTTTAAACAAATAGTCTGCAACCACTGCATTTAGCACGGCATCGCCCAAATATTCCAATCTTTCGTTATTAAGCGCATTGCCTACTGCGTTTTTAGAAGCAAGAGAAGAATGTGTGAAAGCCATCAAATAAATATCCAAGCTATTAGGTCTAAAACCTAATACATTTTTAAGAAATTTAGCAATCTCTTTTTCGGTGTCATTCTTTTTCGCAAAAATATTCAAATCACATCAAATTAATCAAATTTAGAGAAAACAAGCGATGCGTTGTGTCCGCCAAAGCCAAAAGAATTGGAGATTGCCGCAAAGAATTTGTGTTCAATAGCATGGTTGGGCACCAAATTAAAATTTGGGATTTCGGGATCTTTTATTTTCAGGTTTATAGTTGGGGGTACTATTCCGTAGTAAAGTGCAAGAATTGTAGCAATAGCTTCTGCCGCTCCTGCTGCGCCCAGCATGTGTCCGGTCATTGATTTGGTTGCATTAATCGCTATCTTATAGGCGTGTTCTCCGAAAATATCTTGAATAGCCATACATTCCGAAATATCGCCAAGCGGAGTTGAGGTTCCGTGGGTGTTAATATGTCCAATATCTGTAACGTTGAGTTGTGCATCTTCAATCGCCATTTTCATTGCTAATTTAGCGGCTTCGCCTTGTGGGTGTGGTGCAGTAATATGGTGTGTATCCGTAATTAATCCCACTCCTGAAAGTTCTGCATAAATTTTTGCTCCACGTGCTTTCGCATGTTCGTAGTCTTCAATTATTAAGGTTGCAGAACCTTCTCCCATCACAAATCCGTCTCGGGTAAGATCAAAGGGGCGAGAGGCGCTCTGGTATTCATCGTTGCGGGTAGAGAGCGCATTCATGGAATTAAATCCACCGATACCTAACTGATTTATACATGCTTCTGCGCCTCCCGAAACAACAATATCTGTTTTTCCCAATTGGATGGCATGAAAGGCATCTGCTAAAGCATTGGCAGAAGAGGCACATGCAGAAGTAGTTATACAGTTTGTCCCTGAAAAACCATAGTACAACGCAATGTTGCCGGCAATCATATCTCCTAAAGCTCGGGTAAGCAAAAAGGGATTAAATCTGGGAATTCCTCCGTTTTTATGCAAAGTCTCTAATGCTTCAATGATTGTACTTATTCCACCTATGGCGGTTCCTAAGATGACGCCCACACGTTGTTTGTTTATTTTTTCAATATCCAAACCGCTATCTTTAATGGCTTCCATAGCCGTAACAAAAGCATATTGTCCACACTTATCCATTGAGCGGGCAACTTTTCTATCAATATAATTACAAGGATCGAAGTTTTTTACTTCACATGCAAATTTTGTTTTATAATGCTCTGTATTAAAATAGGTAATAAGATTTGCACCACTTACTCCTTTTAATAAACTATTCCAATAATCTGAGACAGTATTACCAATAGGAGTAAGTGCACCTAATCCTGTTACAACTACTCTTTTAATTTTCATTAAAAAAGAGTGTTAAATTACATATTTGACTTAACGTACTCAATAACATCTCCGACCGTTTGAATTTTTTCGGCTTGATCGTCAGGAATAGAGATCCCAAACTCTTTTTCAAATTCCATAATTAATTCAACAGTGTCAAGTGAGTCGGCACCTAAATCGGTAGTAAAACTTTTTTCTGGAGTTACATCTGCAGGGTTAACACTAAGTTTCTCTGAAATGATTTCTCGAACTCGTTCAATAATTTCTGCCATAAAACTATATTTTAGTAATTAGGCGGCAAAAATAGTACAATTTCTACACAAAACTTGCAAAAATATATAAAATCAGCGTCGTTTTTTTATAATATGCTGTATTTCAGTAAAATATTTTTTAACTTTCATTAACATTTTGCCGAAAAAGTGAAATATCTGCTTCTCAGATAGGGTTAAACTATGTGAGCTAATTCACGCAAAGGCGCAAAGGTGCAGAGAAAAAAACTCTCCTGACTTTGACAATGCGACACATTAGCACAAATATCCAAAAACCCTACTTCAACTAAGCGGGCAATAGTGATAAAGAATATTTTCTTTTTTAATTTTTTTTATGAGAAAAATTGTCTTACTTTGCTAAAAAAGGATTTTTCGTTTTTGCCGGGTTTTGGGATAAAGTTATCTGATTTTAAGAAATTTTCGATGATTTCTTTTTCATCTCGGGATAGATTTTTAGGTGTCCAAACGTTTACATTAACAATGAGGTCTCCTTTTCTATTTGTGTGCAATTCGGGTAGTCCTTTTCCTTGTAGTCGAAGTACTTGACCGCCCTGCGTGCCAGCGGCTAATTTAATTCGAGCTTTTCCATCTAAAGTAGGGATCTCGACGCTGCCACCTAATGCTGCTTGGGGGAATGAAATGTAATAGTTTAGATATAGATTATTTCCTTCACGTTCAAACACTTCGTGTGGAATCTCTTCCACAACCACAATCAAATCGCCGTTGATGCCTCCTCTTGGAGCAGCATTTCCTTTTTCACGCATAGAGAGCTGCATCCCCTCTTGTACACCCGCCGGAACGGAAATAGTAACCACCTCATCGCCGGCTACTGTGCCCGAACCATGACAATTTGTGCAAGGATTTTTGACCACAGTTCCTTCTCCACGACATTGGTCGCAAATTACTGCTTGCTGCATAATGCCGAACATGCTCCGTTGTTGGTGTACTACGTGTCCGGAACCGTTACATTTCGGACAGGTAATAATATCAGCTTTGTTCACAGTGCCTTGTCCCTGACATTGCGGACAAACGATCTGTTTTTTTATTTTAATTTTTTTCTCAGTATTTCCTGCAATCTCTTCCATTGTCAATTTAACGGTAATTCGCAGATTAGAACCTTTTCGCACTTGTTGCCGCTGTTGCCTTCTTCCGCCGCCGAAGCCACTGGAAAAGCCGCTGAAATTTCCGCCAAAGTTGCCACCGAATAGGTCTCCGAACCGTTCAAAGATAGTTTGCAAGTCAAAGTCAACACCATATCCGCCACCACCGGAAGCGCCGCTCATACCTGCATGACCGAACTGGTCGTAGCGTGCACGTTTCTCCGAAGAACTAAGCACATCGTAAGCCTCAGCAGCTTCTTTAAATTTCTCTTCAGCCTCCTTGTTACCCGGATTCCTATCCGGATGAAACTCCATCGCCTTTTTCCTGTAGGCTTTCTTCAACTCCTCTGCTGAGGCACTTTTTTCCACGCCGAGAATTTCATAATAATCTCTTTTCATCTTCTATTATGTAATATATGATAATTAATTTGCTACCACTACTTTCGCAAATCGAATTACCTTATCTTTCAATTTGTATCCTTTTTGAGTAACCTCCATTATTTTTCCTTTATCTTCTTCGCATTGTGCAGGGAAGTGGGTAATAGCTTCGTGTAGATCTGTGTCAAAAGTTTCTGATAATGCAACAATCTCTTCAACCTCGAAACGTTTTAACAATGCCAATAATTTATTGTAGATAAGCTCAAAGCCCTCTTTTAGAACAATTACCTCTTCAATGTTTTGATTGTGTTGAATAGCTCTTTCAAAATCGTCAATAACAGGGAGTAATCCAAGTATCACTTTTTCGGATGCTGTGGCAATCAAATCAATTTTTTCCTTGTTTGTTCTTTTCTTGTAGTTTTCAAATTCTGAATAGAGGCGCAAAAAACGATCATTAAGTTCCGCTTTTTCTGCGACTAAAACTTCAACTTGTTCATCTTTTGTGTTCTTTTTCTTACTCATACTTAATTATTTTTTTATTTAGCTTCCTTTATTGGCAAAAATGTTGCCAAAAATAACATCTATGGCAACATTTACATAAAAAAGAGGAAAAATATTACTATTTAATTCCTAATTCTGCTTTCACTTTATCAGACAAGTCATTTCCAGGTGCATAAAACAACAGGGTGGAGATGTCGAAAACATAATTATAGTTTTCAGTTTTGGCTACTTTTTTTATTGCTTCCAACAATTTTGAAGTAAAAGGTTCCAGTAATTCTGCTTGCCTATCCTGAATGTCAGCAGTTGCAGATTGTTTAAACTCTTCAATACGTTTAGAAAGTCCTAATAATTCATCTTGTCTTATTTTCAGAACTGCTTGAGAAGTGTTCGCAGCATTTACCAATTTTTCATAAGCAATCTGTTTATCTTCAAACTCTTTGTACATTTGCTCGCCAATTTCCTGTAAATCAGCTGCATAATTTGAAATTAAGGTTTGTATTGAATCAATTCCGGGCATACCAGCAATGATACTGTAATCCACATGTCCGAATTTAGATTGTGCATGACAATTAAGAATTGAGAATTGAGAAATAAGAATGATGAAAAGAATTAAGGAAATAGGTATGCGAAAAGCGGTGTTTTTGATTTTTGATATATTCATACTTAAATATTAAATCTATTAAATCTTAATTTTATCTTATTCCCAACTTCTTTTTTACGAGCGGGGTTACATCATCTCCTCCATCATAATAGAGTAAGATTCGTGTATCGAAAATGTAAGCGAATTTGTGTTCTGCCGCTACATCATTAATGGCATTTTGCACTTTTTCCTGAAAAGGAGCGATGAGACGCACCTGCTCTTCTTCAATATCTTGATCCACGGTACTCTGAAATTCATATATTCTATTTTCAATACTGCGAATTTCATCTTCTCTAAGTTTTCTCACAGCAGAGGACATGGTGCCTGCCTCTTTGTCGAATTTCTCCTTTTTTGTTTGCCACTCGTTAACCATATTTTCATAAATAATAGATAATTCTTTTTGAAAATCAACGAGTTTCATTTGAACTGAATCAATTCCGGGCATTGCCAACATGACATCGTTTGAATTAACGTGGCCATATTTTTGGGCAAATGTGAAAGGTATGCAAAAGATGCATATAGTTAAAATAAGTGTAAGTTTTTTCATTCTTTTATAAATAGGTATTAATGTTAATTTTTTACTGAAATTCCAAGTCGTTGCATAACCATATCATTCAAGTCGAATTTAGGGTCAGCGTAAACTATTGTCATTGATCCTGCTACGTCGAAAACGAAAGCGTATCCTTTATCTTTGGAAATGGCTTCAATGGCATTAAAAACTCTATCTTGAATAGGTTTTACCAACTCTTCTCTTTTCTTAAAGAGGTCCCCGTCTTTACCGAAACGTTTTTTTTGCAAGTCTTTTGCATCTTGCTCTGCTTTGATAATAGCTTCTTCTCTTTTTTGTTTCAGATTATCGGGCAAAGTAATTGCTTCTACCTGATATTTTTTATACATAGAATCAATAGAGGAGAATTTTCTTTCAATCTCTTTTTGCCAATTGGCAGCCAATCTATCCAGTTCTTTTTGAGCTTCTTTATATTCAGGGATGTTTCCTAAGATATATTCTGAATCAATATATCCATATTTTGTTGATTGAGAAAAAGCTGAAAAAGAGATACTGAGGGCTAAAACGATAAATAGGGTTATTTTTTTCATAAAGAATAATTTTTTGAGTTGTAACGTGTTTTTTATATGTTTATTATTATGTTAATAGTTTTGCATTAATCAATTGAAGCATTAATAGAAATATGGAAGCGGCTTTTGTGTGCGCCGGGGTTTCCGGGTACTTGGTCGAATCCGTACCCCCAATCAAATCCAAGCAAGCCGAACATCGGCAAGAATATGCGTACGCCAAAACCGGCTGATTTATAGAGTTTGAATGGGGAGAATTGTCGTTTGTCTATCCAAGAATTTCCTGCTTCAACAAAACCTAAAAGATAGATCGTTGCGCTTGGGTTTAAAGTAATCGGGTATCGCAATTCGGTAGTGAATTTATTATAGATGGCTCCTCCCACTATTGGTGACAAAGAAGCTTCATCGTATCCACGCATACCTATTACTTCTCTACCATCTATGGCATAATTAGATAGTCCGTCTCCGCCTAAGTAAAAGCGCTCGAAAGGGGTGATTCCAATATCTTGATTATAACATCCAATAAATCCGGATTTGAAGCGTACACTTGCCACAAGATTTTCAACTATTCTTGTGAACCATGTGATGTTGAATTTCCATTTATGCATCTCCAACCAGCGATATTTTACTTGCGGAGTCTCGTTGGCATAGTCAATTTTATTTGTAAAAAGTGAATAAGGAGGTGTAAGCTGTACAGAAAAAAAGATTTCAGAACCGTTTCTTGGATAGATTGGCGCATCAACGGAGTTCCTCATAATGGTAAAAATATAGCTGATATTATTTGAAAACCCTGTAGGAAATATAAAAACTGAGCCATAGTTGTGCACATTATAGCGCTGATACATTAGGGTATGCATTACCCTGAAGTAGTTGTCGGGCCATTTTAGTTTTTGCTCATAACTTACCGAAGTTCCAAAAATTCTGAAATACCGGTGTCCGTCAAAAGTTTTCTTCGTTCCGTCGGTTTGTATTTGATAACTAACCCCAGCCGATAAAGAGTTTGGTTTTTTCCCGCCCACCCAAGGTTCTGTAAACGATACAGAGTAATATTGATACCACCTGGCATTGGTTGAGGCTCGGAAAGCCAATTTCTGCCCATCTCCGGCAGGGATAGGAGTCCACGCATCTTTTTTAAAGAATTTTTTGAATGAAAAGTTATTAAAAGCGATTCCTGCGCTCAGCAGCACTCCACCTACTCCATATCCTAGCGAAAGTTCCAATTGGTCGGAAGAAGCCTCCTCTACAACATACTCTAAATCAACAGTACCATCCGCTTCATTTGGCTTGGGGATTACATTTATAGTCTCCTGATTAAAATAACCCATTCCGAGCAGCAGTCGTTGAGAAGTAATTAGGTCTTCTCTATTAAACATTTGTCCGGGAACAGTCATTACTTCTCTTAAAATTACCTTGTCGCTGGTTTTTGTATTCCCGGAAACCGAAATTTTGTTGTATTTGGCTTGCTTCCCTTCAGAAATACGGATCTCTAAATCAATAGAATCTCCTACCACTCTAACCTCAACAGGTCTGGCATTAAAAAACAGGTACCCGTCGTTCATATAAAGTGAAGAGATGTCGTAGTTAGCCTTATCCATAAACAATCTCTCTTCTAACAAAGATTGATTATAAACATCTCCTTTTTCAATATTTAAAATCTCTCTTAATGTTTTGGTAGGGAATTTCGTATTTCCCACAAAATCAATATTTCTGAAATAGTATTTATTTCCTTCATGTACATCAATAAAAATATAGGCAAAACCGCTTTCAAAGAATATGGTATCGAAAACAATGAAAGCATCTCTATAACCATAGTCGTTTAATTTGCTAATCAAATTTACCTTATCATTTTCATAATCATCTTTATTGAATTTTGATGATTTTATAATTCTGAATTTTACCCTGTCAGAAAAATAGTCGTCTAAGTGTTCCAGTAGATCTTTTGATTTATAGTAATCCAAGTTTCTAATCATAAACATAAACATAGTATCGGCTTTCGACAATGGTTCAAACCGCGATCTTTCTTTTGTACCCTTCATTACTTTGGTAAGTTTTCCTTGAGGCACGCTTACTCCGGAGATGAGGATTCGGTCAATTTTAACTTTTTTTCCCAAATCAATATGAAAAATGAGGACAATTCCCTTGTTTATTTTATCATCGGGTTTAATTTCAGGTTTTACCTCACAATTATAATACCCTTTTTCAACGTAATATTTTTTTATGACGTTGATACAAGTCTGAATCATGTTTTCATTCACGATATTTCCTTGAGCCAACTTAATTCTGTCGCGCAAGTCGGTTTCCTGACCTTTTCTAACTCCTTTAAAGGCAAATGCAACCAGCCGGTTACGCTCGGTAAGATGCACATTAATAAACGCGATATTATCAACCACACGAGTCAAAGTAATATCAATATCTTCAAAAAGCCCTGTTTTCCAAATATTTTTTATTGATTTTGAGATTTCATCTCCGGGGATTTCAATAACATCTCCTACTTTAAACAGGAGCAGTCTCAGGTCGAAATTTACAACGCCGGTATAGGTAATACCTCCAATTTCATATTTTTTCGGATAAGAGAAGTCAATTTCCAACTCCTGATTTACCTCACCGGAAGTGAGCTGTATTTGCCCATAACCAAATAAACTGCAAATATTTAGGAGAAACAAAAGTAATAAAGTTTTCCGGAAATGATAAGTCATGGACTGGTTAAAAATTAATCGGCAAATATATAAAAAAACGCCACTCTGCATAGAAAATTATATCATTGCAAACGAGACAATGTTAAATTACAAGGTAACACTATAATCCTTCATGCTTAACAAAACAATTCATGGGATTAACAAATATACTGAAACAGACAAACAAAATTAACAACTATTAACTTTTTTATTTTGTTAAAAATCAATAAAATACTAAAATTTTATCTATTTTTTTTTGTTTTAAAGGATAGTTGGTATGAATAAAAACATATTTTTGCCCCGCTATAATATAAATGTATGATAAGAAAACTATACGCTTTCTTTTTTTGTTTTTTGTTTTTCCAACTATCTCTGTTCGCACAATATACACTGAAAGGTACAGTAAAAGACGGACTTGACAATTCGCCTATTCCATTCACACAGATTCGTGTAGATTGTTTAAAAGATGTTTTTTTAACAGATGCTGATGGCAGTTTTACTATCAATATTAATAAAGACAGTTGTGAGGTTGAATTTTTTCAAGCCATGTTTGAACCGCTCAAAAGAGTCATTATTTTTTCAGCAAAAAATAGGGAGATCAAGGTTACTATTCAACTGCAGCATTTAACCACCCGTTTGGAGGAAGCAAAAGTAACCGCTTCAAAATATGAGACCAATCCCGAAATTGCGACCAATTCGTTGGTTGTTCTTCATCCAAAACAAGTTGAGAATAAGAATTTTGTATCAATAGATAATTTGGTAAACAGCGCAGGGGGTATTGTGGTAATAGACAATGAGCCTCAGATTCGTGGAGGGAGTGGCTACAGTTCAGGGATGGGCAGTAGGGTGATGATTTTGCTGGATGACATGCCTTTGCTTCGTCCGGATGCGGGACGTCCCATGTGGAATTTTATCCCGATGGAAAGTATTGAACAAGTAGAAATTCTGAAAGGCGCTGCTTCTGTATTGTTCGGATCCGCTGCACTTACCGGCGCAATTAATGTGCTTACCGCATACCCCCGCACTAAACCACAAACAGTGGTAACTACTTTTGCTACAATGTACGACAACCCAAAAAACCCCCATCAAATAAGCTGGCTCAATGCAAATCCCGTATCGTTTGGACTCTCTTTTTTGCACTCAAGAATTGTTAAGAAAAATTTAGACCTGGTAGTGGGCGGAGAAGTTTTTAACGACCAAAGTTATATTGGCTCCGAAGAAAGAGTCTCTTTTTCAAGAAACAATAATTCAAATACAAAAGGAAAATATGAACAAAGATACCGTCTGAATTTTGCTTCTCGATACCGGTTTGAAAAGGTAAAAGGACTTTCTGTAAGTTTGAACGGAAATTTCATGTATTCTAACAACGCCCAGTCTTACGTTTGGTTTGATGCAGATACCAATATTTTCAGATCCTGTGAAAATACGCTTTATAAATTCAAGGAGTTTACTTTTTATGTGGATCCCTCAGTGAAATATATCACTGCAAAAGGGAGCGTGCACACATTTAGAAACAGGATTCTGTTTAACGACAGCAAAGAGTCGGCAGGGCTTTTAAACTCCCAATCTACGATGGTTTTCGATGAATATCAATACAATAAAACATTCAACAAGGTAGGAATGAACCTTGTGTTGGGCGCAAGCAATCAGTATTCCACTTCATACGGCTCTGTTTTTAGCGGTGATGTTGACCCCCATGCTGTAATTGGTGAAAAAGAACCCACCTCAGCTTTTTCTAATAGCTTTGCATTTTATGCTCAGTTAGAACAAAAGTTTTTCAAAAAGAGAAGTCTAACAATTCAATTAGGCGGAAGATGGGAGTTCTATAATCTGTGGGGTCCCGAAATTGATTCGGAAAAAAAGAATAAACCCATATTTAGAATGGGCGCAAATTATCAAATCCCCTCTTTGAAAACATCTTTCCGTGCTTCGTTTGGACAAGGATACCGTTTTCCAACAATCGGTGAAAAGTTTATCTCTTTAACAGTTGGAGATTACGGATTTTACCCCAACCCGAAACTAAAACCCGAAACAAGCTGGAACGCCGAAGTAGGGTTTATGCAACCGTTTCAATTTTTCGACTTTAGAGGTATGGCAGATGTTTGTTTCTTCTTTCAGGATTATAAAAACTTTATTGAATTTTCGATGGGTGCATGGGGAAAAAGCCCAAAACTTCAGGAAAGATATGGATACAAATTCTTAAATATTGGTCCCGCAAAAGTATTAGGAATTGACGGATCGCTTGTTGGTGAAGGAAAAATCACCAGAAATATTAACTATACGCTTATGCTCTCTTACACCTGGAGCAAGCCCACTACTAAAGATCCCGCATTGATCTATTACATCACAGAGGAAGAAACTCCTTCTCGCTGCTCTTTTTTATCAACAAGTTCCGATACTACTCGTAATGTGTTAAAATACAGAATTGAACACATGGTAAAGATGGATATTGAATTTACTTTCTTTAAAAAATTTGCACTTGGAAGCTCTTTAAATTATTATAGCTCCATGAGAAATGTAGATGTGTTTATGTTTGATTATGATAATAATAATCATACCTTACCCGTAGATATGCTGGAGCTTCATCAAGCATACGGAGATCTTCCTTTTTATAATTTCTATAATTTCTTTCAGGAAAACAAAAAAGGGTCTATCACCCTCGATCTGCGGGCAAGCTACTATTTTGAAAAGATTGCAGTTACTTTTTTAGTAAAAAACGTAACCAATCGTTTATATGCCCTCCGTCCGCTCTATGCCGAACCCCCACGAACTTTTACACTGCAACTTATCGTAAAGATTTAAAATAAAATTAATCACAAACCACAAATCATTAATCATTAAAAAAAAATATCTATGAAAAAAATTACCCTTTATTTTTCAGTTCTCTGTTTTCTATTTTCAGTACAATCCATTCACGCGCAGCAGCATCAACTTCCGGACGGCAGTTTTGAAACAAGTTGGATGATGAAATATGGCGGATATAATGGCCATTTCGAAGAGTTTCAAACAGAGTACTTTTACACGCTCAATTCTTTATATGCAGAAAAAAATGATCCTGGACCGGCAGATATTACTGCATGGAAAGATGGAAACGCACAAAATGGAAATTTCTGTATTAAATTAGTCTCCGGAAAGATTACAGTAAACGATGATATCTTTCTACCCGGAATGGTAGGAACTATCAACGAAGATTTTGTGAGAGAATTTATTACATCCGGCGGAAATGTAACCATGCATAGAGATTGGCTGGGTTATGATACCCCGCGTGCATTGGAGGGATGGTATAAATACAATCCTGTGGGAGGAGATTCTGCTTTGATTGAAATTGGATTCCACCGCGGCGGTAATCAACCGCACTTTCTGCAAAAATTAATCATTAAAGAAACCGTTAATGAGTGGTCTAAGTTTTTTATCGAGATACCAAAACAATATTGGAATATGGAATTTACGGATATTCGCGTCATTTTTGTGGCAAGCGCAGGCGTTAATTTTGAAGAACTTACACTGTGCAAAGGACAAAAAGGAAGCACTTTGTGGATTGACAATATCTCATTAAATTACACTTACGAAGGAGAGGGGATTAAACAAAATCTATTCTCTTCAATTTCAACTAAAACATTTCCAAATCCGGCGAATGACCTACTAAATATTGAATTGAATGAGCATTTTAACGGAAAAATATCCGTGTATAATGTGGCAGGTAATATGATTATGGAAGAAAATATTTATGGAATGGAAAGTCAATTAAATATCTCTACCCTTGCTTCAGGAAATTATTTCTATAAATTAATAAACGGAAATACTATTTATGCACAAGGTAAATTTGTGGTAACAAAATAGTATTATGAAGATTCTTGTTGAAAGCGGCGCAACAAAAAGTACATGTATCGGTTATAACGATACGTGTATTTTTTTTACCTGCAAAACTACCGGCATTAATGCAACTTATGCTTCAAAAGAAGCGATAATTTCAATTTTTGAAGAGATTATTACCAAAAATGATATTATTATTGAAGAGATTACAAATTTGCGTTATTTCGGTGCCGGTTGTTTCAATACCAAGAATGCAGAAAAAGTGAAAGAGGCACTGAGCAGATTGTTTCCGAATGCAAATATTTCTGTTTTTTCTGATTTATATGCAGCATGTTATGCATTGTGTAAAAATAGTAAAGGTTTTGTGGGCATTTTAGGCACCGGTGCGGCTTCATGTTATTATAATGGAACTCAGATTGTTGACAAATCACCCTCATTAGGGTATTTGTTGGGCGATGAGGGCAGTGGCGTTTATCTCGGAAAAAAATTTGTGCAAGCATATCTTACGGATAAGATAGAGTTGGAGGTAGCTAAGGATTTTGAAATGAGTTGGCTTGGCAAAATTGCAGATGAGGAAATAAGTGAGAAAAAAATAATAGATCTGAAACAGGTTGTGTTAGAAAAAGTATATCGAGACCCAAAACCGCAAGTTTTTTTTGCCTCTATTCCGGTCTTTATGCAAAAACATCGTGAAAATATGCACATAAAAGCATTAATTGCCAATTCTTTTCAAGAATTTTTCGACAAACAGATTGATTATTATGGAAATTTTATCTCCCCTTGGTTTTTTTGCGGATCAATCTCATATTATTTTCAAGATATACTATTAGAGGTTGCCGGTAAAAACGAAATTTACGTGGAGCGTGTGATACAGGAGTGTGCGCTGTACTTACTTCAAAACTAAACCACAATTAGAGAATCTACACAATATTCGGCAATTTTTTCTTTTCCGTTTAAAAATGAGAGTTCCATTAAAAATAGAAAATCAATTTGTTTTGGTTTAAAGTGTTGCATTAATTTTGCTGCAGCGGCAGCTGTTCCTCCTGTAGCTAAAATATCATCACAAATTAAAATACGCTGATTGTGCTTCATAGCATCTTGGTGTACCTCAATTGTTTCGTTCCCATATTCTAAATCGTATTGCTCAAAATATGTTTTGTAGGGCAGTTTTCCCTTTTTTCTGAGCGGCACAAACGGAATATTCAATGCCAAAGCCATAGCAGGTGCAAAAATATACCCTCTTGCTTCTAATGCAGTGATTACTTCCGGTTGTAAAGTACGCGCTTTTTCTAACAATGCACGAAAAAGTTCCTGAAAAGATTCTGCATCATTTAATACAGTAGTAATATCGAAAAACGTTATCCCTTTCTTGGGAAAATCAGTTACCGTTCTGATTTTTGAAATATCAAACATAATAATTGGTTTGTGTTTTTGTGGGCAAAAATAGCAGAAATTTCTACTTGTGCATTTTTTATCATTTTTCTACTTAAAAATTTTTAATATTTTTGTCGGGCAGTAAAAAATAGTAAATTATCATTATGAATCATCATATTATCCACGACAAACGTATTGTAGTTACTTTAGATGCCGGTGGTACAAATTTTGTTTTTGGCGCGATTCAAGATTACAAATTCATTGTTAATCCCATTACAAAACCTTCACATTCTGATATTTTGGAAAAATGCTTAGAAACATTAGTTGATGGTTTTACAGAAGTAATTGCACAATTGCCGGAGCCGCCGGTAGCCATTAGCTTTGCCTTTCCTGGTCCAGCAGATTATCCAAACGGAATTATAGGAGGCTATTTACCCAACTTCCCCTCTTTTAGAAATGGCGTTGCATTGGCTGATTTCTTAAAAGAAAAACTGAAACTGCCTGTGTTTATTAATAATGACACCGACCTTTTTACGTACGGCGAAGCAATTGTGGGCGTTTTACCCGAAATAAATAATAAATTAGAAAAAATTGGTAGCGCAAAACGCTATAAAAACCTTATCGGATTTACTTTTGGAACTGGCTTCGGATTCGGAATAGCTGTTAACGGAAATATGTATGTGGGTGATAATAGCTGTTCGGAAATTTTCTGCCTGCCACACAAACATTTGCCAAACATTATTGTAGAAGATGGCGTTTCTGTTCGGGCTGTGAAAAGAGTTTACGGAGAACTCTCCGGTGAAACAACACACAAATTAGAACCTTTTGATATTTACCAAATTGCAGAAGGTGTGAAAGCCGGAAATCGAGAAGCCGCTCAAAAAACATTTGCTACTTTGGGTGAGGTGGCAGGAAGTGCAATCGCCACCTGCGCCTCTTTATTAGATGGACTTATCGTTATTGGGGGTGGACTAACCAAAGCCGGGAAATACTTCATGCCTGCACTATTAAATGAAATGCGTTCCAACTTTTCTACTATTTCCGGCGATAGAGTTGCCCGTGTGCAAAGCAAAGTTTATGACCTCCAAAACGATGAAGCGTTTCTGCAATTTGCAGAAGGAGAACAAAAGCCTATTAGAATTGTAGGTTCTGAAAAAGAAGTAATTTACGACCCACAGAAAAGAATAGGTATTACTATCTCAAAATTAGGAGCCGATGTTGCCACTTCACTCGGAGCATATGCGTTTGCATTAAAACAATTAACAATTTATAATTTATAATGAAACTTCTGTCTTCACTTCCAATTTCCGGATTAAAACTCATTCAACCCAATATCTATTCTGATGTTCGTGGTTATTTTTTTGAAAGCTATAATTCTGAAACATTTTTATCTTTAGGTATTGATGATGTTTTTTTTCAAGACAATCAATCGTGTTCTAATAAAAATGTAATCAGAGGATTGCATTTTCAAGTGCCGCCGTTTGAACAAGCAAAATTAGTACGGGTTATTAAAGGCGCTGTGCTGGATGTTGCTGTGGATTTAAGAAAAAAAAGCACAACTTATGGACAATATTTTTCGGTGTTGTTAAGCGCTGAAAACCATCTGCAACTTTATATCCCGTCAGGATTCGCACACGGATTTGCCGCGTTGGAAGATGACACTTTTTTTGCATATAAGTGCTCCAATGTTTATCATAAAGATTCGGAAAGAAGTATTTTGTATAATGATAAAGATTTGAATATTAATTGGAATGTTGCGAATCCTATCGTTACAGAAAAAGATTTGCAGGCAATTTGTTTTAAAGATTTTATCTCTCCTTTTTAAATGCATGACAGAACTCATTATTTTTGATTTAGATGGCACCTTGCTAAACACGTTAGATGATTTGGCAGATTGCACCAACTATGTTTTACAAAAAAACGGATTCCCTACCCATGAAACCGATGCTTTTAAATATTTTGTGGGAAATGGCGTAGAGATGCTTTTGAGTCGTGCTTTGCCGAAAGATATTACAGAAACCGCTATTTCTGAAGTCTTTAAACAATTTATGCATTATTATGAGCTTCATAAATCCGATAAAACCGCTCCCTATAACGGAATAGTTGAAATGTTAGAAAAACTGCAGGAAAAAGGGATTTTATTAGCTGTTGCTACCAACAAACCGCATGACCTGCTGCCCGAATTAATGAATCATTATTTTCCAACAATAAAGTGGACAGCTGTTTTTGGAAACAGAAAGAATGTTCCTGTAAAGCCTCATCCACAAATTGTATATGATATTTTGGAGACTGTGAAACATTATAGAGGAGTGGCTTATGGTATTTCAACGGAAAACATAATATATGTGGGAGATACAGCAGTGGATATGGAAACCGCACAAAACGCGGGAATAGCTAAAGTAGGAGTACTTTGGGGTTTTCGCACAAAAGAGGAGTTAGAGCAAAATCATGCCGATTATATTATTGCACAACCTCAGGAGCTAATAAAAATTCTTCTCTGTTAAAAAAAATCTTTTTTCTACTTTTTTTGTATGCTTTATATTAAAATTTATATTTTTGCGGCTTAAATCTTTAAAAAATATTATTTATGAAAAAACTATCATTATTTACAATTATTTTGATAGCAGCTTGCACAGTTGCTATGGCACAACCAAGAGCCATCGGAGGACGAATTGCTTACGGCGTTGGTGTTTCTTACCAACACAGTTTGGGTGAGAAAAATATGCTTCAGGTAGATTTGGATTTTCCGAGCTATTATTGGGGAGTTCAAGGAACAGTAACCTACAATTGGATATTCCCCATTAATTCCTGGAAACATGCAGGTTCGTGGAACTGGTATGCAGGTGTTGGTGGCGGCGTTGGTTATCAATGGTACAATTGGTTAGGCTGGGGCTGGGGCTGGAACTATAATCATAATAGAGTTTGGAGAGGTGCTTTTGTTGGCGCTGCCGGCATGATTGGAGTGGAGTATAATTTCAGCTTTCCACTTCAACTTTCTTTAGATTGGCGTCCGGTTATTGGTCCCATTATTGGTAAAAAATGGGATGGTAATACAGGTGCAAGTTTTTATGCTCAAGGATTATATTCAAGCGCAATTGCCTTAGGCGTGCGATATAAATTTGGTGGAAAAATAAAAAATGAATCCTCTTTATAAAATCGGTATTACTCACGGTGACATTAATGGCATTGGGTATGAAGTAATTATGAAAGCGCTCTCAGACCCTAAAATTGTTGAGGTCTGCACTCCAATAGTATATGGTTTGGCAAAAGTGTCGAATTATTATAGAAAAATATTGGAAATGAATGATTTCACTTTTCAATTTATAAAAAACGCCCAACAGTTTTCTCCTAAAAAACCTAATCTTATTAACCTTCGCGATGATGAAATAAAAATCTCTATGGGCGAAAGTTCAGATTTTGCCGGAAAATTGGCGGAAATCTCGCTCTCAGCCGCTTGTGCCGACTTGAAAAACAACCTGATAGATGCAATTGTTACGGCACCCGTCAATAAATTCAACATGCAGTCCCCCTCTTTTAAATTTGCAGGACATACCGAGTTTTTTAGCGAACAGTTTAAAACGCAAAATACAATGATGGTGATGGTTGATGATGCCCTTAAAGTAGGATTTGTTACAAACCATACTGCAATTAATGAAACCGGAAAAATTTTAAATATAGAGTTGGTTTTAAGAAAAATTAAGATTCTTAATAATTCGTTGATAAAAGATTTCCTTTGTACAAATCCAAAAATTGCCGTACTCGCATTCAATCCTCATGCCGGAGATAACGGGCTTTTTGGCAATGAAGAGCGTACAATATTAGAACCCGCTATTAAACAAGCATTTGAACAAAATATAAACGCTTTTGGCCCTTTTCCCGCTGATGGATTTTTTGCCTCAGGACAATATAAACAGTTTGATGCTGTATTGGCAATGTACCACGACCAGGGTATGATCCCCTTTAAGATATTGGCAAACGAAGGTGGAGTTAATTTTACCGCCGGTTTACCTATTGTTAGAACATCTCCCGCACATGGTACAGGATATGATATTACAGGAAAAAATATAGCTTCTCCTGCTGCTATGAGAAATGCAATCTATTGGGCAGTTGATATTTTAAACAACAGAAAAGCAATTACTTAACATGCTTTTACCGGAACAAATCATACAAATTACAGCACCCGAAAAAAGTATGGTTTTTTGCCCGAATTGGGGCGTTTCGGAATTGGTTTTCGACAGTAGAAAAATAGTATTTCCTGAAAAAACACTCTTTTTTGCTATTATAACTGCAAAAAATGACGGACACCTGTATATCCCAGCGTTAATCAGGCAAAAAGTGAAGAATTTTATTGTGAGCAAAGATCTTGAGAATTTTAAAGATCTTGACGCTAATTTTTACCGCGTAGAAAATCCTGTCTTAGCTATGCAACAGATAGCAGCCGAACATAGAAAAATGTTTCACTATCCCGTGGTGGGTATTACCGGAAGCAACGGAAAAACAATTGTAAAAGAATGGTTATCTATTGCTTTGACGAAAGATTTTTCTATAATTAAAAATCCTAACAGCTACAACTCCCAAATTGGAGTGCCGTTTTCGGTTTGGCAAATGAATAATACCCATAGTTTAGGGATTTTTGAAGCAGGTATTTCTCAAAAAAATGAGATCTCTAATTTGGAAAAAGTGATCCAACCCGATATTGGCATTTTAACAAATATTGGGAACGCCCACTCAGGTTTTTTTGAAAACGATAAAGAGAAATTAATTGAAAAACTAAAACTGTTTATTAACGCATCTTCAATCATTTATAATAATGATAATAAACTAATTAGAGAAACAATGGTAGAAGATAGTTACACCCATCTTCAAAAAATTTCATGGGGAAAACATACGGATTCTCATTTTAAAATTATTTCACTAAAACAACTTCAACATTCTACTATTGTAGAGTTTTCTCATTCACATGAATGGCTTGAGATCCCTTTTTTAGATGCCGCTTCTGTGGAAAATGTTTTGCATATTACTGCATTAATGATGTTTCTGCACTACTCACCTTCCTATATTTCAAAACAATTACGTTGCCTTTCGCCACTCAATATGCGTATGGAAATTAAGGAAGCACAAAATCACTCTATTATTATTAATGATACTTACAGTTTGGACATCAATTCATTACGTATTGCTTTAGATTTTTTGTCCAACCAAACACAATTTACCAAAAAAACATTGATTATTTCAGATTTTGAACAAGTAAATTGGGGAGAAAAAGAGTATCAGGAATTGTCGAAAATATTTAACAACCACAATATTACTAAATTAGTAGTGGTGGGAAAAGAGATGCGTAAAAGAGATGAATATTTTCCTGTGTTAGAAAAATATTTTTACACTACGACGAATGAACTTTTAGCACATTTGTATGAACTTAATATTCGCGATGAGGCGGTTTTGGTTAAAGGAGCGCGCTCTTTCCGGTTTGAAAGGGTTGTACAAGCGTTGCAACTCAAAACGCACCAAACTATTCTGCAGGTGGACCTGGCGGCGATAATTCATAATTTACACTTTTTCAAAAAGATGCTTCATCCTGAAACAAAAATTATGGCGGTAGTAAAGGCTGTGTCGTACGGATTAGGAGATGCAGAACTGATTAATGAATTGTGCTATCACCAGGTGGATTACTTTGCAGTTGCCTATACCGACGAGGGGGTTACCTTACGACAAAGAAATATAACCCGCCCTATCATCGTGTTGGGAGCCGAAGCCACTGGTTTCGATTTAATGATACGGTATCATCTGGAACCAGAAATTTATAGTTTGTTTTATTTAAAAGAATTAATCTCAGCATTGGAAAATTATCCTGAAATAGAAAGTTTTCCCATTCACATAAAGGTTGAAACAGGGATGCACCGTTTAGGTTTTGATGCTGATGAGGTTGATGAAATGTTGCAATGGGTTACCGGTTGCCCTAATTTGAAAATTGCTTCTGTTTTTTCTCATTTAGCTGCTTCTGAAGATTTTAAAGAAGATGAGTTTACAAAAGAACAGATCACAAAATTTAACTATATTTGTGAAAAAATTGATACCAAAATTTCCTATCCATACTATAAACACATCTTAAACACAGCAGGAATTGTTCGTTTTCCGGATGCTCAATTCAATATGGTAAGGCTTGGCTTGGGCTTATACGGATTTTGCCCTTTTGAGGAGATTCAGGAACAACTACAATCTGTAATTACTTTAAAAAGTGTTGTTACCCTCGTAAAAAGCGTAAAAAAAGGAGAGACTGTTGGCTACAACCGAACCTTCACTGCGCGGGAAGATATGCAAATTGCGATTGTTCCTGTAGGATATGCCGATGGATTTCCGCGAGAACTTAGCAACGGGATTGGTACCATGAGGGTGAAAAACAATAACTGTCGTATCGTAGGAAAAATCTGTATGGATATGACCATGATAGAGGTTACCGGATTGGGAGTTTCAATTGGCGATGAGGTAATTATTTACGATGCTGAAAACAATTTAGAAAAAATTGGAGCCACCATTGGAAAGACTTCTTATGAACTTTTAACCGCTATTTCAAAACGAGTACCAAGAATTTACATCAGAGATTAGGGTGTTTTTGAACACAGAAAAATATATTTGATAAACAAATTTTTTTTTGACTTGATTCATAAAAAAACTATTTTTGCGGCATTAAAAAATCAATTTAGAAATTTAGAAAATAATAACTTAAAAAAACGTTATGGCAATCTTAAAACCCTTTAAAGGACTTCGTCCACCAAAAGAAATTGTAAAACAATTAGCATCACGTCCTTATGATGTATTAAACACAGAAGAGGCACGCAAAGAAGCAGAGGGAAATCCCTATTCGTTGCTTCGGGTAACAAAAGCAGAAATTGATCTTCCGAAAGGAATTGATGAACACTCACAAGAAGTGTATGATAAAGTAGTAGAGAATTTTAATATGTTTAAAGAGAAGAGATGGCTGATTCGGGAGGAAACAGAAAAATTTTATATTTATGCACAAACTATGGAGGGCAGAACTCAATACGGCATTGTGGGTTGCGCACATATTGATGATTATATGAATAATAACATCAAAAAACATGAGCTTACCCGTAAGGATAAAGAGGAAGACCGGATGATTCACGTGCGCATAACCAACGCCAATGTTGAGCCGGTGTTTTTCTCCTATCCTGCGAACACCAAAATTGACGCTATTGTAAATAAGATAGTTAATGAACAAGCACCGGAGTATGATTTTGTGGCTAATGAAGGTTTTGGACACCATTTTTGGGTTATTAATGATGAAGCCATTAATAAAGAGATTGCAGAAATTTTTGAAAAAGAGGTTCCAGCATTGTATGTGGCAGATGGACACCACAGAACAGCTGCTGCTGCATTGGTTGGCGGAGAAAAACGCGCCAATAACCCAACACATACCGGAAACGAAGAATATAATTATTTCATGGTAGTAATCTTCCCTGACAATCATTTGAAAATCATTGACTACAACCGCGTAATTAAAGATTTAAACGGTTTAACCCAAGCCCAACTAATTGCTGTTTTAAATGAAACTTTTGATGTAGAAGTGCAGGGCGCAGATATTTATGCTCCTGCAAAATTGCACGAGTTTAGTATGTATCTCAATGGTTTGTGGTATAAATTAAATGCAAAAAAGGGAACTTATAATGATAACGATCCGATAGGTGTATTAGATGTTACCATTCTTTCAAACTTAGTGTTAGATAAAATTCTCGGAATAAAAGATTTACGTACCGACAAGCGGATTGATTTTGTGGGAGGTATTCGCGGTTTGGGAGAATTAAAACGGCGCGTGGACAATGGAGAGATGGCTGTAGCTTTTGCTCTCTACCCGGTGTCAATGAAACAATTGATAGATATTGCCGATACAGGAAACATAATGCCCCCGAAAACAACCTGGTTTGAACCCAAACTAAGGTCTGGATTGGTGATACACGAGCTGGAATAAACAAAAATAATCAATAATTTTTTAGATACTACAATATAGTTGTAAAAGTTTGTGTTAATTTGCAACCCAATTTATATATGATGAAATTTTTCAAAACAACCTTGCTCTTTATCTGCTGTTGTTCATTATTATTTGCATTTTCGCAAGAGCAACCCAAAGACCTTTCTGAAATACAGGCAAAAGTACAAAAAGAAGCAGTTGAGGTATTTAGAGACCGGCTTATTGTTGATGTTTTCCATTCGTTTTGGTTTCATTTACCAACAAAAGTTTCTCAAAAATTTAATCCCGGATTTAATATAGCTGTTTTGTGGGATTTTAAAGCCAGTAAACAAAGTCCTATCTCTTTTGGTTTGGGGGTGGGCTGTACGTATCATACGCAGTTTTCTAACGCCCATCTGAAGTATAATAATAGCACAGATCTTACAAAATATTATCTGTTTCCCGAAAATATTGCAAATAAAGACAGCATAAAGTTGAATAGAATGACTTATATTAACTGTAATATACCCTTAGAGCTAAGATACAGACATAAAAGCGGTTTCAAGTTTACCTTGGGAATAAGACTTGGTTTGGTATCAGAAATTTCACAGCGCTATAAAGGAAAGAATTTGGAGGGCAACAACACGGATGAGAACTTTAAATATTTTCTTACAAACAATCGCCAAAAAGTAAACTTTGATGTGTATATGCGCTGCGGATGGAAGTTTGTGGCTGTGTATTATTCTTATCAAGTAAATAAACTGTTTAACGAAGGAAAAGGACCGGCGGTGAACCCTATGTCGGTGGGGATCTCATTGTCGTTGTTCTAATTATCTACAAAATATTTGCCAACTGCTCCTTCATCTTCTCTGCTTCATCTTTCATCAAAACTACAATTTGTTGAATATTAAAATCGTTAGCTTTTGAACCAATGGTATTAATCTCTCTACCTATTTCCTGAATGATAAAACCCAATTTTTTACCGGTGTTATTTTCTTTCATCGTATCTGTAAAATATTCGCAATGTTTGCGTAATCGTACTTTTTCTTCTGTAATATCTAATCTTTCAAGGTAATAAATCAACTCTTGTTCCAATCTGTTGGGGTCATATTTGAGCGGCATATTTTCCAAGCTTTCCATCATTCTTTTTTTCAACTCCACAATACGGTTACTCTCGTGCGGCAAAATGCGGTTTATCATATTAAATATTAATTGAATACGATTTGAAAAATCTTCTGCCAAAGCTGTCCCTTCCTCTTCTCTGAAACTGTTTACAAAATCGCAGGCGGTTTTTACCCCTTCAAAAACTAAATTCCATAAATTTTCTGAAACCTCCTCTTTGGGAGTAGCAATCACATCGGGCAAACGAAGAGTTTGTGAAAAAATATCTGTATCTTTTGGATTATTAACATATTTCGACAAATCTGTTAGCTTCTCGAAATATGCTTTTGCCAAATTTTCATCAATAGCAACAGTTGGGTTATCTGTTTTTTCAACATAGATGAAAACATCTATTTTTCCTCTTTCCAATTCTTTGGTTACCAAAGTTCTAATCTCATTTTCTTTGTCACGAAATAATGGAGAAATTCGTACATTCAAATCTAATTGTTTGCTGTTTAACGACCTTATTTCAATAATAATCGTTTTTCCTTCGCAATTTAAAGTGGCTTTTCCAAAGCCGGTCATTGATTTTATCATAGTTAAATATCTACACCCACACCGATTCTAAAAAAAGGATAATAATTATAATAGTAATTTTGAATGGTGGGTTCTTTTAATGGAATATTAAAAAGTATTAATGCCTGAAAATAAACGCGTTTCGACATATAATGTTTGTAACCTCCTCCCAACACAAGAAAGTGAAAGTTATCGGTTTGTTTTTGAGATCCGTCAAGCCATTTGAAATTATATTGTGTAAACTCATACCCTACATGAATTACAATTCTTTTAATAATAATAGGTTGCAAAGCTGCACCGAGTCCCCAGATATGAGAATTATAAAAATCTCTTCGCCACATATAAGAGTACTGACCATTTACTAATGCAACTAACCATGGGGTGACATATACACCCACTTGCGGTGCTACATTAACGGCATTATAAGCGCCGAATTGAAACCCGAACCCGCCACCTGACGTAAACATGGGCCGTTTTTTCTGCACCTGCGATTCTTTTTGCATACTTTGCGGAGGGGGAATGGTTTCCACTTGCGCCGAACAAGGGAAAGAAGCAAAAAGCAGAAGGGTAGAAAGTAGAAGGCAGTAGGGGGAAGTTTTCATATTATTTAAAAATTTACGATTTTAGATTTAAAACCACAACCATTAATCATTAACCACTAACCACTATTTCGCTGCTTGGCAGGCCGTTATCGCCACGAGGCTTACAATATCTTCCACGGAGCAGCCGCGCGACAGATCGTTGATAGGAGCTGCCATCCCTTGCATTATTGGTCCTATAGCCTCCGCTCCGGCGATACGTTGCACCAATTTGTAAGCAATATTTCCTACCTCCAAGGTTGGGAATACCAACACATTGGCTTTTCCTGCTATTTCGCTGTTAGGGGCTTTCGATTTACCTACGCTTGGCACAATAGCGGCATCGGCTTGCAGTTCGCCATCAATTTTAAAGTGAGGCGCCATCTCTTGGGCTATTTTGGTAGCATTCACTACTTTGTCCACCATTTCGTGTTTTGCCGAGCCTTTTGTTGAGAAGCTTAGCAGTGCCACGCGGGGCTCTAACTGTGCTATTGATTTTGCCGTTTGTGCAGTAACGACAGCTATTTCGGCAAGTTCGCGCTCGTTCGGGTTAGGATGTGCGGCGCAGTCCGCCCATACCATTACGCCATTGTCTCCCCACTGTGTGTCTTTCATCACCATAATAAAAGCTCCCGAAACAACTGACACGCCGGGTAATGTTTTCACTACCTGAAAAGCGGGACGAAGCACGTCGCCGGTAGCGTTTTGTGCGCCGGCAACTTCACCGTCAACCTCTTTATTCTTTATCAACAACGTTGCCAAATACAAGGGATCTTCCACCAAACGCAACGCTTCTTCCATTTGCAACCCCTTGCTTTTGCGAATTTCACAAAGCATTTCAGCGTAAAACTCTTTCTTTGGATTATTCTTAGGGTCAATAATCTGTGAGTCTTGAAGATGTGTTAAATCCCATTCTTTTGCTTTGGATTCAATATTTTCCTTATTTCCCAGCAAAACAATTTTTGCAAAGCCTTCTTTAATTATAATATCGGCGGCTTTTAATGTTCTTTCTTCCTCACCCTCAGGGAGTACAATGGTTTTGTTTGCCAATTTGGCGGTAGCCTTAATTTGAGCGATTAAATTCATAAAATTATTTGATTTTAATTATTATTATTGAAATTTAAGATATCTTATTTTATCATCAATAAAATACTGACTTTTTTCATTCATGACTTCACTTCTATTCATAAGGGAGTTTTAAAATTGGGGGCAAAAATAGCAATTGTTTTCAAGTAACGTACATTGAACAGCAGATTCAGCGTGCCTGTTCTGGTTTTGTACTTAATAAATGCAGGTTCTCTGCAACTTTTGCAGGGGAAGAGAGATTCGAACTCCCATCAACGGTTTTGGAGACCGCTATTCTGCCATTGAACTATTCCCCTAAGAGGGGCAGGTTTACCCTGCCCCATACAAAATATTAGTCTAATATTTTTGTTACCTGTCCGGCTCCAACCGTACGTCCGCCTTCGCGAATTGCGAAACGAAGACTCAAGTTGATAGCGATTTCAGATAACAAATGTACGGTGATTGTCAAGTTGTCTCCGGGCATTACCATTTCTACGCCTGCAGGAAGAATAACTTCGCCGGTAACGTCGGTGGTACGGAAATAGAATTGAGGACGATATTTAGTATGGAATGGGGTGTGACGTCCACCTTCCTCTTTTTTCAAGATATATACTTCCGCTTCAAATTCTTTATGTGGTTTAATAGAACCGGGTTTTGCAATAACCATTCCACGACGGATCTCGTCTTTATCAACTCCGCGGAGCAATAGACCTACGTTATCGCCGGCTTCACCTGTATCCAAAATTTTACGGAACATTTCAACTCCGGTAACTACTGATTTCAGTTTTTCAGCGCCCATACCGATAATATCTACAGGGTCTCCTGTGTGGATAACTCCTGTTTCAATTCTTCCGGTAGCAACAGTACCTCGACCGGTAATTGAGAACACGTCTTCAACGGGCATTAAAAACTCTTTATCTTTATCACGAACCGGAAGCGGAATATAGGTATCTACTGCATCCATAAGTTCCATTATTTTTTCTACCCATTCTGGTTCTTTATTCAAGCCACCCAATGCAGATCCGCGAATTACAGGGGTATTGTCGCCATCAAAGCCGTAGAACGATAAGAGTTCGCGTACTTCCATTTCAACAAGATCAAGTAGTTCGGGGTCATCCACCAAGTCAACTTTATTCATGAAAACAACCAATTGTGGTACGCCAACCTGGCGAGCTAAAAGGATATGTTCTCTAGTTTGGGGCATCGGACCATCGGTAGCAGCTACAACGATGATAGCGCCATCCATTTGCGCTGCACCCGTAACCATGTTCTTAATATAGTCGGCGTGACCGGGACAGTCAACGTGTGCATAGTGACGACTTGCCGTTTGATACTCAACGTGTGCGGTGTTAATAGTAATACCACGTTCTTTTTCTTCCGGTGCGTTGTCAATTGAATCGAAGCTGCGTACTTCGGAAAGACCTTTGTCTGCCAAAACGGTAGTTATTGCAGCCGTTAAGGTAGTTTTGCCATGGTCAATGTGACCAATTGTACCCACATTTACGTGGGGTTTGGAGCGTTCAAATTTTTCTTTTGCCATTGTTTTATCAATTAAAGGGTTATTAAATATTATCTATACTACTTATTAGAATAGAGGTTGTTATCTTTCTTTTGAGCCATTGACGAGAGTTGAACTCGTGACCCCTTCCTTACCAAGGAAGTGCTCTACCACTGAGCTACAACGGCTTATTTATCCACGTTCCATTTTTGGGGGTGCAAAAATATATTTTTTTCTTATATAGCGTGTTGTGGTATTTTTTTTTCAGGGGATAAATTTTTGACCTTTATTTTAAAATTAATTTTATTGAGAAACAGCATTTGTTTCCTGCACACATCGCACATTTAGTCCATCACTTCGCTTTCTTTTTTCATTTAAAAATTGATTACAATTGTAAACGATACCAAAAAAGTTGGCTATTTCTCCGGCAGGGGCATCGCTTATCCACCAGCCGGCAAAACCATGCATATCTTGAAATCTATCTATGGCATCGTTGTACCAACCGGATGGTAATCCGGTAAAACCGGAATCATCACTTCCCGAACCCAACGGATCAAGCCAGTATTGTGTGCTTTTCAACAGAGAAACCGTATAGTTTTCCAGCAAGCTCCACTCCGCTTGAGAAGGAAGATGCCAACCATCAGGACAAACTCCCTGTACTGCTATTGATAATCCATTGGTAGAGCCTTCCGGTAAACCAACCGCGGAATACCAAGAATATAACAAACCGAAAATATCATTATCTTCAACTTTGCCCCGAAAAGAATAGCTTTTTGCAAAAGGTATATCTCTACCGTCCTGATATTTAGTGTTTCGAAGATTCTCCTTTATCCAACATCGTTCTGCCAACCTTACTACATTATAAAGAATGTTATTGACAGCATCATATACTTGTTCAGGACAGTTAGCAGGAGGGGTTAAAGAAAAAATAACACTAATGGTGTGATTGGTGGTCACCTTGTGAAAAGTGTAACTTTTACCTGCAATTGAATCGGGAATGTTCACATTATTTACAAGAAGCTGAACTATCTCGTAACCCGCGTCTGCTGAAAATGTAAATCTTTGACTTCCACCATGGTTCACTGTTATGTTTTCTGATGGATTTATAGTGCCATTTTCGTTCGCAGATACAGTAATGGTATAGATAGCACAATTGGGATAAGTAAGGTGGATTGTTTCCTGATCTTTCTTATATACAGCATACAATGTGATATCTTCTTCTGTAAAATATCTCTCCCCAGCAGGAAAAAAATTGGGCAGCGGAGATGTTTGTATTTCAACTGTTTCTGTAGCCCATCCTGCAAAACTGTATCCACTAAGTACGCACTCCTCACTTGGAAAAGCTTGTGGTAATACTATCCCTCCGCCCGGTGTTTCTTCAGAAAGTTCAGCTACATTACAGATTCCGGAACCTGATTCGAAAGTGATAGTAGAAAGTGTAGGACAGGCAGGATTGGAACTATAAATGCCATTTTCTACTCTTTTAAATATATACAACGCACGAATCATTGTTACATTGGGAGTGGAGGTATAATTATTAAAACGCGCATTTCCGTTATTATAATTTAAGTATATCATTCCCATACTGTTGTTTGTTGAAAACACAAAACGATTTGAACGATTTGAATTGTCTGAACCTCCCACATCAGAGGATATTACTTCTGTTAAAATGAAAAATGAACTATTTCCACCTTTGAGAATAGAATTCATTGAACTATTACTATTTGCATATAATATTTTGGAATCATTTGAAATAGTGAACCCCGATTTATCACCGGAGAATTTCCAAATAGAAATATTCTCATTGTAGATTAAAGATAGGTTGTTATTAGAACCGGAAATAGTAACAATATCGGCTTTCAAATAGCCGGTGTTAACAGCAGCACTTTCACCCAAAACGTATGTTGATAAACTTGGAAAATGTTGTCCAACAATAACATAATTCGTATTATAGTCAAAATCAATAAGTGTTGTTATCTGTACAAAAGAATAGGGATCTAACAGCGAAGGTTTCCTGTACACAGCATAAAGTGTATGGTCATCATCTGGGAAGTAAGAAGTTTCTGCACAGAAGAGCGTTGGTGCTACTGAGGTTTCAAACTCTATCGGCACTTTAGCCCAACCGGCAAAAATATAGCCACTAAATACACATGCTCCCGATGGCATGGCTACAGGCAGAAGAATTCCACTACCCGGATTCTCTTCGGTAAGAAATTTTACACCGCACAAACCTTTCCCGGAATCGAATTGAACGGTGTACTTTAGTTCGGTGTTTTGAGAAGCAATCAAATAATAATTGATAAAAATGATGCAAAGAAGATGAAGAAGTTTTTTCATAAAAGATTTTTAATGTATTAATAGATTAGGGTAAAAATTTAATTTTTTTTTACTTGCATCGCAAATATACATTTAGAAAAGGCATTTGTCAAGGGGTGAGATCGTTTTTTTTTGAAAAGGACTGTTATAGAACTAACAAAAATTTTTGTGGCACAAAAATTTGATATCTTTCTACCAATTAATTTCTTCGTCTGTGAATATCGGAAGAATCCCACGATTGATGCAACAATTCATCGTGAATAGTTCGAATTATCATCAAAAAAATATCTAATTTATGATCCACAAGCCAACGAATGGCATGGTCGTCTTTACGGCAGGCAGCAGCGAAAACAGACAAAAAATCACATTTGTTTTCAAGAAGCCATTTTATAGCATACTCTTCTCCGTCAATAGCATTGCTTAGAACGCCAAATTCAGAATAATTGTTTTTCAAGAGCCAGTACAGCGCTTCGGAGTTGGAATGAACGGCGGCAGAAAATGCAGCTAATTCAGGATAGCCATTTTGAAACAAAAAATCGGTAAACTTTGTATCTCCCTTCAAACTTTCGTTTAATGCCAGCAAAACTTTGGGGTCATAATCGGTAAGGCAGTGTGCCATATTTTTGCTTTAGTGTTTAAAACCTAATTTCTTTGTCTTTTCGTTCACTGTTGTTGGTTTACTTTTTGAGTGAGATTGAAAAAATCTTCTTTACAACTAGAAAAATAGTTTGCTAATTTCTTGTTTTTTCCAAAATATTTACTAATAAAGAAATAACGCCGAATTTTGGAGTTTACTTTATTCATTTTATGCCGTTTTGAAAAAGTTTTGAAAAGGTCTATATTTTTTTCATGATTGCTGTTTCTTCTTGAAAAACGCTGCATTTGATTTATTATCAATTGTGTGAAGTTAATCTGTACAGGGCAAACTTCGTTACAATTTCCACAAAGCGTTGTGTTTTCAAATAGTTTTGGAGCCCGTTTGTTCTCTTCTTTGCAATGATATTTTATCAATTCTATTGGCGAATATTGTTTTGTTTGTTGAAAAACAGGACACACCTCTCTACATTTACCACAATTAATACAATAAAGGGTTTCTCTTAATAAATTGTCTTCCAATATTTCAATTGCATCATTATTATATAACAAAATATAAACTTCAATTTTTTCAGATGTATAATTATCATCATTCGAAGATTGTATTTTCTTTGTAATAATTCTTGAAGGCGGAGCAGAAATAATTTTAACATCTTCGTAAAAAGAATCGTTTTCAATTCCTTTTTGAAGATATAATAATAACTCCAAATCGTTTTGTTTTACAACTATATTATTAATATTTAAAATAATGAATAATTTTTCCGGACTATTAAAACAATTTTTACTAAGTTTATTTACTAAAATAATAGAACCGTTTTCTACCACACCAAAATCTGCCTGAACAACCAAATTTTCCGCAATATCATTATTATTTTCAAAAGCATCAATACTTATTTTCTTAATAAAATTTTTCTTGTCAAAAAACTCCTCCGATATTCTTGGTGTATCGAAACAAACTTTATTGTAATTATTTTTCGACATAGAATTACAAATAAATTCCACCAATTCCATTTCATCGTTTATCCACTTCACTTTGAAATTTTTTGAAGTAAGTTTACTTTCAAAAGCCAATAAATGGTTTTCCATCTGCTCAATAAAAGAAAAGCGAATAAAATTAGCTCTTGTTTTTAAAAATTGTAAATCTCCGTTCATATCTTGTTTATATATTGTTAATATCCGTTTATTTAATTGTTAATATTTTTTATTAAAAATTTTATCCACAAAAAAAGAATTTTTTTCGACATATTTTCAACAAAAATTTTTAATTTTTATTATCATAATATTCTCTAAAATAGCAATAAAAAAAATATCAACAACATTAACATCATTATTTATATCTTTATTAATAATTATCTTTTTTAAAATTTTATAAAACAATAAAAAATATGTTCGTTAAAATGTTAGTTTTGCAACCTATGAAAAAAATTGTTATTTTGTTTCTTTTATTGCCATTATTCGTCTTCTCGCAAGATCGTATCATCTTAAAAGGCAATGTTTTTGACGGAGTAACTTTTTTTCCCATTGATGGTGCGAATATCTATAATTTTAGTTCAAAAAAGTACAGTTTTGCAAATAAAGAGGGAAATTTTGAAATTTATGTAAAATCTGGGGATACTATTATCGTATCAAAACCGGTTTATCAACAACTTTTAATTATTATTTCAGAGGAAGAGATTGCTAAAAAAGTATTAGAGATTCCGCTTTTTTATAAAGTAATTATTTTAAGAGAAGTGAATGTTTTTGCTTTGCCGGCAACTTACGAGGCTTTTAAAAAAGAATTTGTTAATGTAAGTATGTCAGATTTTTATAAGAGATTAGAAGGAACCATATTAAGCGATAAAGATAGAATTCAATATTCTCCAAGTAATGGTTTGTTAGACTTAATTCCGGGTAAAGTAGGACAAGCTGTTAGAAGTCCGATAACAGCTTTATATAACGCTTTCAGTAAAAAAGTGAAAATGGATAGATTGTACCAAGAATTAGTTGAAAATCAGGAAGAGGTAGATAATTTACCAAAAAAATACAACAGAGAATTAGTAACTTCATTAACAGGATTGGAAGGAGAGGAGTTGTTAGATTTTATGACTTTTTGTAAATTTAGCTATTATGATTTAGTGAAGTGGTCTCCGGAATTTATAGTCTTACAAATAAAGAGGAAATATGGGGATTATGAATTTTATAAAGCATTAGAAGACAATTAACAATATCTATTAACAAAAAATAAATTATTATGAATGAAAAAGTTACAAAATTAATGAAAGATGTTCCGGCAATACGCTGGACTGCTCTTGTATTTTTGGCATTTGCCATGTTTTGCGCGTATATCTTTATGGATATACTATCTCCGGTAAAAGCAATTTTGGAAACCACAAGGGGGTGGGATTCGGAAGCATTTGGTTTTTATGCGGGTTCTGAGACCTTTTTAAATGTATTTATATTCTTTTTAATTATTGCGGGAATTATCTTAGATAAGATGGGGGTTCGTTTTACTGCCATTTTATCGGGAGTGGTTATGATTATTGGTGCAGTAATTAATTGGTATTCAGTTACAGAATCGTTTATGGGAAGTGGTTTAGAGCATTGGTTTAACCAAAATCTAAATTATATTCCCGGGTTTGATGAGTTAGGGGTTTCTCCATTTTATAGAGGGATGCCGGCCTCTGCAAAATTTGCCTCCGTGGGCTTTATGGTATTCGGTTGTGGTGTAGAGATGGCAGGCATTACGGTATCGCGCGGAATTGTAAAATGGTTCAAAGGCAAAGAATTAGCACTTGCAATGGGTTCCGAAATGGCGCTGGCGCGCTTGGGTGTAGCTACCTGTATGATCTTCTCTCCTCTTATTGCTAAAGCAAACATCATGGGCGGCGCAAATGTTTCTCATTCTGTTGCTTTTGGCGTAATTTTATTAATGATCGCCCTCATTATGTTTTTTGCATATTTTTTCATGGATAAAAAATTAGATGCACAACTCGGCGAAACGGAAGAAAAAGATGACCCATTTAAAATTAGTGATATCGGCAAAATTTTTGCCAGCGGTGGTTTTTGGTTGGTGGCGCTACTTTGCGTATTGTACTACTCTGCTATCTTCCCATTCCAAAAATATGCAGTAAATATGTTGGAATGTAATTTAACTTTTACTAAACTTCCTGATGGTTCGTTTTGGAGTACTACTACCGCAGCTACTGTTGGTTATTTGTTGATGTTGGTTGTTGCGGCTTCTTCTTTTATCAGCAACTTCTGTAAAAAAAGACTAAAAATAACGCTTCTAACAACCGCAGTTGTTTTTTTGGTAGTATTTTGTATTATGTCTTACAAACAGCAGTCAGCTGGCGCAATTTTCGCAGTATTTCCGCTGTTAGCTGTGGGTATTACACCGATTTTAGGAAACTATATAGATAAAAAAGGCAAAGCTGCTACTATGCTGATGTTAGGTTCTATATTATTGATTATTTGCCATCTAACATTCGCTTTTGTTTTACCGTTGTTTAAAGGACAAGAGATTGGCGGAGTGGTTTTAGCCTTTTCAACAATCTTAGTATTAGGAGCTTCTTTCTCGTTAGTGCCGGCATCTTTGTGGCCCTCTGTTCCTAAATTGGTTGATCAAAAAGTGATAGGTTCTGCTTATGCGCTCATTTTCTGGATACAAAACATAGGTTTATGGTTATTCCCGTTATTAATTGGCAAAATCTTGAAGTCTTCCAATACCGACATTGCAGAAAAAGTGAATGCGGGCCTCATGACCTCTCAGGAAGCGGCAGTTAATTACAACTATACCAATCCGCTCATCATGCTTGCTTGTCTTGGCGCTGTTGCATTGGTATTAGGATTTGTGCTCAAAAAATGGGATAAGAAGAAAGGGATTGGACTAGAGTTGCCCAATATTAAATCGTAAGAGAGGATTATGAATGATTACAGGTTAAACCCTTAAAAATCTCTTCTACATTTTTTGTAGTAGTTTTCATAACTTCATCTACAGAAGTTTCTAATATTGCCGCAATTTTATCAGCAATAATAGGAATATAAGCGCTTTCATTGCGTTTTCCGCGGTAAGGGTCAGGCGCCAAAAAAGGAGCATCTGTTTCTAAAGCTATGGCAGCAATACCTACTTCTTTTACAATATCTTGCAGTTTGTTTTTTTTAAAAGTAACAACCCCGCTAATGCCCAATAGAAAACCGTTGTCAATTGCCCATTTTGCTTCTTGTATTCCACCGGAAAAACAGTGCAAGATGCCACGAAGCCCCGCACTTTTAAACTTTTTTAACACAGATAATGCCTCGTTAAAACCATCACGAATATGAATAGAGAGCGGAAGTCGGGTCGCCTTTGCCCAACACAATTGTGTTTCAAATGCCACAAGTTGTGCGGTATAAAATGTTTTATCATGATATAAATCAATCCCCGTTTCCCCAATTCCTACAATACGTGTATCGTTCAAATATTTTTCCAAAACAAACAATTGATCTTTAAAATCTTGATTTACATCGGTGGGATGCAACCCGATAAGAGGAAAGAGGTTTTTTGGAAACTGATTTACAACCTCAAAAATATCGGGAAGCGATTCAGCAGAGACACAAGGCAAAATTATTTTCTCAACCCGAAGTTCTATCGCGCGTTGAATCACATCCTGAAAGTCGTTAGGGTAATATTCTCTGTAAAGATGTGCGTGAGAATCAATATAATATGGATTAATCATACATCAATTTATTGATAATATCTTCCACAGAGATCCCTTCGGCTTCGGCTTTATAATTTTTGATGATACGATGTCTTAAAATATTGTGCGCTACAGCTCTCACATCTTCAATATCGGGTGATAGTTTTCCAGATAGAATAGCATGTGTACGCGCACCAATAATGAGGAATTGCGACGCCCGCGGACCAGATCCCCAAGCCAGATAATCTTTTGCCCACTGGTGACCGGTTCCGGTAAACGGGCGCGTTAAGGTAGCCAAACGTACTGCATATTCATATACATTTTCAGCTATCGGTACCTTTTGAAGCAATTTTTGATAGTAAATAATCTCTTCAATAGTTAAGATTTGAGACGGCTCGTTCATATCTCCGTGAATGGTTGTTTTCACAATATCAACCTCTTCGTTAAATGAAGGATAATCTAAATATATGTTAAACATGAAACGGTCTTGTTGCGCTTCGGGAAGCGGGTAAGTACCTTCTTGCTCAATAGGGTTTTGGGTTGCCAGCACGAAAAAAGGATCGGGCAAAGCGTAAGTTACGGCATTCATACTTACAGAGCGCTCTTGCATCGCTTCCAACAATGCAGACTGTGTTTTAGGAGGGGTACGGTTAATCTCGTCTGCTAAAATAATGTTGGCAAAAACAGGCCCTTTCACAAACTTAAACTTACGGTTTTCGTCTAATATTTCTGTACCCATTATATCAGAGGGCATTAGGTCGGGTGTAAATTGAATACGGTTATAAGTGAGATTAATAGTTTTTGCGATAGTTGTGATCATTAATGTTTTAGCCAAACCCGGAACACCAATAAGCAGCGCGTGGCTACGGCTAAAGAGTACCATAAGTACATTTTTCACAACCTCATCCTGACCCACAATCACTTTTGCAATCTCTTTTCTTAGAGCCACATACTTGTCAACAAAAGCCTCAATAGCTTCTACATCGTTTTTAAAATGAATATTCATAGTTTTTAAAAGTTAGTTAATTTGCCAACGTATAACGAAATCACAGTTTTTATATTTTTCATCAATCTTAATACTTGTAACTTTTACTTTATTAGCAAGCCATTTTTCAATAGCTTTATTTTTCTTTTCATCTAAGGCGGCGTTTTTAATTACGTCATAATCTTCCACCAAATTTGCTCTATGTGGGGCTACTTTACTTCTTAAATACAACAAACGATAAGAGAGGACGCCGCTTTCATCAATATAAATGACGGGTGAAGAATATTCGTCGGGGATAAGTTTATCTAAAGTAGCGAAAGTAGCCTGATCTAACGATTCTTTGTCGAATTTGGTAGAGAGCGAGTAGGGATGAATTACCCATCCGCCGCTCAATTTGTTAGGGTCTTCGGAAAACTCTAAAGCGGCTTCGCTGAAATCCATTTTTTCATTAAGAATAACATATCTCACACTGTCTAAATATTCAATAGCGCTCACCTGTTCTTCTGCTGATGGTTTGGGTTGTATCAAAATGTGCGAGAGCCTGATAGATTCACCTCTACGTTCGTGGAGCATAATAATATGGTATCCCGAACGGGTTTTTAGTACGTGCGATATTTCGCCCGAACGCAAATTAAATGCAACGGCTTCAAATTCCGGATAAAGCTGTCCGCGCTCAACAAATCCCAAATCACCTCCTTTTGAGGCGCTTCCGGGGTCATCGGAATACAAACGCGCCAACATAGAGAATCTGTTTTTTGGATTTTCGTCTCGAAGCGACTGTTCGCGATAACCCTCTAACCTTGATTTAATCTCTGCAATCTCTGCTTCGCTAACCGGAGGAGTTTTTAAGATATGTCCAAATTCGTAAGTTGCAGGAATCATTGGCATACTGTCCACACCAACCCTGTTGGTAAAAGCTTTTATCTCAGAAGGTGTTACGGTTATATTTGAGGTAATCTTTTCTTGCACCTCTTCAATATAAATCTGGTCGCGCACAATATCACGCAAATCTTTTCGTATCTCTGCCATGCTTTTTCCGAAATGTTTTTCAATTAATCGGGAATCTCCGCCGGCAACCTGCAAATAATAGTTCATTCGCCAATTGAGCGTGGCTTCTACCTGTTGTTCCGAGATCACAATACTATCCACATCTGCTTGATGAAGCATTAATTTAGTATAAACCAAATGCTCAAAAATAGTACATCTTTCATCTTCATCATCATCTTTTACCGCAAACTGTGCCGAATAATCAGCATAAGCCTGCTCTAAATCCGATTGAAGAATAATATCCTTTCCGATAGTGGCAATAATCTTATCTATTGATGTTTGCGCCTTTACAGAAATGAAACTAATTACAAGTAAAATACAAAAAAAGATCAGGCGTTTCATACAATTTTTTAAAAGAGGGCAAAAATATGATTTTTTTGTAAAAAATACTATTTCAGCAGACAATTAAGATTTAAAGATTATGGTTCGTAATAAAATTCGAATCACGTGTCACTCGTCACTTGTCACTAAACACCTGTCACTCGTCACTTGTCACACGTCACGATAGATTATTGAGGCTGTTCACATTTGCAAATTGTGCGACTAAAACTTTTACCTGTCAATAAATTATAAATAAATAATAGATAGATGAAAATTTCAATAATGATTTATTAATAAAATATTTTTATATTTTTGTCGCGTAAAACTAATCTTATTTCTAAACCTTTAAATTAAAATAATATGAAAAAATTCTTTTTATTCTTTACGTTGTTTACGATAGGAACAACGCTTACGGCACAAATTAAAGTT
>Ga0123353_10000620_pt1 | contig 43456 bp, 26 predicted proteins | sample TergutLab28metaG_3_FD_92763 | JGI IMG/M metagenome (GOLD analysis project Ga0123353, IMG submission 92763) | Labiotermes labralis P3 segment gut microbial communities from Petit-Saut dam, French Guiana - Lab288 P3 | ecosystem: Host-associated > Arthropoda: Insects > Digestive system > Gut ... | reverse complement strand
CGTATTCGGCGGGCGGATGCTATCCGCCCCTACGATTGCCTGCGGCGCGCGTTTTCACTCGCCCGCTCAGCGACAGCTTTTGTAGTATACGCATTTCCTCATCCCTTGTCAACAGGGTTTTTGGCGAATTCTGTGTCTTTTTCTTGTGTAATCTGTGTATGGTCGCAGGCGTTCCCTTGCGATGCCTTGTATTTACATTATCGAAGCTTGCGTTGGATCAGCTTCACCAGCTCTACGATCGGGATGACGGAGATGGAGAGACCGAACGAGAGGGCGAGTTCCATGGGCGCCAGCGGCACCAGCGAGAACAGCTCAGCAAGCGCGGGGATATAGATGACGGCCATCGCGAGCACAAGTGCGAGAACCATGCTGCCCCAGAGCAGCCAGTTCTGCTTTTTCAATTGGAAGATGCTCTGGCGCTGACTGCGCATATTGTAGGCGTGGAAGATCTCGCACATATTCATCGTGAAGAAGGCGGCAGTCGTTGCGTATACGTGATTGTCGCCGTGCCACAGGTCGACGAGGAAGTAGGCTGCCAGGGTCAGCGCCGCGACCAAAATGCCCTGATAGATGACATCGAAACCTAAGCCGCCCGCAAAGACGCCCTCTTTTTGCGCGCGCGGTGGGCGTTCCATGATGCCCGGCTGCGCGGGTTCCATGCCCAGCGCGATGGCGGGCAGGCTGTCTGTGATCAGGTTGATATAGAGCAGGTGCACGGGCAGGAACAGGAACTGGCCCGCCGGGAAGACGAGGGTCGCGAAAAAGATGGAGAGCACCTCGCTGAGATTGCTGCCCAGCAGGAATTGGATGGTCTTGCGGATATTGTCATAGATGCGGCGGCCCTCCTCCACGGCGGCGACGATGGTCGCGAAATTATCATCCGCCAGCACCATATCGGCTACGTTCTTGGTGACGTCCGTGCCCGTGATGCCCATGCCGACGCCGATGTCGCCCGACTTGATGGCCGGGGCGTCGTTCACGCCGTCGCCCGTCATTGCGGTGACATAACCGCGCCGCTTCCACATATTGACGATGCGCACCTTGTGCTCGGGCTGCACGCGGGCATAGACGAAGATCTCCGTCACGCGACGCTCGAATTCTTCGTCGCTCAGGGCATCCAGCTCGCGGCCCGTGATGGCCTGCGCCGCGCTCTCGATAATGCCTAATTCGATGGCGATGGCGGCGGCGGTCTCCTTGTGGTCGCCCGTGATCATGACGGCCTGTATACCCGCGCTCTTGCACTCTTCCACGGCGGCCAGCACTTCGGGGCGCACGGGGTCTATCATCGCTTCCAAACCTATGAAGGTCAGGTCTGTTTCGATCGCGTCGGGCGCGAAGTCTTCGGGTATTGCATCCCATTGCTTATAGGCGCAGGCCAGCACGCGCAGGGCGCGGTCGGCGAAGGCCTTGTTCTTGTCGAGTATATTTTGGAGCAGTTCCGGCGTCAGCGCCTGCGTTTGGCCGTCTATCAACACCTGCGTGCAGACGCGCAGGATCTCATCGGGCGCGCCCTTGGTATATTGGACGATTGCCCCGTCCGTTTGGTGGACGGTGCTCATCATCTTGCGCATGCTGTCAAAGGGGGCCTCACCGACGCGGGGGTATTCGACTTTCAATCCGTGCACATCCTCGCCCGTTTTGAGTGCATAGGCAATGAGGGCGTTCTCGGTCGGGTCGCCGACGATGCTGCCGTCGGGTGCGAGTTGCGAATCACAGCAGAGGGCCATCGCGCGCGCCAATAGGGGCATTTCGCCATAGCTTTCCACGACGGTCATTTTGTTCTGCGTCAGGGTGCCGGTCTTATCCGAGCAGATGACCTGCGCGCAACCGAGGGTTTCCACAGCGGTCAAACGGCGTATGATGGCGCTGCGCTTGGCCATATTCGTCACGCCGATGCTGAGCACGATGGTGACGACGGCTGCCAAGCCCTCGGGGATGGCAGCGACGGCCAGTGAGATGGCGAGCATAAAGCTGTGCATCACGACGTCGAGGTTGATTTCCCCCGCCGTGAGGACCTGCACCGCGAAGATGACAACGCAAATGCCCAGCACGGCATAGGTCAGAATTTTACTCAGCTGTGAGAGCCGCTTTTGCAGGGGGGTCTCCCCCTCCTGCGTTTGCTGCAAAATGTCGGCGATCTTGCCCATTTCGGTGTCCATGCCGATGGCGGTGACGACGCCCTCGCCGCGCCCGTAGGCGACACCGCTGCCCATATAGGCCATATTCTTGCGATCACCCAAGGCGATGGCACCGCCCTCGTCCGCTTTGAGCGCGGCGGTTTTCTTGCCGACGGGGACCGATTCTCCGGTCAATGCCGCTTCCTCAATGCGCAAGCTGTGGCTCTGGAGTATACGCAGGTCGGCGGGTACCGCATCGCCCGCTTCTAAGAGCACGATATCGCCCACCGCCAGCTCTGCGGCGGGGATATGGGAGACGACGTTTGCGCGCCGCACTTTGGCCATCGCCGCGCTCATCTCCTGCAGGGCTTCGATCGCTTTCTCCGCCTTGCTCTCCTGGAACACGCCCAATACGCTGTTGATAACGACGACGGCGAGGATGATGATGGCTTCGGCCATGCTTTCGCCTTCTAAGAGGGCGAGTACCAGCGATACCGCGGCGGCGGCCAGCAATATCAGCACCATGGGGTTGACCAATTGTTCCGCAAAGCGGCGCAATAGGCTCTTTTTCCTGCCCCTGGCCAATTCATTGCGCCCGTTTTTCGCGAGACGCGTGGAAGCTTCTTCCGGCGTCAGGCCCTGTGCGGAGGATTCCAGCGTCGATAATACGGCTTCCGTGCTTTCCAAATAGTGTATCATGCTGTCCCTCCTTTATCCGGGCAGGAAGCAAGACCGACCACGCGCTCCACGGGCAGCGTGAAGCAGATGCCATGCGCCTTGCTGCCCCGGCCCATGTCCTGCTTGATCGCGGCCATCGCGCGCTCCGCCGTATCCGCGTCCGTCAGGATCAGCAAAATTTCCTTCTCGGTGTCCACGGTGATGCCCAGAACGGACTTGTGGTGCGCGCCAGCGCCCTCGCCGCGCGCGTTCAATATAGTTGCGCCCAGGACGCCCACGGAGCGCGCCAGCGAGATGATTTCTTCTGCATATCCGGCGTTTGCGATGACGAATAGCGCTTTTATGGTTTCCATCTTGATTTATACCTCTCTGTTGGTTTGTTTGGGGAGTGGGGAGTGTGAAGTGTGGGGTGTGGAGTTAATGTGAAAATACCTTCGGTATTCAATCCGCAACTCCGCTCTCCACCATTCACATTCCGCTCTACGCGGGCGAGGCATGCCTCGCCCCTACAATTAAAATGACAGTTTATCGAGTGGCATTGTAAACGCTATGCCTGTGTTCGGTTTGTCGAACCGGAAGCGCTCTACGAGCATGCGCAGGGCGGCGTGCGCCTTCGCGCGGGTGGAAACGCAGACGATCAACACTTTCTTTTCCTCGGGGACGAGGCCCAGGGTGCATTGCAGGTAGCCCGCCTTTACGGTTCCCTTGCCGTACTTTGTGTGGACGAGCTGCATGCCCGCATCGACGAGCGCGGTCAGCAGCGCGTCTTTTTGTTTTCTTCCGGCGATGACCGTTAAGAAGACGAGGGTTTCTTTGGGTTCAAGTTGCATGATGTTATATCTCCTAATTCGGCGGGCACAACGTCTCCTGCGGAGCCGTCAGCAATCCGCCCCTACGGGTGTTGTGTCGGTGTCCGGTTCCGGGTCGGGGGTATCGCTGTCTGCACCCGCGTCTAACAATTCCTCCAAGCCGGACAATTCGCGTTCGTCGGCGAGACGTTTCGCCTTCTTATAACGTGCTTCAAATAGTATGCCGAGGGTTTGCACGGCGATCAGCGGCGTCACCGACATAAAGGCGATGATGCCGAAGCCGTTGGCCAGTACATCCCCCGTCCCGAGGGCGACGGCGATGCCGAGGGTCAGCGGCGTCAAAAACGCCGAGGTCAGCGCGCCACCCGAGACCCCGCCCGAATCGAAGGCCAGCCCCACAAACAATTTGGATGAGAATTTCATCATGAGCAATGCGATGGCATAGAGCGGGACGAGGAAATACCAGAGCGGAAGCTGCAGGATGATCTTGGTGATGCAGAGCACACAGGCGACGCCTATGCCGATGGCGAGGGTCAGGCGTATCGTCATCTGCTTGATATGGCCGCTGGTCAACTCCTCCAACTGGTGGCCGAGCACGGTGACGGCGGGTTCACTGAGGGTGATTGCGCCGCCCAGAATAAAGCCGATGGGGAGCAGCATCCATTTCCAGCCATTGCCCATTTCGATGAACGCCGCGCCGACATGCCGCCCTGCGGGTGCGAAGCCATAGTCCACGCAGACGAGGAAGATCAACAGACCGATATATACCGGTATGATGCCCAGGAGCAGCTTGATAAAATCCTTCTTGGGCATTTTGATGACGAAGAACTGGAAGGGCAGGAATACCAGCATGATGGGCAGGAGTGCCAGCGCGGTGCCGCCGAGATGCTCCGCGAGAACATGCCCGAAGGTCGACGTGCCTATGCTGTATTCCCCGGCGGGCGGGATGACCCCGTTGTTGATGAATTTGTATATGATGCCATAGATAAACACGGCCAATATCGGCCCGACCGAGGCCATGCCGATGATGCCGAAGCTGTCGTCATTCGTCTTGGTGCGGGACATCGTGGCGGAGACGCCCAGCCCCAGCGCGAGCATAAAGGGGACGGAGATATCGCCCGTCGTCGCGCCGCTGCCGTCGAAGGCAATGCCGATGAATTCGGGCGGCGTGAAGATGAACAGCAGAAACACGACGCCATAGAGGAGGAGGAAAGTCTTGCGTATGCTGATGTTTTTCAGGATGCGATACATGGCGAGCCCGACGAAACAACCGATGCCGCCCGCCATGATGAAGATGAGGACATATTTACTGACGCCGCTCAGCAGCAGGCTGGTCTGCGATGCAAAGACGGAGAGCGCGGGCTCGGCGGCCTCGGCCAGAAAGCCGAAGAGCAGGCCGAAGAAGATGACGAAGATGGCTTTTTTGAATTTTGCGAGGGATTCGCCGACCGCCTTGCCGACGGGCAATATGCTGATATCCAATCCGACCAAGAACAGGGATTGGCCGATGACGACGCCCGCATAGCCGATGAAGAGCCTGAAATAATCGTTGGCAGTCTCCATCGGCGCGACAAAGACGCAAACGATGAGCATAACCGCCGCCAGGGGAAGCGACGCCAAAAAGGTCTCTTTCAGAACGCGTAATAGTTTCATGCCAATCCTCCCACGTATTGCATTATATCATATTGCGAGCTTGAATTCTACATGAAAATTCGGTGGAAATGAGGAAAAAATGTGACGGTGGGCAATGTGCAATGTGCAACACACAATGCGCAATGGGGTTGTAATCATAAAATCAAAGGGATGCCCCCGGCATCCCTACATTCATTGTGCGTTGATCATTGCGCGTTGTTGCATTGAGCATTATAACACAGAGATCAGTCCCGCAAGGAAACGCAGAATCTTCGCCGCGTCCTCTGCGGTGATCGCGGCGCGGTTGGGAGAGGACGGCGTTTCGTCCGTGACTTCGGCGTTGATCGCGCCCTGGTCGGATAATTCCGACAGGCCCGCGAGGAAGCGCAGTATGGCCGCCGCGTCGGCGGCGTCGACTTCGTTGTCCACGTTCGCATCGCCGCGCTTGGCGGCGGGCGGGTTTATCGCCACTTCCGTGATGGGATAGAAGTCCGTGTTTGTGCCGTTCGTATAGCGTATGCCGCAGACGCCGCCCTCGATGGCCCAGACCGCCGTCGCTTTTCCGGGTTCCCAAGTAAGGTCCGTATCGCTGCCTGCCGTGTAGGGCGTGCTGTCCCAAACATATTGGTTCCAGGCGGCGACCACGCCCGGATTTTCGATGACGGGAACGGCCCCGGTGCAGATGATATCGGAGATGGACGTGCCATAGGCGAATACGAAGCCACCCTCAACGAGCATATACTGGTTGTCGCAGGTGGAGGTATAGACACAGCCATCGGTGGCCGTGATCCAGCCGCCGCTGATGCACAGGGTGGAATAGTGCGCGTTTGTATAATATGCGCTGCCCGTGGTGGCGTGCACCCAACCGCCGCTGACCGTGAGGGTGGGCCCGCTGCCCTCCGCATACGTCTCGGAATTACTGGTATGTATGGCGCGGCCGCCCGTTGCGCTGACCTCGCCGCCCGAGACCTGCACGGAACCGTGGGTCATAATGGCCGTGCCATTCGCGCCCTTGGCCGTCACCTTGCCCGTGCCGCTGACGAAGACGTTTGTGCCGATCCATTCGGAGTGGGAAACATAGATGACGGGTGTGGTGGGGGTCGGCTCACTGTTGCTGACCTCGCCGCCGCTGACGCTGACGGTGGAAGTGGTGCCTCTTGCCCAGATGGTGCGGCCCGTGGTGGAGGAGACCACCCCGCCTGAGATGAGGGCGCTGCCCTCTGTTCGGATGGCAATGCCGCCGCCGGCCAGGGCCATTACCTTCCCCCCACTGATGCTGACGTTCGGGTTGACGTCATTGGTTACGGCGATGGTTGCCGCCGCGACGTGCGTCGCACTGTTGCTGACGATGCCACCCGAGACGCTGACCGTGGAGGATGCGCCGCTTGCGAATATGGCGCATCCGAATGCGGATGCGGCCGTCACCGTCCCATCCGTCACCACCACGTAGCCTGCCGATGAGATGGCATCGCTGTCGGCGGACGAAACCGTGCCGCCGCTGACCCGGATTGTGGACGTCGTGCTGCCCGAATAGACGGCATAACCGTCGTCGTTTTGCAGCGCGCCGCCCGCCACCACGTCGAGGGTTCCCGCGCCGTTGACCATCAATAATATGCCGAATGACCCCGTATAGACGCCGCCCCATTGCAGGGTGACGCCGGAGGGGATGCTGAAGATCAACGCGGCATCCGCATTGGCGAAACTGCCCGTGACGCTGACGATATCGCCCGCCGCCGCGCCGCTGAGCGCCATGGTCAGGGCGGACTGGACTTGGGACACTGTGGTATAACTGTTTAGGTTCACCGTGGCGCTTGCCGCCCGCGCGGGCAGGGTGGCCGCGGGCAGAAGGGCGCAGACAAGCAGCAGGGTCAAGAGCAGGGCTGTTGTTTTTTTCATGGTTTTTCTCTCCCGTTTCATATAACAATCCATTTGTATCATAGGGGAAAAGATTTGTTTTGGATAGTGCCTTTTGGGGAGTGAATAGTTCCGATTTGGAGGGCTATGCCGACTGCCCCGAAGCATAAAAGGTGCGAAAAGCGCTGCACCTTTCGTATTTTTTCGTGTTTTCCGCGCTTGTTGAAACGCAGTTTACTTCCAGGTTTGGAAGTGTTTCAGGTCTTGCCGATTGCAAGCATTAAATCACCAGATACAGAAATGCGGAGAGGGCGCAGAAGCAGAATATGCAGGCTGTCACCATATATTGCAGCGCTTTGCGTACACCGCTCCCCTGCCCTTGCAGGGCCATGCCCAAAAAGCCCGCGCCGCAGAGCAGGGTGGGAACCATGTAGCGGAAGTCCATCGTGCAGCCATAGGGATAGGAGAGGTAGAAATAGACCATGAAGATCAGCTGTACGACCCAGAGGGCGGAGAGCATCCACGCGCCCATGCCGAAATTCTTGCGTTTGCGCACGAGGATATAGAGCAGGGCGGCGACGGACAGGAGGATGAGCGCGAGGTTCAGCGCGAGCAGGGCGTAGGCGAGCGCGCTATGCTGTGCCGCCACCTCCCACTCCCCGAACAGGGAGCTTTTCAACAGATAGATCGAGAGGTTGCCATCCTCCCAGGGCGAGGCGTGCGGACGGTTGAAGATTTGCGCGGGTGGAAAGGGCGCGAAGCGCTGCCAAAGCGAGAGGGTGCCTTTATACTGCGGGCCGCCCGGCACGGGTACAAAGCCCAGGGGCTGCCCGAGAACCGCAAGATTGCGCAGGGCATGCCACAGACCGAGCGGGAGGGAGATGGCGCCGAACAGCGCGAAGCGGGCGATGAGGGCGCACTTTTCGTTGCGCGGGGCGCGTTGTAATAATTTAATAAGAAAGAACGGCGCGATTACAAAGGCGCAGGTCGCCATATTCGTCTTGGCCATCATGCCGAAGCCCATGCAGAGGGCGAGCGCGACCGTGTTCTTGGTCTCGGGGCGCGCCCACCAGCGCAACAGCCACAAAAAGGCCGCGGCATAGAGGAGTATGGCGAGCATATCATTGTTGACACTGCCCGATAAGATAAACAGGGTCGGATGCAGGGCGACCAGCGCGGTTGCGGCGATGAGCGGGATGCCGCGCAGTTTCAGCTCCCGGAAGACGCGGTAGGCGACGACCATAAAGCAGGCCGAATAGAAGGCGGTCAGATATTGCACGCTCTCCAAGCTGCGCGGGAGGTCCATGCGAAACAGCGCATTGGCGCGCAGGCACAGCGCCGCGAGTGCGTGGTGCAGGGGCGGATGATAGAACTGATAGGTATTGGTCTGCGGCAGGCGCCAGCTGTTTGTGAAATGGAAGATATAGCCCCAATGCCCGAAATCTTCGAGCCTGTCGACATCGTGCTGGCGGACATAGACGCCCGTTTGCAGCACGTAGCAGATGCGCACTATCAGACCTATGGCCATGACCAGCGCCGCTGCGCGCGCGGTCGTCAGTTTGCCGCAGAGATATAGGATGACGCCGATTATGACCATGCAGACCGCGCCCAGCAGCGAGAGCAGGCGCAGGTTCTGGCGGATAAAGCCCTCGGCCAGTGGATTATAGAGGATATGCAGCAGCAGAAACGCGGCGCCGAGCAGGACATAGGGCCAGGGGCCGCGTTTGATCCATGACAGGCGGTGGGGGCGCTTGTTCATAGCTGTATAATCAGCCCCGCCAAAAAGCGCAGTATCCGCGCGGCGTCGTCGGCGCCGATAACGTTATCGTCCGTGACGTCGGCGTTGATTCTGCCCTGTTGGGAGAGCTCTGCCAGACCCGCCAGAACGCGCAGTATCAGGGCGGCGTCGGCGGCATCCACGTCATTGTCGCAGTTCGCGTCGCCGCGGCGCGTGGAAATGGAGGAACCGCCGGGCGGAAAGGGCCAGGGCCAGGGCTCCGCGCCCAAATTCAACTTCGGATAGCCCGTGCCGTGCCAGCTCCAAACATCGGCAAAGAGCCAGTCCAACAGTTCATAGGTGATGCTGCTGATAAAATATTCTTCCGTGAGCGATTCGCCGTGCAGTTTGTCGGGGGCGCTGTTCGGGTCGCTGTCGGGGATAATTGCGCCGTTGACGGTCAGAAGGTCGTAGCGATAGCAGTTCAATATCCCGCTGCCCGCCGTATATTGCCTGCCCACGGCGGCGGACACGTTTGCCGTGCCGCTGACATTGCCCGTGCTGAGGGCGCAGGCGATGCTGCTGCCTATGCCCTGATAGCCGAGCAGACCGCCGATATTCGCGCCGCCCGTCACGTTGCCCGTGGCATAGCAGTTGCCAATGCCGGCGCCATTGCTCTGCGCGCCCACGAGACCGCCCGCATAGCTGCCCGCGACATTGCCCGTGGCATAGCAGTTGGTGATTGCGCCGCCCGTCTGGCCGCCGACGAGACCACCGACATAGTATTTACCGCCGCGCACCGGGGTGGCGGCATAACTGCGCGAAAGGTTTACGCCGTCCAACGCGCCCGCGAGACCGCCGACGTCATTGTCGCTCCCATAGACCTCGCCGCCGCGCACATAGCATCTGTCTATATCCCGACCCGTCATACTGCCCACGAGACCGCCGACAGCAGCGTGGCCCGTGACGCCCGCGGGCGCCAACTCCACGCCCAAGTTTTGTATGCTTGCATCCTGCGCGTATCCGAAGAGACCTATGCCGCTGCCGGCGGGGCGATTGATCCAAAGTCCCGTGATTTCAAAGCCGCCGCCCTCGAAAGTACCGCGGAAGGGGTTCGTTTGCGTGCCGATGGGCGCAAAGCCCGCGCCCGCGTTGTGGCCCGCGCCCGTGGGCGCGAGGTAGTCTGTCATATCGATATCGTTTTCCAAGCGCGCGATTTTCCCCGCGAAGCTGTCGCCCGCGTTCACTGCCGCCGCGAACTGCGCCAGTTCCTCCGGCGTGCGTATGCGCAGCGGCTCGGGCGTGGGGGGTGCCGTCGGCGTGGGCGTCGGCGTTGGTGTATCAATAATCAGGACATAGGCGCCCGAGACCCAGCCTATGATATCCGTGCCGACCACATGCACCAGATACCAGCCGTTCTCCTCGGCATAGATGATCAGCTCCGCGCCCTGCGAGATGGCAACGATGATATCATACTGCACGCCCGGCCCCTTGCGCACGTTCAGCCCGGCTGTGTTGACGACGCCATACAGGATGGGATCGGTCGGCGGCAGGGTGGGCAGACCGGGGGAAGTTGGCGTGGGCGTCGGCGTCGGCGGGTTGGGGCATTCCACCTCGTTCCAGCAGGGGTCCAATGGGTGTATGGAAGTTGCCTGCTCCGTGCCACCGCCGACCGTGAAGCCGCCGCCGTCGTGCGTATAATATTTGAAGCCGTCGCGCGGGAAGTTCGCGCCATAGGCGCGCCCCGCGGGGCCGAGGTTATAATTGTTGCTGCCCGCCTGCGAGACGATGGCGCCGCCCGTCGCGCCCGTGGCCCCTGCGTATTTCACGGTCACCGCTTCGGGGCGTACGACCTGCACATGGCCCGAGCCGCCCGTGGGGTTTTTCCAGGTGGTGATCGTGGGGAAGCCGTTGTTCGCGCGCACCTGCGCCACGGTGGGGTCCACCTCCACCCAGCCATAGGCGGCGCCGTTTGTCTCCACCCAATTATAGTATGTGTTCGCATTGACCTCATAGCAGCCCAGCGCCAGCACGGCGGCATAGCTCTCGCCCACGGCGGGCAGATAGGGGGTCTTGCCGTCCGGTTTCAGCCAGTGCGGAAAGTGGACGCGCATCGCGGTCATCACATCCCAGCAGTAGATATTGCAATAGGTGAAGCCACCGCCCGGCAAAAAGCGCGTATTGGTTTCGACTTGGAATTGGTCTATGATTTCGTTATAGGCGACCGGCCCGCGCGCGCCCGGCAAATTGTGCAGGGCGGGGTTGTTGGTCAGCGCGCGGCTGATCACGGAAGCGTTGGGGCTATTCGTCACAGTCGTGTTCACACCATGCGGTACGGCGACATATTTCTTTTCGACATAGCCCAAGAGGGAGCCGTCATACAGGATGCGGTACCAAGCGCCCGTCGCGTCTACGATAAGTACAAAGCTGTCCGCGCGGATATAGCCCAAGATGGTGCCGCTTTCGCTTGCAGCATCGCGCACATAGAGCTGATCCACCGCCTGCCCGACGCGGCTGGTCAATACCGCCGTGGTGGCGGAACTGGCCGCGCCCGACAGCGTGGAGACATAGCCGAAGCTGTTTTTTGCGTACTCCGCGCGCATCCAGCGCGTGGGCGTGTCGATGCCCGTGATATGCAGATACGCACCGTTGGGCAGCGTTGTGAGGAGCGCCGCCGTGGCGTTGGGCTGGGCGCGCACATTCTGCGCGCTGCCCGTCACCTGCCCGACAAAGGAGAGCAAGGTGACGCTCTCGTCGGTCAGGTCGGCATAGCTCTCCTCCGCCGCCGTGCCGAGTATGGGGAAGAGGGAGAGCAGCAATATAAGGCACAGGGTGAGCGCCGTGAATTTTGTGGGACTGCGGGGTTCAAGCTTTCGCATTGCAACTTTTCCTCCGTTGTATCAGGCAGCCTGTTGTATACAGCATTATATCACGAAAGGGGTTTATAAAGAAACACCTTTTTTGCAATCGTCCCGCTGCATACAAACCGACTTCGCAAATGCACATAACCCGTAGGGTATAGCGCATGTCTCACCTGCTGCTGTATACAAAACCGACTTCGCAAATGTACAGGTTTACGAAGTCGGCGGATATGGAGAATTATAGTGAAAAAAACATGTAAAGTCAACAAAATACACGGGAATTCACGCAAAAACGGTCCGAATTGTCGCTTTTCGTCGATAAATGGCGGGCTTCGTTAATGTGTACTTTTGCGAAGCGACGCGCAAAATCATATGGGAGATTAAAATCAACAATGGGAATGTTCGATGATGAATTCCGCAAGATAAAACAAGCGGAGTATGATGCGAATGAACGGGAGCTTTTGCGCCGCGCGGAGCAGCGAGAAGCTGCTCGCATTTCAAGAGCGTATTTTGTGAATGCCTTGCAGGAGTATTTGGAAGCGGTGAAGAGATATGGATATAAGCCCAAAAATCAATCTGGATCGTGGTGGATATATATTCATGACATTAATCTGCGTAATTTTTGCGAAAGGCTGGGAGTCAAGTATAGGGAGGGGTCTTATCTTTCCCCAAAAGCTTGCTGTTTCATGTCAGACTCCAAAGGCCGCTTCTATGCCGGATACATGAGCGATTCTCGCAAAAAAAGTTCCGAGTACCTATATAAATCAACAGGGAAGCCTACGTGGTTGAAAGAGGGTTGGGATTATTGGGACGTTGGTTCAATTAAGCAAGTTACTATGGATGTTGCGGTTGATTATATAATCAATTACCATTACGAATCTTTTCGAAACCAACCTTTTCGAACACAGGAGGAAGCAAAAGATTATTTTGTAAGGATGTTGACAGACACAAGCCTGTATCAGCGATGATGGCCATTGCATTGAATTCACTGATAAAACAACGATGCGAGGAACTGCACAATGCGCGGACAAATTCTGCAATGCCCCAACTGCGGGGGACCGCTTGACGATCCAAGCCTGACATATTACGAACGCTGTGCATGGTGCGGGTATGCCGTACGCATGGCCGACGGTTTTATTGTTGCAAACGACAGGATTCTGGAGAACGGATACCGCTTTCTGTCCGAATCAAAATTTTGGGAAGCAGACTCGGAATTCGACAAGGTTTTGCAGCGCGATACGAAATGCAGCCGCGCCTATCGGGGCAAGATGCTTGCAAGAAACACGTGGACGGACGAAGCGGCGGCAGAGCATCCCGATGCTGTGGCAAGAATCTGCGCGGATATGATCGCGCGCGTGGAGTTGTTCCAGCTGACAGACGCGCGCATTGCCGCCGAAGTGCTTTCGATTCTGATGCCCGAATTTGACGCCGCGATGCAATATGCCATCGAATTGGACAAGCAGGGTCTGCGCCTGTTTTTTGAACGCTTGCACGCAAGCGCGCTTGCATATATTCAAACGCGGCAGGAGGAAGCGCAGGCGCAACGGTTGCGGATCGAACAGCTCATACGCGCCGAAAGATACATACAGGAACAGGAAGAGCAAGAGTCAAAGCGCTTGCATAGGAAGAATTCTCGCTTTGAAAGTGTGTCCGTTATTTTTGTTTTTTCGGCAATCCTTGGCGCAATCGCGCTGATCGTTGGCTGTTTCGTTTCGCCGGGGACGCCGCTTTGGACGGTTGTCGCGGGGGTTACGGGTTTGGGCTGGGGGTATACCATTATTGTAATCGGCCGAAGCAGCATAGGCGCGGCAATCTTCTGGGGTGGCATTGTGGGTTTGCTGGTGCTTCTGCTAATCGTTTCCTATTCTTGCAGTATCGCGGGGCAGATAACCGCGTTTATTTCCGTCGCCATCGGCATTGTAATCGGTATACTGCGTCGATAATTCTACTACCGAAAATCCTATATATTCAGTTTTTCCGCGACGATATACAGGGGGCGGCGCTTTACTTCGTCGTAGACGCGGCCGAGGTACATGCCTTGGATCGCCATAAAGATAAAGGTGATGCCTTGCAACAGGACGAAGCCCGAGATGCCGAGACTGTATATCCAGATGAGCTTGTCGTTGGGCAGTTGTATCCACATGACGGCGAAGAAGATGAGAGCCAGCACGGCGAGGACGCTGAGCGCGACGCCCCAGCCCAGCGGCAGGGTAAGCGGTTTACTGGAGAAGCCCGTGATGCCGTCCATGGCTAATTTGAGCATCTTTTTCAGCGTGTATTTGGTCTTGCCCGCGGCGCGCTCCTGGCGGACATATTCCAACGGCTCGGCCTCGAAGCCCATCCACGCGCTCATGCCGCGCAGGAAGCGGGCGTTCTCGCGCATCTCCAAAAACACGTCGGCCACCTTGCGGTCGAGCAGGCGGAAGTCGCCCGTATCCAAGGGGATCGGATAGGCGCTCATCGAGCGGAGCAGGCGGTAATAGACGGCGGCTGTCAGTTTCTTGAAAATGGTTTCGCCCTCGCGCTTGGCGCGCTTGCCGTAGACGATCTCCGCGCCCGCCTTCCAGCGCTCGACCATCTGGGGGATGATTTCGGGCGGGTCCTGCAAGTCGACGTCGATGATGATGAGGGCGTCGCCCTTCGCCGCGTCCATGCCGCAAGTCACCGCCAATTGGTGTCCGAAGTTGCGGGAAAAGGAGAGGACTTTCACCTCCTCGTGTTCTTTTGCGAGTTTGCGCAGAACTTTCATGGTGCCGTCGCGGCTGCCATCGTTGACATAGATGATCTCATAGGGGTGACCGGTGCTCTGCATCGCCGCGTCCATGCGGGCATAGGACTCTTCCAGGACTTCTTCTTCGTAGTATACGGGGATGATGAGGGACAGCAGTTGTTTTTGTTCCATGGGTGGCCTCCGTTTATTAAATTGGTTGAATTGAGCATATGGAGGATGGTGGAGGGCGCGATATATCGCGCCCCTACTTCTCCCACCGCTTAAACAGGGTGGATACGGGTTTGTAGATGAGCAGGGTGATGCCGAAGATCAGGAGGTATTTGGCCAGCGTGAAAGGGAGGTTGAAGATCAACAGTGCCTGCCACATATTCTGCACGCTTGGAATGAGGGCTTGGTACATACCCAAAATCACCGACCAGGGCAAGCCTACCACCTTGACAAAGAGCGGGAAGATCACATAATAGTTCAAGAACAGGGAGAACAGCGCGCTGGCGAACGCGCCAATCAGCGCGCCCCAGGCCGCGCCGCCGCGGCTGCGATGTTTTTTATAGATGAACCCTGCGCAGAGCAGGAGGGGCAGCGAGATCAAGTACGCGCAGAGGTCGCCCACCCCCATGGTGGAGGAAAAGGGCAGGTTCAACAGCGCGTTGACCGTGCTGACCGCCGCGCCGCCAAAGGGGCCGAACGCGAACGCGGCAATCAGCGAAGGCAGGTCACCGAAGTCCAATTTCAGGAACGGGGGCAAAAACAGCAGCGGGATTTCCAAGCGCCGCAGCGCGAAAGCCAGAGCCGCCAAGGCACCCATGTATACGTATTTAGACCATTTTTTGTTCATTGTTCGTTCTCCCTTGGTTTGTTGTATTCGAGTTCGCACGGGCGCGATAAATCAGCCCCTACGGTTGCGATAAAAATCGTTCCAGTTCCTCCGCATTTGGCGTGGCGTGACCGCCTTTGCCCGAGACGCAGATGGCGGCTGTGGCGCAGGCGCGGCGGTTTGCGTCGGCAAGACTGTGCCCTTGCAGGAGGGCTGTGATAAAGCCTGCGTCGTAGGCGTCGCCCGCGCCTACTGTGTCTATCACCTGCACGGGGAAAGCGGGGCAGGCGTGGGTTTCGTCCTTTGCGTATACCGTCGCCCCCTGCGCGCCCGCGCGGGCTACCACCGTGTAGCCGCGCGCGGCCAGGGTTTTGACGGCAGCGTTGGCGTCGTCCATGGACAGGAGGGGGGCGATCTCATCCTCCGCGCTGCCGAAGATATAGTCACAGTATGCCAGCGCTTCGGCGATATTACGCGCGAAAACGGCGTCCTCATAGGATTCCGGGCGGGCGTTGATATCGAGACTGACGGGTACACCCGCCTGTTTGCAGCGGCGCATTAGGTTGAGCTGGGTTTGCGCCGCCGGGCCTTCGCGCAGGGTGATGCCGCTGGAATGCATCCACGATATCCTGTGCTCGATGCCATCCGGCACCTGTTCCGCTGTGATTTGATGCTGACTGGCGCAGTGGCGCGGCAGGGCGAAGATCGTGCGGTCGCCGTCCCTGTCCAGAATAATCAGCACCATAAAGGTATGGATATCGCGGTTTTTTACAAAGAGCGAGACGTCCGCGCCTTCGGCGGTCATATCGTCGTAGAGCATCCTGCCATAGTGATCATCGCCCACGGTGCCGCAGAACATGACGGGCAAACCCTGCCGCGCGATGCCGACCGTCGTATTCGCCACGGAACCGCCCGGGTAGGTCTGCACGGTCAAGTCTTCGCTATCCAAAAGCTCCCCCTCACGGACACGCCGGGCGGCGCCATAGGGGATGTGGATATCGGGGCAGATGTCGCCGAAGCAGAGGATGGGGTGCATTCTTTCTCCTTGCTGTGTTTGCTATTCCCGTGTGTGCGGGAGCGGGAGGTAATAGGTAATAATGCAGAATGCAGAGAGGGTGGATTCAGTTTTCTCTGCATTCTGCATTCTTACTTATCCTCTAAACAAAATTCTTATCCACATCTACGACCGTAAAGTAATTCTCTCCCAGCGTTGCGACGCGGGATTGGAGGAAAAACTTGATTTCCGCGTCTCGGAGACGGAATTTGTGCGGGACTACTATGTCGAAGATGAGGTTTGTGTGCGTGGGGCCGGTGACTACGCGGAAGTCGTGAATGCTGGCGCGGGGGTCGAGTTCGGCGGCGAAGGTAGCACATTGCCCGCGCAGGGCGAGGGTCTCATCATCGTGCGTGGCGACGGGATCCATGTGTATAGTCGCGTTGCAGTGCAGTTTTTGGCGCAGGGCGCGCTCGGCGTTGTCCACCACGTCGTGGAGTTCCAGCATATCGCCGTCGGCGGAGACCTCGGCGTGGAGGGAGATGATCAGGCGGCCCGGGCCGTAGTCATGGATGATCATATCGTGCACGGCGAGGATTTGGGGATAGGAGAGGACGAGCCCCGTGATCTCCTCGATCAGTTCCTTATCGGGGGCCTGGCCCAGCAGGGGGGATATGGTTTCCTTGGCGGCCTTGAGGGCAGTGAACGCGATAAAGCCCGCCACCGCCATACCGCACCAGGCGTCCAACTGCCAACCGTAAAGCTTGGACAGGATGGCGCAGACCAGCACGACCGAGGTGGCGATGACGTCGCAAAGACTGTCCGCCGCGACGGCGCGCATGCTGGCCGAGCCGATGCGTTTGCCGATGCGCCTATTATAGAAGGCCATATAGAGCTTGACCAAAATCGAAGCGCCGAGTACGACAAAGGAGACGGTTTGGAAGACCGCACCCGCTTCGGGGCTCAGCAATTGTTCGAGAGATTCGCGGAAGAGACTATAGCCCGCCAGCAAGATGCCCATCGCGATAAAGAGACCGAAGACATATTCGAAGCGCCCATGCCCGAAGGGGTGGCCCGTGTCCGGCTCCTGTGCGGAGAGTTTGAAACCCACGAGCGAGAGGAGGGAACTGCCCGCGTCGCAGAGGTTGTTATAGGCGTCCGCCGTGATGGCGATGGAGCCGGAGAGCGCGCCCGCGAAGAATTTGGCCGCGGAGAGCAGCAGATTGAGGACGATGCCCACCACGCCGCAGAGCATGCCGATGCCCGCGCGGGTTTTGGGGGCGCGGTGGTCGTGTTTGGCGGGGGGAAATATCCATTTTATGAGTAGGCTTAGCATGGGGGTATTGTAGCATGTTTAGAGGAAAGTGGAAAGAGGAAAGTGGAAAGTTAGGCAATAGGCAGTAGTTTTGAATGCGGTATCAAGCTGTATACCCCGAATACAAGGCACTACTGCCTGCTGCCTGTTGCAAACAAACATCCCCACAAAGTAAGAAGTTTTACATCCGCTTGAATTGTGTCAAAATGGTTGCGAAGAAATGAATTTTCGTGTAGAATTATTATGTATGTATTGTGCCGGAGTGCGGTTTTTGGGCCGGCAAATAACGATCAATCAGGAGGAACACTTGTGAAGAAGAGATTTTTGTCTTGGATTTTGGCGCTGCTGCTGGTGCTCGCCATTGTGCCTATCGCCATTGGGCCGCAGCAGGCCTACAGCGCGACGCGCGGCGAGATGCCGATACCGGAGCCCAACGCGCTGCCGGGCCCCGATACTTTTTCCTGGGACAACGCGACAGTCTATTTTCTGCTGACCGACCGCTTTTACAACGGGGATCCTACGAACGACCATTCCTATGGCCGCTTGAAGGACAAGAACGGGAACATTGTCTCGGGCGTGGATCCCAGCGCCACCTTCCACGGCGGCGACTTTGCGGGCATTACACAGAAGATCGAGGACGGCTACTTCACCGATCTGGGCGTGAACGCCATTTGGCTGAGCGCGCCCTATGAGCAGATTCACGGCTATGTTTGCGGCGGCGGCCCCGGCTTCCCCCACTATTCCTACCACGGCTACTATGTGCTGGACTATACGACGACCGATTTGAACTTCGGCACGGAACAAGAGTTCCGCACCCTCGTAGATACCGCGCACGAGCACGGCATCCGTATCGTGCTCGACATTGTTATGAACCATGCGGGTTACAACGATTTGCTCACGATGAACAAGTATAACTTTGGCGTGATCAAGAACAGCGGCTGGCGCGACATCTATGACAACCATAGCGGCGCGGACAGTCCGTACCACGGTTGTATAGATTATGAAAACAACTCGGCAGCGTGGGGCAGATGGTGGGGCAGTTCCTGGGTGCGCGCCGGCCTGCCGGGCTACAACACGAACGGCAGCGGCCCGAGCGACGAAACCATGATGCTGGCGGGGCTTCCTGATTTCCGCACAGAAGAGCGAAATACTGTTAGCGTCCCCACCTTCCTGCAAGAGAAGTGGGCAGCGGAAGGCCGCACTACGCGGGAAACGAACAGGCTCAACAGCTTTTTCTCCCGCGGGCAGCAACGCAATGTGCGCAACCACCTGATCGCGTGGCTCTCCCAATGGGTGCGCGAATACGGCGTGGACGGCTTCCGCTGTGATACAGCCAAGCACGTCGCCCTCGAGGACTGGAGTGCGCTGAAGGATGAGTGCGTCATCGCACTGAAAGAATGGAAGCAGGCCAACCCCAACAAAAAGCTGGACGATTTAGATTTCTGGATGGTTGGCGAGGCTTGGGACCACGGTTCGGGCAAGAGCCCGTACCATACGCAGGGCGGCTTCGACTCCATGCTCAACTTCAACACCCTCACCGGCGGACTGATTGACAGCACCACAAAGGCGGCGGGCGTCTATGCCGATTACGCGGGCAGAATCAATGCCGCGGGTTCGGGCTTCAATGTATTGTCCTTCATGTCTTCCCACGACTCCGCCAGAATCGGCGGCAACAGAATCTTTTTGGGTTCCGCCTTCCTGCTGCTGCCGGGCGGCGTGCAAATCTATTACGGCGATGAGTCCGGCGTCACAAAAAACTCTTATCAGGGCAACGGCGACCACTGGTACCGCGCGGATATGAACTGGGGTTCCATGGATACCGCCGTGCTGGAACACTGGCAGACCGTCGGTCAGTTCCGCAACAACCATATCGCCGTCGGCGCGGGACAGCACGCGAGCCTTACCGTATCGGGCGGCGGCTATGCCTTCAGCAGAACCTATAGCCGCAACGGCATCAACGACAAGGTTGCCGCCGTTATCGGCGCGCCGAACAACGCGAACATCACCGTCACTGTCTCCTCGCTCTGGGGCAACGGCACGGTGCTGACCAATGCCTATGACGGCAGTGAAGCCACGGTCACGGGCGGCACGGTCACCTTCAACAGCGGCAAAAACGGCACGATTCTGATTCAGGAACCGGACGGCAGCCCCGGCATCTCTCTCTCGGGCAACGCGGAATTCACCGGCTCGCAGACAGTCACCCTGACCCTGACGAACGCCGATTCCGCCAAGGTCTCCATCGACGGCGGGAACAAGTTCCTGGCTCTGAGCGGCACCAGCTTTGAGATCGGCGCGACCGCCTATCCGGGCGACACGGTGAAGGTCGTCGTCGAAGCGGAGAACGCGGTCAAGAAGGTTACAAAGACGTTCAGCTTTAAAAAGTTGGATCCGAACGCGGTGACCCCGATTACCCACGCGAAGATTCATATCAAGCCCTATCCGGGCGTGACCGACGCGCCGACCGTGTATATGTGGTATGGCTCGCCCAACCAGCAGCCCCTCGGCGGTTTTCCGGGCACGAAGATCGGGACGGGGAGTTTGCCCAACTTAAAGGACGAAGACGGCTACTGGCTGGTGGAGCTCACCTCCGTGACGGAGAACTATAACGTCATCCTCAGCAACGGCACCAATCAGGCGCAGAGCGAGGATATTACGGGCCTGTTCGGCGAAGTGTGGTTGGAGGTGCAGGGCCCGGGTTATAAGCCCGTTGTGCGCTTCAATAACGAAGACCCCGTAGACCCGCTGGCCGAATTGAAAGCCTTGGTTCGCAAGATCAAGAATATGGATCCCGCCGACTATACCGATACCATGAACGCGCTCCTCGCGCTGATAGGTCCCGCGGACACCATTATTGCAAAGGGTGAGAATGCCACGCCGACGGAGATTGCCAATATGATCTTGCAGCTCCAGAATGCGCTGAATAACCTGATGCTGAACAACCCGTTCGTGTATACAACGACAGTCGGCGATACCACGATCAGCGGCATTGCCGCGCCGGGTGCGACGGTGACAGTCGTCATTGGCGGCATCAGCTATACGACCGTGACGGACGATATCACGGGCGAATGGAGCGTGACCGTACCCGTGCTGGGCGCGACAACGGAGTATGATATTTTCGCCGTGCGCGACGGCATCTCCAGTTCCATCCTGCATTACACGGTGGGTGGCTCGGGCAATACCCCGCCGCCGACACCCACGCCCACACCTACCCCCACGCCGACGCCGACACCGACACCCACGCCTACCGGAATGACCCCGACGCCCACACCAACGGCGACGCCGACGCCTACCCCCACCCCGACACCCACCCCAACGCCCCCGCCGACACCGACACCTTCGGGCGATTATACGTACAAAATCCATATCTACGAGTGGAACGACGCGCCTGTCATCCTCGATTTGGATAACAGCAAGACGGAAACGGGCTATGAGTTTGCCCCCGCAAATGCGCAGGGCTGGCGGGTGGCGACTGTCACCAGCACCAAGAGCAAACTGAGTTTGGAACTGAAATGGGAGAGCAACGGGCGCACCCTGTTCCAGGTCGGCGGCAACCCCGCGGGCGGCCAGTTCGTGGTCAGTGCGGAATATCCGAACGTATACCTCTTCGGTGGCGGCGCGCAGGGCGGCGACTATGGCCCCTATGCCACCGTGTATGCCGTGCCGGACGGGCAGGGGAACGTGGTCTTCACCGCCATTTCCTATGATACGGCCATCCGCTTCGCGGGCGAGCATATCGGAACGGTGGGAACCTGGGATCCGAAGGATGCCGTGAAAACGAGCGGCGTCCCCGCTGTACTCGTTCCCACAGGCAACAACGCGAATCAGTATATGTACACATATACATACAGCCATCCCTATGCGCCGGGCTATTATGTGGATGAATTCAGCATCCTGCGCGGCAACCGCTGGTACCCGGACGGCGAGGGACGCGCCGCGCCGCTGACCGTGCCCGCGCCGACACCCACACCCACACCCACACCGACGCCCACGCCTACGCCCACGCCTACGCCTACGCCTACACCTACACCTACACCTACACCTACACCGACGCCCACGCCTACACCGACGCCGACCCGCGTACCCGGCGACGCGGATTGCGATGGCGACGTGGACGCCGCCGACGCCGCGCTGATCCTGCGCTGGCTGGCCGGGATAGGGGTTATCTCGGAGCAGGGCATGCTCAACGCGAACGTCAACGGCGACGGCGCGGTGGATGCTTCGGATGCCGCCGCTATACTGCGCTTCTTGGCGGGGATAGGGATTCTGATATAAATAAGTAATAGGGAATAATGCAGAATGCAGAGAGGCTGGAGACGACCTCTCTGCATTGTTTATTTGCGTCGTTTTGTCCTGCCATACCTGTGCAGGTTTGATTCCGGGAGATTTTATCCTCCTATATAGATAATATCTCCTATCTGTCGGTTGCCTTGGGTGGGGTTGTTGATGCGTTCGCCTTCGAAGATCAGGGCCGCGGTGGCGCCGTTGAGGTTGTAGGCGACTGTGCAGCCGAGGGAATAGAAGAGTTGGGAGAGTTCGGCGAGGGTCATATCATCCTCCACCGTCACGAAGCAATAGTGGCCCGGCCCGTAGTAGCCTATCGCGCTGCGGGGGCCTGCAAGCTTGTCATCTTTCCCGAACGATGCGATGGGCTGCCCGCCCGCCAGCAGTGCGGGGCCACAGCTCCAGATTTGCTGTGCGCCGCGCGCGAGGGCCGCGTCTATATCGAAGGCGTCCTTTGTATAGGTCTCCATAACGCCGTCCGCATAGAATACGCAGACGTCGCCCGCCGCGCTGTCGCGATAGAGTACACCGTTGCGCAGGACTATGCCCTCCTGCCGCGCGCTGCTGAAGTCGCCGGAGATGGCGAGGATGGCGCCGACATTTTGCGCGATATTCTCGGCGAAATCCTTGTTACGGGCGCCGAAAGCGTCATTCGCGAAGGCTGTGCGCAGAGCGCCGGGGTCCGCTATCACGATGTTCGCCACATAATAGCTTGCGCCGTACGCTGCTTCTTTTCGGATGCTGATGCAGGTGTTTTCGTCCCCGTATCTGTAGGCGATGGACGCGTAGTCGGGGAGCGCCGCGAGGTAGGTGAAAATCTGCTCTCCGTCAGACGCGAAATAATATGAATCACCCGGAATCATCGCAATTGTAACGCTTCCATCGGTAAGTCCTATGACGTGCGCATACACGATTGCGTCGTCTCCTAAAATGTGTTTTATGCGCGCGATATCCTCGTCCTGTTCCGTCCTTTCCTCGGGCGCGGGCGTGGGCTCTGTCACGGGCGGTTCGGGCGGCTCTTCCGCCGCCCGTTTGGACAGGCAGGCGGTGGTGAAAAACAGGAAGATGGCGCAGAGGGATATGATAATCGTCAGCAGCAGGATCGCCGCGGATTTTTTCTTCGGGTGCATAATGGTGGCTATCCTTTCTTTCAATTGGCTCCCTTTGGGCAACAGGGAGCGGACGGGTGAGGGGTTGGTATGCGATTGCATGATGCGCGCCGCACGCAGGAGGGCGTTGCTGTATGCATAGGCCCCCTCGCCTTGCAGGCGGCGCACGACGGCGGCATCGCAACGCGCTTCCACGCGCCGCTCGTGCAGGCGGCAGGCGATCCATACCAGCGGGTTGAACCAGTGCAGGGCGCGGGCCAAGAGCCAAAGTTGCTTGGTCCAGAGGTCGCGGTGGCGTATATGCTCCGTCTCGTGGCAGAGTATGGTGCGCAGTTCCGCAGGCTCCATACTCTCCAAGAACACGGGCGGGATCAGGATTTTGGGACGGAAACAGCCGAACACGGCGGGGGCAACCACGACGTCGCAGGCGAGAACCGGATATTTGGCGTCTTGCAGCAGGGCGGCGTCCGTTACCGGGGCGCAACGGCGCAGTTTGCGCGCGAAACGCAGGGTTTTGATGCCGTGGAGCAACAGTATGCTTGCCGCGCCCGCAGCCCAGAGCCATATCGCTATCTGCCAGAGGTCTATGCTCGGCGCGGGTCGCTGCACTGTCGGGGTGGCATTACTTTCCGTGGCGGGCGCGGGGTTTGCCGCGTTGATTTGCACCGGATTTGCGGCGGCGGGAAGGGGCTGCAACTCCGCCTGCGGCGGCGCTTGCGCTTGCACCTGCGCGGGGATATAGATGGGCAGATTTGGCGCATCGGCGGGGAGCAATGCGATGGGGCTGGGTATGGATACGGGCAGGAGCAGGCGCAACAATACCAGAGCCCAGAGCAGGCAGGCGGTGGTCGCTCGCAAGCGCCGCGCGCAGAGCCGCGTCAGGCCCCAGAAGAGCAGGATCATGCCCGAGGCCATCAGGCTGCTTTGCAGTATCGCGATCACGATGCTGTGCATGGCTATTCTCCTTTTTGTCTTGCCTGCCGAATCAGGTTCTCCAAAGCGTCCAGATCCGCGTCCGACAGCTTCTCGTTCTGCAACAGCCCTGCCACCATATGCGGCAGCGAGTCATAATAGCGGCGCAGTATGCCGCCCGAGCGGTCTGCGGCGTACGTGGCCTTGCTGACGAGCGGATAGTATTCCAGCGTGCGGCGGTTGACCTCCCGCGTACCCACCAGTCCCTTTTCGATGAGACGCGCCAGATAGGTGCGCACGGTTTGGCGGGACCAGTCGCGCTCGGTTTCGATTTCGCGCAGGATTTCCGCGCTGCCGCAGGCGCCGTCACGCCAGAGAATTTCCATGATGAAGTTGTCGGCGTTTGATAGACCGGGGTATTTGTTCATATGTTTCCTTTCCTAACTCGGCGGGCGTATTGGTATCCGCCCTACGATTAGACGTAATGCATTCGTCGGTTGTAGACTACAACATTACGTCACTCTTGTCAAGCCTTTTTTTGAGATATTGCAAATATTCCGTTTCCTGTGGTATACTGCGCTATCATAATGAAGATGGGGTAAAAAATTATGTCAAAGATTATCCTGACAGCGGACACCGCTTGCGATTTGGGGCCGGAACTTATTGCGCGCTATAACGTGAAGCGTATACCCTTCCATGTGATCTTCGGAGAACAGGAATATAAGGACGGCGTAGACATCGACGCGGATAAGCTCTATGCCATCTGGGGCGAGACGGGCAAACTGCCGCGTACCGCCGCGCTGAATACCGAGGATTTCACCGCGTTTTTCAACCAGCACATGGAGGAGGGGGCGGAGATCGTCCATATCTCCATCGGTTCGGGCCTGTCTGTATCCTGCCAGTGCGCCGGCGTGGTTGCCGAGGAGATGGGGAATGTGCATGTGGTGGATTCGTGCAGCCTGTCTGCGGGCATCGCGCTGCTGGCTTGCGTGGCGGGCGACCGCATCGCCGCCGGGGAGACGGACGCCGCGAAATTGGCCGCCGATTTGCGCGAACTCGCGCTGAAGACCAGCGCGACCTTTGTGCTCGACTGTTTGGATTTTATGCGCGCGGGCGGGCGCTGCAGCGGCTTTGCACAGCTGAGCGCGGCGCTCTTGAAGATCAAACCCAGTCTCAAAGTGTGCAACGACAGGCAGGGCACCATGGCCGTCGGCAAAAAGTATAACGGCACGGTCGCCCGCGCCGCGATGCGCTATTTGCAGGATCAGCTCGAGGGGCGCACGGATATCGATCTGCGCCACGCGTTTCTCACACATTCGGGCATGCCCGAGGAGACCCTGCTGCAGCTCAAGGAGGCCATACAGGCCTTGCAGCCCTTTGAAGAGATCCACATCACGCGCGCCAGCTGCACCATCTCCACCCATTGCGGGCCGGGGACGGTGGGGGTGTTGTTTATTACGAAGTAAGAGGTTTTTGAAATATTGAGTTAAGAGTGAATAGTTAAGAGTTAAGAGTTGCGGTAATTTTAAGAATCGCTTGCGATTCTTACCATAGCTATTCACTCTTAACTCCTAACTCTTAACTCCCCAAAGGGGGTTCCATGCTCGTCTCTCTCTCCGTTGCCCTGCTCTTTGCCTTGAGTGGCTTGTGTGTTGCCGCCCTGATTTTTGCGAAGCAAAAATTGCTTGTGCGGGTTTGGCTGGGGTTGGTGCTCGGGCTGCTATGTTGGACCTGGTTGCCCTCGCTCTTTTCCTTTATCTTCGGGTTCGCCCTGCTGAGCAATGCGCTGGGGCTTGGTGCGGCGCTGGCCGGCGGGGCCGTTTGTTTGTTTTTTGCGATACGCAAGGGGCTGATAGGGAATATCAAGCTTAGACCTGTCAGCGTGCCTGTGCTTCTTACGCTGATCGGTATACTCCTGCTCTGCGCGGCGCTCTTTCATACGCATATCATACTGCCCAAGGGCGGCGCGCTCTATGTGGGGCAGACGACCTATGGCGATTTGGCCATGCATTTGGGCTTTATTTCGAGCATCGCGCGGCAGGGCGTATTTCCGCCGGAATACAGCATTTTCCCGGGTTATGCCATCAATTATCCCTTCCTTTGCGAAACTTCGAGTGCAACGCTGATGGTCTTTGGCGCGGGTCTGCGCACGGCCTACCTTGTACCCGCGCTCTATGCCTGTGTGCTGGTCATTCTGGGCGTATATTTCTTCTTTGAACAGTGGCTGAAAAAGCCGAAGCGCGCGGCGTTTGCCACGGCCCTGTTCTTTTTGGGCAGCGGCTTCGGGTTTCTGTATTTCATCGATCTGGCCAAGGCGGGCGGCGCGATCAACGGGTTGCTTGGCGAGAATAAGACAGCGCTGGCCTATATATTGGACGGGTTTTATCAGACGCCGACCAACCTGCCCACGGTGGGCCTGCGCTGGGTGAACCCCATTGTGGATATGATGGTGCCGCAGCGGGCGACCCTCTTTGGCTGGGCCTTCCTGTTCCCCTGCCTGTATCTGCTGCACGGGTTCCGCTTTAAGAATGAGCGGCGCAACGTGCTGCCGCTGGCGGTGATTGCGGGCGCGATGCCCATGATACATACGCATTCCTTTTTGGCGCTCGGCGTACTGAGCGCGGTGTATTTGGCGCAGGACGCTTGCAGCAGAGAGGGGCGCAAGCGCCTGCTGCACTGGCTGCTCTTTGGGGGGCTTGCGGTGCTCTTGGCCGCACCCCAGCTTGTGATTTTCACCTTCCGGCAGGCGGCGGAGGGCAGCATGCTTCGCATGCACTTCAATTGGGCGAACAATGCTGATTCGTTTTTATGGTTCTATATCAAGAATCTCGGCTGGCTCTTTTTGCTGCTGCCCTTTGGCTATTTGTTGCTCTCGCGCCGCGACCGGGAGATCCTGCTCGCGCCGCTGCTGCTTTGGGCGCTGGCGGAGTTTGTGCAGTTTCAGCCTAACGAATATGATAACAATAAACTGCTCTTTGTTTGGTTTGCCTTCCTCTGCGGGCTGGCGGCGCGCTTTCTCGCGCACGCAAGATTGCGCGCGCGGGTGGCTATACACAAGCGCAGTACAGTCTCGGAACGGCAGGGCGCCTTATATAAGGCCGTTGCGTTGCTTTCCGTACTATTGCTCGGATCGGTTATCGCGCCCATAATGGCGAATCTGCGGGGCGGTGACGGATTCGCGAACATCCCCTTCCGCCAGAGCGGGTTTGTGACGATCCTGTTTTTAGTGGGGTTGCTGCTGTTTTTGCTCAGCACCCCGCTGCGTCGCCACAAACGGGCCGAGGATTTTATCTTTCCCCTACTGCATGCGGGCGGCATTGGATATCTGCTCTATCTGCTCTACGAGCAATACCGCAACGCGGCGCTGTTCCTGCACGGTCGGGCCTGCCTGATTTTGTGCCTGCTCTTTGCCGCGACCTTTGTCTTTGCGCTAATGCAGGTCTTGGAAAAGCGTCCGCGGGCGTCTCGCGGGCGCGGCAGCGCGGGCACATTTGTAGCCCTTCAGGTGGGCAGTTTTGTGCTGCTGATCACCCTATTTTTGGGCGGCATACTGACCAATGCGCGGGAACTGAAGAGCGAATACCAGGCCTTCGGCGCGGACGCGGTCGCCGCCGCCGCGTATATCGATCAAAATACGGAGCCGAACGCGATGTTTTTGACCGACGATTCCTGGCATCTCAACCCCGTGGCCGTGCTGACAGGGCGGAATATCGTCTGCGGCACGGGTACCTTCCTCTATTTCCATGGCATGGACACAGCGGAGATGGACCTGCGGCGCGCGCAGGTGCGCGAGATGCTGGAAAACCCCGCGGAAAGCGGGGCTTGGTTCGCGCTATACGGCGTGGACTATGTGTATATCGGCAGCTCGGAGCGCATGCGCTTTGCTTGTGATATAGAATATTTCGACGCGCACTTCACGCGCGTGTTTCAGAATGATGAGGCTGTGATTTACAAAGTACCGTAGATTTTTTTGCAAATACCCTTTGCATTTTACGAATTTCGTGCTATATTGTGCGCATAGTTGATTTACCCGAAAAATAAGTATTCTCGGGCGAATTGTCTATATACTTTTTAGGGAGGATGAATTCATGCGCACAGGAACAAAACGGGGACTTTCTTGTCTCCTCATATTGATGTTGGTGTTTGCCCTATTTGCGGCCATACCGCTTACATCTGCGCTGATGGATACGCGCACACTGGCCATGGTCAACAAACCCGGGGTTGTGATGTTGTATACTGTATGGACAGCCGACATGAAGTGGTATGAGATTGATGTATATGACTCAATCGGCGATACTATCGCCGCGGATATCAACACCATGGTGAGAAAAGGTCAGGTTACAGATGCAACCTTATGGCCGACTTTCATTCAGCTTTACGCATCGTATCTACCCTATTATGCATATCATACGGGTAACACCAATACTGAGAAGGTGACAACTCGCGCCTATGGTTCCGGGTTTATCATTACGCCGGACGGGTACCTTGTAACCAATGCACACGTTGTGGAGACCATCGAAGAAGATCTGTATTACAGCTTTGCGGTGAACAGCCTATACGAAGTGGTGGAATCGGATATCATTGAGTTTGCGCAGGAGATGCGTCGGCAAGGTTACGAAATGACCGAGTATGATTACAATCTTTTGTATGAAACTTTCTTCATGCTCTATGCGCAGAGCTTTGACATCAGCAATCTGCAGACCAACTATAACTGCGCCATGGGTAATATAGCGCCGGGCTCGGAGATTGGCGTGAAAAGTGTGAAACTGGATCTGCGCAAGATTGGGAATAGCGGTGGCTCTACCGGAAATTCGGCGAAGGATATTGCCATCCTCAAAATGGAAGGTAATAATTTTCCCACCGTCACGCTGGGCGATGACAGCACGCTCAAGACAGGCGATCAGGTATACGCGATGGGCTACCCTGCTGTCACGACTGTATACAAAGGTTTTGTGGATAACGAGCAGGCTATGCAGGAACCCACGTTGACGCAAGGCATCGTATCTGCGCGGAAGCAGATGGATGGCGCCGACATCATACAAACCGATGCGGCCATACATGGCGGCAATTCGGGCGGACCGCTATTCAATGCAAACGGTGAGGTTGTTGGCATGAACACATGGGCGGTTGCGGACACGCGATTTGGCGGAACCGAGGGATCCAGTTTTGCTATCCCTATTAGTGCGGTCAAAATTTACTTGAATGAACTAAACATAACGCCTTCGGAGAGTAAGTTCACCTCTGATTTCAAGATGGCCTTGGAAGCCTATAATAACGGAGATTTTCAGACGTCGATGGATTTGCTGCGAGGCATCAACGATACCAATCCGGGTTATCCGGTTGTGCAGGACTTGCTTGCCGATGCGCGCCGCGCATATGACGCCAATCCACAGCCCCTCCCAACGGATGCACCGACCAACATTGACCGTAAGCCCGTTGGCAGAATCAACTTGACCTTCTTGTGGATAGGATTGGGCGTGCTGGCCGCGGTCGCTGTGGTTGTTGTGGTTATTCTTCTAATGCAAAAGAATAAGAATAGCAAGTCTGTCGCTCCGACTTACGTTACGCCGCCATCGCTGCGTCCGGTAGCCCCGCCGCAGCCACCTGTTCCACCCGCGCCGGTGCCACAATCGACGCAACCGGTATGCAGCGGGTGCGGAGCAGCTCTTTCCGCCGACTCAAAGTTCTGCGACAAATGCGGGGAACCCGTGAAAAAACCGAAACCCAGTGCTTGCCCGAGTTGCGGCAAGGCACTGAATCCCGGTTCAAAGTTCTGCAACGAGTGCGGGACAAGGATTGATTAACAGAATATCAATATGCAGAAGCCCCTGCAATTCGCGGGGGCTTTTCTACGGACTCGTGATTATGGTAAATGATTATTTGCCACTGCAATCCCCACCGTCACCTTGAACAAGTCACCATCTACGGCGAGGGAGAGACTGCCGCCCATCAGGTCGAGGAGACTTTGGGCGATGGAGAGACCTAAGCCGCTGCCTGTGGTGTTGCGGGCGGAATCGCCGCGCACGAAGCGCTCGAGCAGCGCGCGCTCGGCGGCTGGCGGCAGGGCCTCGCGTGAGATATTGCGGAAGGTGAAGGCGGCGCCATTGCCCCTGTCCTCCAACGCGATATAGACGCGGGTGCCCGGCATGGCATACTGCGCGATGTTGGAGAGCAGATTGTCGAACACGCGGTGCAACAGCGCGGGATCACATTGGATGGGCAAGGGGGCTTCGGGAATTTGGGATTTGATTTGCAGGCCTGCCCTTTGCAGCTTTTCCTCATATTCCCCTATCGCCTGCTGCAACTGGGCGCAGGCATCCACTTGCGCGAGCACGACGGGGACATTGCCCGTGGAGGCCTTGGACGCTTCGATTAAGTCCTCGGTCAGTTTTTTCAGGCGCGAAGTTTGTCGGTTCAACACCTCTATGTAGGCCTTTGCGTCATTGTTATCCAAATCTAACTTGCCCAACAGATCCACATAGTTGACGATGGATGTCAGCGGCGTCTTGATATCGTGGGAGACGTTGGTGATCAGCTCAGTCTTGAAGCGCTCACTGCGCATGCGCTCCTCGATCTCCTTTTGCATGCCTCCGCGTATGCAGTTCAGGTTTTCCGCGTGCGCACGGAAGACGACGGGCATACGCGCTGTGGGGATTTGCGTTTGCATATCGCCCGCCGCCAGGAGCTTGCCGCCCTTTTCCAGCTTGCGCAAGGAGAGGGTGATCCAGATGACCAGGGCCAACAACCCGCCGCGCAGGAGCAGGAAGAGGATGGCGGAGATTCCGTTATCATATCCCCATGCGGCGAGTGCCAGCAGGAGCAGGTCGACGAAACTGAGCCCGAGGAAGCTGAGCCCCACCTGCCAGAAGAGGGAAAGCTTTTTACCGAGACGATAGAGGAGATGCGCAATGGTGTGGCGCCACCAGTGCTTGGACATAAAGCGGGTGATCAAGCCGATGATAAAGAACGCGGCGAAGGCGGCGGCGAGCAGATAGAGCAGGGTTTGTGCAAAACCCATGTACCAACTGTCGGCTGCGAATGCTCCGACGAGCAAGGCGGCGCCGCCTGTGAGGACGGCATAGATGCCGAGCGGGATGCGGTTGAGCTTGGCCTTGCAGAGCCGGGCTATGCCGTGTATGACCATATAGACCAGTGTGAACTTCCACCAGCGACCGCGCTTGGCGTTGGCGGCCAGACCGATGCACCAACCGAGGAGCAGCCAGAAGTCCAACAGAAGCGCGCAGAGGGCGATGATGACGACGCCCTCATCCGTGGTATAGGCGTGATACGCCGCCCAATAGGGCAGCAGGCTCACGCAGACGCCTATGCCGATGGCCAACGCGAGACTGAGGTCGAGGGGGATTTTGGCGGGGAAGGCGCGGGTGACGCCATCACGCCCTGCCTTGCGCCCCGCGCCGCGCAGGGCGAGGACGAAGCACAGTATGCCCGGCGCCAGCGCGCCGACGCCAGCTACGGGGATCCACGCGCGGTTATAATAGCCGAATTGCGCCCAGTTGACATAGAACAGGCGGAAGTAGTCCCCGTCCTGCAGGATGCCGGACAGGTTGGCGTTGGCATAGAAGCCCGCGCTTACCATGACGGCTGTCGCCACGAGACAGGCGCCCGCGAAGACCGCGAATACGGTGAAGAAGAACTGCGTCAGGGCCTTGGCCCAGATGCGGTGCATGATTGTTTTCATAGAACCTCCTGTTTTTCGGTGCAGCAATAGCCCTTGCCCCAGACCACGCGCAGATAACGCGGCTTGGCGGGGTCGATTTCGAGTTTCTCGCGCAGGTGGCGTATATGTACGGCCACGACGCGCTCCGCGCCGAGCGGGGCCTCCTGCCAGACGGCGCGATAGATTTCATCCGCCGAGAAGACTTTGCCCGGGTGGCGGAGCAACAGGTGCAGGATATCGTACTCCGTGGGCGTGAGGGAGACGGGTTCGCCGTCTAAGCTCACCTGTTTGGTACGGTCGTTGAGGGCGATGCCGCCCGCGCGCAGTTCATCCTCGACCCCTGTGCCGCCCAGCAGGCGATAGCGGCGCAGTTGCGAACGCACCCGCGCCAACAGCTCCATAGGCTTGAAGGGCTTGGTGACATAGTCGTCCGCGCCCGCGTTCAGGCCGCCTATGATATCCACATCCTCGCTCTTGGCCGTGAGCAGGATGACGGGGCAGTTGCAGGTTTGCCGCATTTTAGTCAGGGCCGTCAGACCGTCCATCACGGGCATCATAATGTCCAACAGCACCAGGTCTATCGGGTGCTGCGCAATGATTTCCAGCGCTTCCCTGCCCGTGCTTGCCGCGAACAGGCGGTAATCCTCCCGCGTCAGATAGATGCGGAGCGCGGACACGATGTCCTTTTCGTCGTCGCAGATCAGGATGTTGTACATAGAACCTCCATGGGTGTGATCACGCTTTTAGCATAGCGAAAATTTTGTTAAAAACCAAGGGGGAAATTGCTTAAGATTTCATTAAGCCCATTATACAACAAAAACCCGGGAAGTCCCGGGTTTTTGCATCTGAGAGAGTTGATCAGTTGAATCTGCGCTTGCGGATGGCGATGAAGGCCAGGCCCAAGAGCGCGAGGAGCGCGATGCCGCAGATGACGAATATCCACGTGGTTTCGCCCGTCTTGGAGAGGTTGGCGATATCGTCATAGGCCTTATTGATTTGCGCCTGGGTGACGCCGTCCGGGTTCGCGATCAGCGCCTTGGCTGCCGCCAGATAGTCGAGCCACAGCTGTTGCAGGCCCTCGGAGAGCTTGTCAAACGCGGGGGAAGCGATGAACGCTTCGGCATCGGCCACGATGGCGATCAGCGCATCCCAGTAGAGGATGGGCTCGATGTCCACGCGATTGCGGATGCGGATGCGGGGGCCGATTTGCTCACCGACCACATAGCTGTTCTGGCCGATGGAGGAGATGCCGCGCACCAGCACGCCCGCGTCGACCACGGCCCAGGACAGATCGTGATAGCCTGCGGCGTCTTTCGGGCAAGTCGCGCAGTCGCAGGTGATATAGCCGTCGATGAAGACGATGGCAATCTTGCCGTCGGGACCCATGACGTGGATGACGCCGACCGTGTTGCTGGCGATATCCATTTCGACCTTGACGATGCGGCCCGTGAACTCGACATAGTTGCCGACATAGGCACTCGACACGGCCACGCCGGGGGTGACTACGGCCTTATAGATCGCTTCGATGATGTCCGTCTTGGCGGCTTCGCAACGGGCGGCCAGTTCCGCTTCGAGACGGGTGTAGTCCAGGGTGTAGCTGTCTACACTCTGCTTGTTCGCGCCCATAACGGCGTCAACATCCGTCAGGTCGGCGCGCTCGGCATAGTTGGCGAAGGTGATATCGGTGACTTCACCGCCATAGTCGGCGCCGCAGTTCAGTTCGATTTCGCCCATGTAGGAAGCGGTCATACCCGTGACGCGGAGCTTCTGGCCGATGCGATAGTCGCCCGAGACCGGGAAGACGTTGATGCCGCGGCCGCTGGCATCCTGCAGGTAGATACAGTCGAAGAAGGCGATATCCTGGTTGTGGCCAGAGGAGGTGGAGGTGACATAGCCCTCGATGGTATAGGGGACGTTCTCCGTGGCCGCCGCATGGATATTGGCGATGGGGGTAATGGTTTTCGGGTTCAGCAGGCGGAAGATATTGACCGCCAGCTGATAGTTCGCGTTCTGCAGGGTGGTGGCGTTCTCCAAATCTACCTTAACTTCGAAGGTAGAGAAGAAGGTGACGCCCGCCGTGATCAGGAAGCCGCCGCCGGGCAGGATTTCCTCCGCCATGACGACCACATCAGTCTGTCCGCCTGCCGCCGCGTAGTAGGGGACGGAGCGCTCTGCCGGATCCAACGGTACATGCTGCGCACCCGAGACGACACCCGGCGGCACCGGAGATGGCTCGAAATAGCTGTCATAGCTGCTGACCCACGCGGTATCCTCCGCTATGACGATGGGGGTTGCGCCGTTCAGGATGATGGGTGCGCCATTATAGCAGGAGAAGAGGGTGTTCGTGGTCTCGAGCAAATGCTCGGTGAACATGGAGTTGAAGTTGATATTGTCTTTGCCGAGGAAATAGAGACGGAAGGACTCATTCGCCTTGGTCACGTTATCCACCACGATGCCCTCGCCGACGCGCCCCTTTGCGCCTATAGCGGTCAGGATCTTATTGCTGATGACGTTGGCTTTTTCATCCGCGGCGGCCGGTTCTAAACGATCGGACTTGCTGGTGACGATGATGTTGCCGCCCCGCGCCGCATAGCGGCCTATGGCGTCGATTTCAGCCTGCGTATAATTGTTCGGGGCGATGGCGATGCGCGCGCCCTTGAACGGCACGGTGAGCACCAGAAGGTCGCAGTTCGCCAGCACGGCGTCGGTGATTGGCTCGGTGATGTGCGAAGCGCGGACGCCGTTCATGGCCGCCAACGCGATGAAGTTCACGTCCCCTTCGGCATAGTTGCCGCTGACATAGAAGTTGCTGTGGTAGGCGTCAATCAGCATGGTCGCGTACTCGGAACCGTCGCGGACAATGAAGTCGATGCTGGCGCTGGAGGTGTAGTTGGCGCCCTTATACCGCATGGTCGCGGTGACGCTGACGCTGTGGCGACCCACGACGTTGGCCGGATATACCCAGGTGACGGGCGTTTCGCTGGACGGGGCAAGGGTGACGCCGGGGTTATTGTTGACATAGGCGCTCACGCCGTCCACAAACCATTCCAGCTTAGTGACGGTGGCGGTTTCGTCGGCCTGGTAGTTATACAGGGTGGCGGTCAAGGTGATGGGCTCGCCCTTGACTTCCATAACCGTATTCTTGGTCAGGGAAGCGATGCCCAGCTTGACGGTCTCCTGCGTCCAGATGGGGGCGGTGACGCAGATATGGGCGTCCACCTGATCCACGCGGACGTAATAGTAGGAGTACTGGTTGGGGATGCTCAGATCCCAGGTGCCGGAGAAGGAGGAGAAGGACTTGCTGGCGATGACCGTGCCGCCGTTCGCGATTAGGGAGACTTTCTGCACGCGGTCGGTTGGATCGCTGAAGCTGATCGAGAGATTCATCATTTCATTGTTCGGTATATCCAGAATGGAGCCCATGATTTCGCCGTTCAATGTGAAGTTGACTTCCAAATCGTCGTCTTCCGATGCGTACATATGCAGGTTGCGCATGGCTTCATAGAGGTTCGCTTCCGTCAGCCCGCCTTCCATGATGATGACGTTGCGCGTGGTGTTGCTGTCGCCCCACAAGCCCTTGTGGTTATCCTGGTTATTCGCGGGCGCGAGATGCCAGCCCTTATCCAGCGCGAGGGTGTAATACTGATAGGAGGGCCAGTACATGGAGCCGCCCACTTTGCCTTCGCCGTTGCCAACTTCGATCATATGCATCACGTTGTCATAGGCGGGGGTATAGTTCGCGAAGTCCTGGAAGGTGCCGAACGTGGAACCCGGGTGGTTGAACTGGTTGATGACCGTGGGGCGACCCGCCGCGGCATCCGCCGCCGCGACTTCCACGAGACGGTCATAATAGGCGAGGAGACCCGGGCCGTTGCGCACAACGTATTTGGCATCGTTGCGGCTCTCGATACCGATGGAATTGAAGGTGTTGATATGGCCGTACTGACCGGACCAGGTCATTTCAAAACCGGCCAGGGCGACGAAATTGCTGTCGGTATAGGTTGCAATCGCTTCCTTATAATTCTGCCACAGGCTCTTGCCGCCCGTACCCGCAGTACCCTTGGTCGCATCGGTCAAGCTGCCGAGATTCCCGGCGTTATCGAAGAAGTGGGAGTGGTCGGTGAGGGCGAGGAAGTCGATATTGTGCGCGGTCTTGGCATAGGTGAAGGCCTGTGCCAAGGTACCCGAACCGTCGGAATACTGCGCGGTATGGCTGTGCAGCTGCCCGCGGTAGTGGCGGAACTGCGGTTCGCCGATGAAGAAACTCCAGGGGAAGGTGATTTCCTTCAAATCCGTGCGGACGACCTTAACAACAACATCCACTTTCCCGTCCGGCATATTGGCGGCGGGGGTGTAGGAGATGGTGCCGGTGGGACCGCCGGTAATTGTCGCGACAAGCGTGCCGTTGACGGTCATCGTAACAGTCGCGCCCGCGCCCGCGTTTTCAAAGGTCGCGGAGATCAGGGGGCGCTTCTGCACGCCCGTGGCGGCGTTCGCCGCAGGGGTGACGACCGTGACGCGGGGCTCATCCAGAATGGGGATAGTTGCCCCGTCCGACGCAGACAGCGGAACCGCATCCGTTGCGGTAACAAGGTACTGGATGTCCGTGCCGGCCATCATCTGGGCGGCGGGGATGGTGTAAGTATAGGTACCCGGCATATCGCCCGGGGTCATCGCAAAGGGTCCGTAGGTGACGCCATTGATGATATAGCTGATCGTTATGCTTACCACACCCACATTGTCCTGCGCGCCGACCGAGATGGTATATTCCGCGCCGAGGGCCGCCGGGGGCAGGGCGAAGATCGTGATGACGGGGGGCTTGGTGTCGTTTCTGACGATATAATCCGAGGGCTGGGCGTTGCGCAACTGGCGGTTGGCATTGAAGGTGCTGTATACGCAGAGCATATCCACGATGTCGTTTGCTTCCACGTTGACCGGATAGGGAGATGCGCGATAGATATTCATGGTGGGAGGGGTGCCGGAAGCTGCGGTGACAACTGTGTCGCCGTTGTTGTTATACACGCCGAGCTTGACATCCTTAATCATCACATAGCGACTGATGTTCACGGTTGATAAGTCCGCAAAGTTGTTGACTTCCAAGGGTACGGAAGAAAGCTTGGTGCCCTCCTGCACGGCGCTCTTTACGCAAGCGGACGGCCCCTGAATCTGCGGCACGCCATAACGATTGTAGAGGTCGCCGGTGATTTCGACCCAGTCGCCAATCTGGACGGGTCCGGTGCCGTCGGTATAATCCTCATAATTGGGGAAGACGACGATGGAATAGACGACACCGTCTATCGTATCCTGCAGACACATGGTATTTTGGCCGCCGTACTCGCCGTAGCGATATACCAGCTGCCCCTTGACCTTGTGGCCCGGATTCACGGTGGTTGTCGTGATCGCCAGGGCTTCCTTGATATTCAGCGCTGTGTCGCTGACGACCGTATAGGTGCGCGAAACGGTGGCGGAGGTCTCCGTACCCTTCTGCGCATAAGCCTCGATGGTCGTGGTGGCATTGATGGTGATGGGGGTGCTATTGTACAGTGTAAACGCGCCGGGGGCGGTTCGATAGTAGATGCTTGCGGTACCGTCGACGTGGCTAAGGGTGACCGTTGTTCCCGCGGCAACCACGCCCGCCGCCACGGAGAAGGTGGGCGCGGGATAGGCTGCTACGCCCGCTTCCCATTGGCCGGGGACGTGCACCGTGTTCACGATGTTCTGGCGGATTTGATAGTTGGCGCCGTTGATGGACAGGGCGCCCGTGAGGTTCACGAAATCGCCGACTGCGAAGTCCCAGTTGCCCATGGTGCCCGGCATGGCGGCTCTGTATACCACTATCGATTGCCCATTGGTCAGAATGGTTACATTGGGATCGGCATAATCTTGGATGGCCGTAATCTCGGCGCCCTCGATGCGGATAAACTTGCACAGATAGTCTGCGCGGTTGATGGAACTGAGGTCTACGACCGGCGGGGTGACGGGCGTTCCCGCCACTTTTTCGACCAGCGTACAGGTTCCCATCTGTGGCAGACCGTTGAATACCGCCGTGACGCCCGTGACGGTGATTTCATCACCGAGGACGAAGGCATCGGCGACATTTGCGGCGAAACGCACGACGATACCGCCCGTCGCGTCCTGGATATATGTGTTCGTAAGGGCGGTGCCTGTGCCGCTGCCGTCGTTGGCGATGGTGACCTTGCCCTTGACGGTGTAGGTCTTTGCCGTGGTTCCGCCGAGGATTTCGGCGGTAACGGTGTTGATATTTGTTACCGTGGGGGGCGGGGTCTCTGTCGGCCCTTCGCCGTCGCCATAGAGGGTCATGGTTCCCATACGGAACGCGCTGGTGCCCGAGATCGTCCCCGTTCCGTTCGCGGATACGTCATCCAGAATTTCGAAGCGGAAATACACCCTTGCCGCGTTGTCGTATGTCGCAGGAAGCGTGATATTGACGGGCGTGTCCGCGGCGTTGTTCATCACTAAGGTTTGGAGGGTTGCATAGGTTACTCCATCCGTGCTCGCTTTGACGCCGACATTCCTCGGTCCCGTGGCACTGGAAAACAGAATCCCCTGCAAACGCAGGTCTGTATAACCCGTCGCCGAAACATCAAAATAGAATGCGCCGCCGACTGACCAGGTATTGCAGTACCAATAGGCGCCTGTACCGGCACTTGTTGTGCCGTCGGAACCCATGGGGGATGCCACAGTCGCTTTCATGCCCTCCAGCGCAAGCGGCACGCTCGCCGAGAATGCGTATTTTACGAGGGTCTGCTCGGCGGCCTGTACCGTCGCGGCAGGCAGGAGTGCCAAAGCCATCAACAGGGCCAGGGCGAGTGCAAAGAATTTGCTTGTGATTCGGTTTTTCATCGTTTCCTCCTGAAAAGTTGGTTCGGATGCCACTATATACACACCAAAGGGTATACTTACCCGAGGGTGTATTTATACTGCAATCATTATAAGCTCTCGTTCACGATTTGTCTACATCTTTTTTTACATTTCATAATGGAAATTTACGACTTTGGACACAATTAACCCCGCGCGCGTTTGTTGTGTTGGGAGGGAAGTTGTGGTATTATATACGGGGGTTAAGAGTGAATAGTGAATAGTTGTGGTAGAAATTCCTGCGGAATTTCTGATTAATTAAATGAAGCTTTCATTCGGGGAATCGCTTGCGATTCCTACCGAAACTATTCACTCTTCACTATTCACTATTCACTCGAATCCCACGTAAAGTTGAATATGAGGAAAGGACTGTTTGGATTCATGAAAAAACGGGGCAAGCGTTTGATAGAGGATTTTAAGGCATTCGCGTTTAAGGGGAATGTGATTGATATGGCCGTCGGCGTGATCATCGGCGGCGCGTTCGGGAAGATTGTCTCGTCCATCGTCAACGATTTGCTGATGCCGCTGCTCGGTGCGGTGGCCAAGGTCGATATTGCGCACTGGTATATCCTGCTGCGGCCCGGCGCGGACGGGATGACGGCCTATGACGGCATGCAAGCCGCTTTGGACGCGGGCGCGGTCGTTTGGGCCTACGGGAACTTTATCTCCGTTGTGCTGGACTTTTTCTTTATCGCCATATCGGTCTTTTTGTTTGTGCGCCTGATTGCGAAGCTTACATCGCTCGGCAAGAAGACGGAGGGGGAAGCCGCTCCCCCGCCCCCGCCGGAACCGCGGCTTTGCCCGTATTGTAAGATGGAAGTGCATCTGGAAGCGAGCAAGTGTCCGTATTGCGGGAGTGAGATTTAATCGTAGGGGCGGATATTATCCGCCCGCCGAATACAATATGCCCGCACGGGCGGATAATATCCGCCCCTACGGTTTGTTTAATGAAAGGAATTTACATAAATGATAAACGCTTACGACGTACTCAAAGAACGCGGCCTGATCCGCCAGTGCTCCCATGAGGAGGAACTGCGCGAACTTTTGGGGCGCGAGAAGATCACCTTTTATATCGGCTTTGATCCGACGGCGGACAGTCTGCATGTCGGCAGCTATGTCGCCTTGATGACGATGGCGCATATGCAGCGCTGCGGGCATCGGCCCATTGCGCTGCTCGGCAACGGCACGGCGATGATCGCCGACCCGTCGGGCAAGACGGAACTGCGCAGTCTGCTCTCCACGCAGGAATTGGACAGCAATGCCGCCGCCTTCCGCGTGCAGATGGAGCGGGTGCTGGACTTCTCGGAGGGGGGCGCGACCTTTGTTCGCAACGGCGACTGGCTGCGCACCTTGAATTTTATGGATTTTATGCGCGAATATGCCGTGCATTTTTCGGTCAACCGTATGCTTTCGGCGGAGTGCTATAAATCGCGCTTGGAGAGCGGCTCGGGGCTGACCTTCTTTGAGATGAGCTATATGCTGATGCAAAGCTATGATTTTCTGCACCTTTTTGAGACGCACAACTGCGTGCTGCAGATGGGCGGAGACGACCAATGGAGCAATATCCTGGCGGGGGCGGATCTGATACGCAAGAAACTGCGCAAGCCCGCGTTTGCGCTGACGACCGCGCTGCTCGAGACCAGCGACGGCAAAAAGATGGGCAAGACCGAGCGCGGCGCAGTGTGGTTGGATAAGAACAAATGCGCTCCCTTTGATTTCTATCAGTATTGGCGCAATGTCGAGGACGCAAAGGTGGAGTCGTGCCTTGCCATGCTGACCTTTTTGCCCATGGATGAGGTGAAGCGTTTAGGCGCACTGGAGGGGTCGGAGATCAACGAAGCCAAGAAGATACTCGCCTTTACGCTGACCGAGCAGGTGCACGGCACCGAGGAGGCCCTGCGCGCGAAGGAAGCGGCGGAGGCCCTGTTCGGCGGCAGCGGCGATTCGGAGAATATGCCCGTGCTGGCGCTGACACCCGCGCAGGCCGAGGAGACCGGACTGCGAGCCGTAGATTTGCTGGTGCTGTCCGGGCTCTGCAAGAGCAAGGGCGATGCGCGGCGCCAGATTGAAGCGGGCGCGGTGCGCGTGGGGGATCGGAAGATTGCCGCCTTTGATGTAGTGTTGTCCCGCGGGGAACTGGAAGCGGGCGGCGTGATATTGCAGAAGGGCAAGAAGAGCTTCTGCAAAGTGCGTGTATAAGACCGTTGCGGGGGCGGCGGAGACCGAGTATGTGGAGCGCAAATCGCGCTTTATCGCCCGCTGTTGGCCTGTGGAGACGGAAGCGGAAGCGGCGGAACTGTTGGCCGGGTTGCGCAAGCGTTATTATGACGCTTCGCACCACTGCTATGCCTGGCGCATCGGTGATGCGCCGCGCACAGGGAGTCGGGGCGAGATGGCGAAGTCCTCGGACGACGGGGAGCCCTCCGGTACGGCGGGCAGGCCGATTTTGGAAGTGTTGACGCGGCAGGACGTGACGAATGTCCTCTTGGTCGTCACCCGCTATTTCGGCGGCATCCTGCTGGGCGCGGGCGGGCTGGTGCGCGCCTATACGAAGGCGGCGACGCTGGCCTTGGACGCGGCAGGGATTGCCGAGATGCGCGACTGCGCACGCTTGGAGATTCGCGTGCCGTATGCGCTGTGGGACAGTTTTCAGGCGTTTTTGCGAGGGCAGGGCATTTGCGAATGGGACGCGGAATATACCGAAGATATATGCTGCCGGTTTTGGATTTTGGCAGAGAATGCAGGGGCGCTGGCGGCGGCGTTGGGAGAGCGATTTTTCGGGAGTTTGACGGCGGAGGTTTTGGAACGGGAGTTACGAGTGAATAGTTAAGAGTTAAGAGTTGCGGTAGGAATCGCAAGCGATTCCTAATTAAATCAAAAATACCGTAGGTATTTTCACCATAACTCTTCACTCTTAACTCTTCACTCCACATTGCGCGGGCGAGACATGGATCGTTGCTATTAAGGAAGTATTGGGGCCGGAGCCCCAATACTTCGGCGGTTCGCGCAACTGTCCCCGATTACTTCGTTAGTTGGGGCGAACCATGTGACGCCACCGATAAAGAAGTATGTATGCGGTGCAGCCGGTGAGGGCTGCGCCGCTGAATCATTTTTGACGGTAAATATACCGTGCGTGGTCGTCGATTATGCCGATTTGGTTAGCTGCATCGGCTCCGCAAGCTGTTTCGCTTTCCGCTCCTTCAGATACGCGATCATTTCATCCGTACTCGGTACATCCAGTATGCCGACTGCATTGTAGAATATCTCTACCTTCTGCTTCCGCTTACCGGAGGTATAGTCCGGGGCGTGGACGACAATCTTTTCAATGAAGTCGTGCAGAATCGTCGGCGTGAGCGTTTCTATCTCCGTGTACTTGCGGACGATGGACAGAAAGCGCACGATGTTAGCGGCGGACTGCTTTTCCTCTTGTAGTTCGGCGTCCAGTTTCATGGATTCCTGTTTCAGTATGGCTTGCTCGGTTTCGTAGCTTTCGGACATTTTCATAAAGCGTTCTTCCGAGATGCGGGTGGCTACGGAATCCTCATAGATTCGTTGGAACAGCAGGTCGAGTTCGGTGATGCGCTTGCGGTGTTGGTCGAGCGTTTTGCGCTTTGTAGCGATGGCGCGGGTCTGGTCTTCCGTGGACTTCTTGTTGACCACGCGGACGAACAGGGATTCATACTGCTGCACATAGACGAGTACCCGTTGCATATGCAATAGCACCAGATCATGCACTGCCTTTTCGCGGATATAGTGCGCTGTGCAGGCTCCCTTAATGCTCCGATAATTTCCGCAAACAAAGTGATCGTTCGTTGCCTTGCCCGTGTTACTCGTGCTGTAATACAGCTTTTTGCCGCAGTCCGCACATTCCAACAGCCCTGAGAAAAGGCTTGTCTTACCCGTTTTCAGCCGCCGTTTCCGTCCCTTGCGGATTTCCTGTACCCGTTCCCATACCGCTATTTCAATAATCGCTTGGTGTGTGTCCTCAAAGATTTTCCATTGCGAAGGGTCGTTCATGACCTTGGCTTTGTTCTTGAAGGAGCGGACGCGGGTGCGGAAGTTGACGGTGTGGCCGATATACTCCGTTCGGTCGAGGATGTCGGAAATCGTCCGGGGCGACCAGTTGCAGGGCATTGGCGGGAGCGGAGCCGCAGTCGGAGTGCCGATACTGCGCCAATACTCGCCGGGAGTGGGAACTTGGCTCTGTGCCAGAATGGTGGCAATCTGCGATGTGTTCTTTCCGTCCATACACAAAGCGTAAATGCGCTTGACTACTTCGGCGGCGAACTCATCCACAATCCACTTCCTTTTGTCATTCGGGTCTTTCTTATACCCGAACGGCGGACTGCCTGTGAGCGGAATACCGGAATTGCCCTGTGCCTGCTTAACGGCTTTGACCTTTTGACTGGTATTCTTCGCGTGCCATTCGTTGAACAAGTCTTGCATGGGAACCAAGTCGCTCAAGCCCTTATCGCTGTCGATGTTGTCCATGATAGCGATATATCGGACACCGTAGCGTTCAAAGTCTTCTTCGAGCAGAGTGCCGATTACAAGTCTGTTGCGCCCCAAGCGTGAATGGTCTTTGACGATAATGGTTTTGACTGCACCATTCTTGACACCGTCCATCATTGCCAAAAAGCCGGGTCTGTCGAACACTACACCCGTAAAGCCATCGTCCACAAAGAATTGGATATTGCCGAAGCCGTGTTCCTTTGCGTATTTTGCGAGTATTGCCTTTTGATTCGCAATACTATTGGATTCACCTTCCCGCGTATCATCCTTTGAAAGACGGCAATACAGGGCGGTGATGGGTTCTGACTGTTTGATCATTAAAATCCTCCTTTTGTGCAGCCAGAACACGTTTGTAGCAGGGATAGAATATCATGTTCACTCTGAAACTGCAATCCTGCGGAATGGATTTTTATGATTTGAGAAAAGCCCCTCATTCCGTTACCTCCGCTTCCAGCATCCGCGCGAGTTTGCTGAAAACCGCTTCATGCGCATCTTGGTTGAAGTGGGAAGTGACGGTATACTCCGTCCCGCCAATTTCACAGGAGAAGTCCACACCGATAGGG
>Ga0123353_10000619_pt1 | contig 43466 bp, 63 predicted proteins | sample TergutLab28metaG_3_FD_92763 | JGI IMG/M metagenome (GOLD analysis project Ga0123353, IMG submission 92763) | Labiotermes labralis P3 segment gut microbial communities from Petit-Saut dam, French Guiana - Lab288 P3 | ecosystem: Host-associated > Arthropoda: Insects > Digestive system > Gut ... | reverse complement strand
GTGTCTCGCGGGCGCGAGCGCCCGCGTCCGACGACGAAACACCTGATTTTTCCACGGCGCAAACGGTGTGGAACGATCCGCGAGGGCAAGATGCCCTCGCCACACGCGGGCGAGACGCCCGCGTCACGTTACATGCGTTTGCCCTGGCGATGCCGCAAACTACGCCCGATTGCCCAACGTTCGAACCGGATGGCCCCACGCCGACGAAGACGACGGGACGTGGTTCGATCATGGTAAAAACTACGCCCGGGAGGATTCGAACCTCCGACCTGCGGTTTAGGAATCTTTTTTAGTGGTTTTTCACTAGGCCATTAAAATGCGGGCAGCACCTGAAAACATTGGTCAAAATGCACTTTTGAAAATGCAAGCAAAATACCTAACAAGTCTATAAAATATCATGGATTAGGTGTAATGGTGTAGAAGCTACATCCCGCGTAGCAAAGGCTACATTTGGCGTAGCCTAAACAGAATCGCCTAAAGGTTTCCGGTCAATTTGGGCATCCAGCCCAACTTCTGTTTGATTGTCGCCGCCCGCGTGCGGATGGTTTCTATGCGGACGCCGAAGGCTTCCGACAGCTCCCGATTCGACACGCCATCCACGCCGCATGGGAACCGACCGTCGTTGTTAACCGCGTAGACCAGGCCGCCTACCCAGCCGCGAAGGTCGCCTCGGTATGTCGCGTCGGTTTCCAGCAACTCCATCAGCACTCCAAACGTCCGAGCCCGGAGGTCGTCGTTTGGGTACTTGGCGAAAAACACCTCGATGATAGACTGGAAGTCTGCGAAATCGGGCTTGTTGTTTTGCGTTGTCATGGCTTATCCTTGTCTGGCACGTGGTGCCTTGCGTACGTATGGTTCGACCCAGCGGCCGTCCTTCCGGTAGTATCCCTTCACCCAGATCGTGCCGGCGGGCATGGAGGCGACGACGGGAGGTGCTTCGGCGGCGGGGCGGGACGCCGCGGCGACCTTCGGTTTCGTTGCTGATTTGGACGTGGCTATCTTGTCCTTCGCTGGCCTGGTGACCTCTGTCGGCGAGGGCTTGGCCGTCTGGACCGCCCGGTGAGGCAGGGGGCATTCTTCCAGCCGCAGCGACAGGTACGCAGCCGCCATAAACAGGCAGCAGACGAACATGGTCCAGTACGGCCAGTCGCGTTTGATTGATCGGGGAATTTTCATGGATTATTTCTGGTGGGCGGACGCGATGATCCGAAGGTATTTCAGGATCGACCGAAGGGCAACCATCGGGAAAATTATGGCTATCACGGCCACAACAACAACGATGAGCGCCAAGCCCTTTCCGTGTCCATATGGGCCTGCTTCAGGGCCATCAAGAATACGAAAAGCAACAAGGCCCCCCACGCCACCTACCAACGTGATTAACACAGAGCAGACCGACTCGGCCATGCAGGGCTTTATCGGATTGGATTTCTTGTCAATCGTGTCTGTTATTGGTGCGTCTTCATCAAACGTTTCACCGCATTTCGGGCATGTCTTGTCATCCTTGCCAACCCTTGCATTGCATTCCGTACAAAACATATCTTTCACCAATTCATAGTTCAGAATTCTGGACAGGAGCCCACGGTTTTTCTTTTCATCATCTGGGGAATTCGCGGGGAAATGGTCGGTCATGGAGCGATTCCTTTTTCTACTTGAAAGGCTTGAACGGCGGCGGGTTGGATTCGTCCATCGCCTTCCTGCTTAATCGAATCATTTCTGCGGCCTGCTCGCTTTCGCGGTCGGATTCGTCGGAAGCATATTGGTCATCGACATTACGCTCGACGGCCTGAAGCATCCAGTAATGGTCGTCTTCGCCTTCCGCGTCGATTCCGGCGAATGACTCGATTCCGAGGCTGGTCGCGGCCACCTGGATACACGACCAGTTTGGCGCGTCGTCGTCAGCACTCCACGCTTTTTTAAGTTCAGACACACGGTGAGGCACGCCGTCTTGCAACTTGCACGAGAGCCATGCCGTAGCTTCACAGTGATCTACCGGTCGCGTTTCCCAGTCGTTAACGCCTTTGGTTTTCGGTTTTTCTGAGTTGCACATTGGTGGCTCCTATGGGTTAATTTAGTTTGTGTTACAGAAACCACTTATTAAGTACCAGTGTTACTATCCATCCGACTACAGCGGCAAGAAGAAGGATGGCGACTCCCTTTATGATTCGGTAGAACCACGTTTTTTTTTAGGACGCAACTTTTCATTAAGCTGCTTCGCCGCCCTTGCGCCGCCTTCTCCGGTATTCGCCGCCCCATGACTTTCGTCGCCAAGGGAGCCAAGGGCACTCTTCTTTCCCATCTTGATTTTGTTTTCGACTTTTTTTATCGTTTTTCTGCTCGACTTCTTTGACACTTTAACACTCCTGTCATTTTTATTTCCCGCGATTGCGCCGGGACTGTCGATATTCGCTGGCGCAGCAATATAGGTTTCGATGTAGTCTCCGTTAATCACAACGGATCGGTTTGATGGCGAATCTGATTTTGATTGCAGTCTTGCGCCTTTGTCCGCAATAGTCGCACTGTTATTGTTGTGTTTGCTCGGACTTGACGCAGGGGTCGGATTCAATTGTTCCTCGGCAACGTCTTGCTCCTCTGCAATTCGGTCAAGCTGCTCCGCGACTGACGGCACTGATGACCCAGTGTATTTTTTTTGTTGAGGAGAATGGAATGAAGGGAGATTGCATCTATTTCTTGCAGATCGTGCTCCGGAATCGGACAATTTGCACACGATCACACCGTGGGCATAATCGGGAATTCGTTCTACCCATTTTTTGTTCAATGCCGTATTCAACGAACGGTAGCAGTCATCTCCTGTAATTTCATCGCAGTTCGTTGCCGAAATTAGTAGTTTTTCCATATACTTCACCGAATGGCCTTGTGGAGCGTCGTCGCGTTTGGTGATTATGAAATCCTTGATGTGCATTAAATTGCACAGGTACACGGCAATGGCTTCGTCGTTTTGGCAGATCGTTTCTTTATCCCTAACAATCGCATACGCACTCTCTAGCCATTTCGGATTGACGTTTGTGCCCACCGGCATATCACATCCCCAAAACAACCTCCCCAAATACATGTCTAAAGGCCCCGGCGGCGGATTGTGTTCGGAATCATCCATGATTCACTTCGCATCCTTACCTTGCTATGCAAGGGTTTACCCTGACATTGAAAGCTACTGATTTTGACATTTTTCTGTTTTTTAGGATTTTGTTTGCCATTCACCGAACAATCGTCTAACATGCCGTTCGTGTTGAACGGCTTGACCAGATTTGATAAGCGAGGGCGAATCATGGCTGGTACTTCCAATGCAAGCGTGTTGGCCGAATGTGACTCATATTTGAACCGAGGGGGCCGACTGGTTGACCAGATGGACGGGCCACTAGCGAGGGATTTTTCGAAATTCCTCATGGAGTGCCTGTCCCCCCAGATGCTTTCCGCTGTCGTTTCGGGGCTTGAGGAGGGGGCGCAAACCGCTTCGCCTTCTCACGAGCCTTATCTTCATCTTCGGCTAGTGTGGCCTGACCAGCCGGATAGCTAGGAAGCGTAGCGGACTGCTCTTTTTGCTTTATTTGAAGCGATGCAACATGCCTTGACGCCTCCTGTACAATATCCAAATACTGGGCTCTTGGAAGTCGATGTACGACCCAATAGATTGCAGCTTCCATCACGCCCTCCTGTTTTGCCTTTGAACTCTCACAGAATTCGGTGAATTCGGCGAACAAAAGGTCGTCAATTCGTATGCTTGTCTGCTTTTTCGGCATATTTACTCATTTTTTTTATTTCTATAAGTCCAGTCAATACCAATCTTTAACGCAAATGCGTTACCGTTGTAACGCATTTGCGTTGCATTTGTGGTTGACATTCTCCCGGCAGAATGTATCCTCCCCGATATGCGACACGGACCCGCAAAATCCCAAAGCACCAATACACCGACGCGCCGAATCTTTGCGGGTCCAGGCGCGCCGGACGCCGTGCGCGACACGACCACCTCCGTAGCGTGTCGCCACGGCAACTTTCGCAGGAAGACGCACGCCGCCCCATCGTCTAATCGAACCGGACACCGGGGTACACCCGGAAACTGCGGTACGAATCCGCATGGGGTGGCGTGCTATGCCGTGTCCGTCCAGTCCGCAATCACCGAGTGTCCGTCGAACCCCGATTAACGCCTACTAGGGATTACACCCATGACCACGGCAACAAACATCCTCCGAAGCATCGACGGCTACAGCGTGACGACAAAGCCCCGCCACGACCAGCAAGGCGAACTGTGCGGGTTCGACGTGTTGATCGGCCACACGACCTACGCTCGCGTCGAAATGATCGAATCCGAAGCCGTCGCCGCCGCCCTGGACTGGCACAACGGCATCCAGCAGGCATACCTCGACATGTGCGCCCGGTGGCCGGTGGCTCCGATCATCGACGACGAGGACGCCCTGTACGAGTGCGTCCAGTGCGGCCACAAGTGCCGCGAGAGCGAGATCGACTACCCCGGCGAAAGCGTGTCTGTTTGCCCCGGTTGCGGCGGCGAAGACACGTACTGCGAGGTCAAGGAAGCGGACGAGGAGGTGGACGCATGAACGCGACACAAAAACATATCCCGTGGAACCCGACGCTGAACTATGCCTGCGAGGCATGGAAAGAAATGCTGCTCGACGGCCTGAGCGCTGACGAGGATGAGCCGACCGAGGCCGTCGAACGCGATGTGCGGATCGACATTACGGGTATGTTCAAAACCCGGCAGATGATCCCGCTGATGGTGGACGCGGTTTGGAAGTCGCCCGCCGGCATCGAGGTCATGGTGCGGTTCACGCTTGACGGGATCGTGCCGAGTCGGGACGCCGCGTGGAGTGCCCGCGAGGAGAAGTACGTGTGGGTTGACGGGTGCCATGCCGTTTACGCCGTGGAGGTGGTGTGATGAGCGGAAAGTACTACACAATTACCGAAATTGCCGAGTTGCTCGGCGTTGGCAAGACCCGCGTCCGGCAGTGGATCGAGGCCGGCGAACTGGCCGTCGTGAATGTCAGCACAAACCGATCCAGCAAGCGGCCCCAATTCCGAATCACCCCGTCCTCGCTCGAACGGTTCGAGCATGGGCGCCTGGACGAAACACCGTTCCCGCGCCGTCCGCGCGGGCGACCGAAGCGGACAGGCGAGTATGTCCCGAAGCATCTGACCCCGGCCCAAGTGTGACAAGGAACAGGAGAGCCACATGAAACGGATGATGATATTCACGCTGAACGGTCTGCTTACCGTGGTGCTGATGGTTGCGGCGGTGCTGGCGAGTTTGATGTCGCCAAGACTGCTCGCCGAGTACCAGCCGGGCGCAGGCGTTCGAATCGGAAACGACTAATAAAAGGAGATTGCGAAATGTGCGACGAATTGAGCGGATTACTGATCAGGCCCATCGGGGATAAGCCGGCGCAGTTCATTCCAGGAAGGGATACCAGGCATCACAAAATGCTGATCGCGCTGCATGGGCTATCCGAAGGCGTGGCGGGCGAGAATTTCCTTCGGTGGGAGTACACGCCGAAGGAAGGTGACTGGATGAATTGCACGCTGCGGATTGACGAAACAAGAACTCCTGGCTGGCTCGATTCCGAACTGCGCGACCGGCTTGAAGATTGGTGCCAGAAGTTCCGCGATTCGCTGCTGCTCAGAGAAGACAAGGCAGCCATCCTCGGCGGGAAACACATCGTCACCACGAAGGTGAACGTCAAGTACGCGGACAGCTGCATATTCCTGGTCGGCAAGGGCGGCGATCTCACTATTGATGATATTGGGAATGTCACGTTTGGCTACGTGTACACCGGCGGCACCGTGACCACAGGCTACGTGGGCGGCACCGTGACCACATGCAACGTGGGCGGCACCGTGACCACAGGCTACGTGGGCGGCACCGTGACCACAGGCTACGTGGAAGGCACCGTGACCACAGGCTACGTGGGCGGCACCGTGACCACAGGCTACGTGGGCGGCACCGTGACCACAGGCAACGTGGAAGGCACTTTCATCCACGGCGAAATCAAAGAAGGCGGAATCGTCCAAAAAGGCGAATCGAAGTAATCAGAAAACCAACAAAGGAGTCTGACATGACAGAACAAGAAACGATGGAAGTGGAACAGGACGCTGTGGCTGATGTGTTGCCGGAAGAAGTGATCGACGATCCGACGCCGACCGCTGCGGTTGGCGAGGCCCTGGGCGACGTGGCGGCGCTCGAGGATTCGGTGCCGGTCGAGGAGGCCGACGAAATGGTAGAGGATGATGCCGAAGCGGGTGAGGCTGCTTCGCCTACACCGACGACGACGGCACCGCCGATCCCCGGCGTGCCGAGCATGGAGTTGATCGCCGAATTGACCGCCGCCCAGCAGGAGTTGGCCGAGGCGGAACACGACTATAACGACGCGAACGGCATCGCCAAGTCAAAGAAGAAAGTGATGGAGGTCGCACAGGCCCGGCTGAATATTGCCGCCGAGGCCATCGCGAACTCCATGAATCCTCTCCCCGCACCCTTGCTGGATGAAATCAAGAAGGTCGGCCAGGCGTCGTTTGGCGACGCGGTGGCGGTCAGTGATGAGCCCTCGGCCACCCCGCAGGGGGCGGACACGACGGATGAGAATGATTCCTGGCGAGCCGAGCGTCTGGATAGCCTGTCCGGCCCGGCGATTGGTTCGCGAGCCCTGAAAGCCATGTCCGATCTCGAACCGCCGATTGTCACGCTGGGTGACTTTGTGGACTGGAACGCGAAGAAGGGCGAGTTCTGGGCCACGGACATTCCGGGTCTTGGCGATGCCGGACGAAAGGAAGTCGAGGACGCGCTGTCGGAGTTCTGGGTGCGACGCGGCAGCGTGAAGAAAGCGGAAGCCACCGCAGCGAAGGCCACCACATGCACGTGGGAACAACTGGTTGAGCGGTGCGACGAACTGTTGACCGACGCCCGGTACGACTTCGCGATTGAAACGGTTTCCGGCATTCGCGATTGGTGCCATGAAAAGCAGTTCTGCACGCAGGACCAGGTCGACGCCATCGAGAACATCGCCAAATCGGTTGACGGTTAGCACTTGCCGGCGGGTCGCCCCCGCATCATCCACGGCAGACGTGTCCGGGTAGATCCCGGCACGCATGCAGCGGTAGTTCAATGGCTAGATCGCTGGACCTTCAATCCAGAAATGCGGGGTCGACTCCCGTCCGCTGTAGTAAAGGAGACTGGCATGAAAATTTTACGGCTCGAATCGTCGAACGTGAAACGTCTGGTTGCCGTTGAGATTGTTCCGCAAGGCAACACCGTCATCATCGGTGGGCAAAACGGTCAAGGCAAGTCCTCAATCCTCGACTCCATCGCCTACGCCCTGGGCGGTAAGGACATGGTTTGCCATCAGCCCGTTCGCACCGGCACGGATGGCGCCCGCGTGGTTTGCAATTTGGGCGACATGATCGTGACGAGGACGTTTGCATCGGACGGCGGCAGCACGCTGACGGTAACGAACGCGGACGGCACGGCGAAGTACAGAACCCCCCAGCGGATTCTTGACGGCTTAGTGGGCAAGCTGACGTTCGACCCGTTGGAGTTTTCGCGGCAGGCCCCCAAGCAGCAGATGGAGATACTGCGGGCGATGGTGGGCATTGATTTCACCGGCGTGAATGCCGAACGCGACAACTTGTACGCCTCACGCACGCAGATGAACCGTGATATCAAGGCACTTGAGGGCAAGTTGGCGGCCATTCCGCAGGTGGATGCGCCAGACAATGAAGTGTCCGTATCCGAAGTCGCCGACACGCTCCAGAAGGCACTTGAGCACAACGCGGGGATTCGGCGGCTCGCCGACACGATCAACAGCAAGAAGGAGCAGCTCGAATCCGTCGAAAAGAGCATCGCACACGCCCGCGAACAAATAAGAAAGTGGGAAAATGCGATTGTAACGTGCCAAGGAGAGATCGAGAGAACCAGCCAGTCGCTCGCGGAGATCGAGGCGGAGTATGCCAGTATTACCCCCATCGACACGGAAGCCATTCGCCAGCAGATTGGACAGGTGGAAAAAACCAACGCAAACGTTCGGTCTAACAAGGCCAGGGCGAACACGGAAAGCATTCTTTCCGTAACCCGCAAGGAAGCCCAGGAGCTGTCAGAGGCAATCGAGGAAATCGACGCCCAGAAGGCCACCACGCTTCGGGAAGCCAAATTCCCCGTTGCGGGTCTGTCCATCGGCGAGGACGGCGTGACGTTCAACGGCCTGCCCTTCTCGCAGTGCAGCAGCGCCGAGCAGCTTCGCATCAGCGTTGCGATGGGACTTGCCATGAATCCCAAGCTGAAAGTCCTGCTCATCCGTGACGGTTCGTTGCTGGACGCAGGCTCCCTCCAGATGGTCGCCGACATGGCGCAGGCAGCGGACGCCCAGGTGTGGATTGAGCGGGTCGGAGAGGGCGCTGAGTGCCAGGTCATCATTGAGGACGGCGCGGTGAAAGAGGTCGTGACTTCCGGAGAAGGGGCGTAGCCATGAGATACAGGATTACGGTGTCAGAGTGCAGCGGAAAGTATGAAGCAGAGGTTCATGAGAACGGCCTTGGTGAAGATGTCGCCGGTGTCCTGATTTCTGGTTTTCCTTTCTCGAAGAAATCTGACGCAATGAAAAGCCTCGTCTTTACGCTCGAAACATTGTTGGACACCGCCAAAACCGCCGTACACGAAATCGAGTTTCACGAGTCGCTCAGAACGGGAGAGTGAAATGCCCATCACAGCAGAACAAAAAGCAGAACGCAGAAATCACCTCGGAAGCAGCGATATGGCGGCCGTCATGGGGCTGGATCCGTATCGCAACGCCAGCGATGTGTGGCTTGATAAGCGCGGCCTGCTGGTGGATGACCAGAGCGACAAGCCCATCTTCGTTGCCGGAAACCGCTTCGAGTCGGCAGTTCTGGACTACGCCGAGGAGTCACTGGGCTGGTTGCATCGTAATCCGGGAACCCGCCACGTTGACGGAACCACAATCGCCGTCAATGTGGACGCTTGCACCGAAAATGACGACGAACCTGTCGAAGCCAAGACGGTGGGAATGCTTGGTCCCTCCAAAGAATGGTGGGGAGATTGGGGAACGGATCAGGTTCCCGACCGCGTGATCATACAGGCCACCTGCCACATGATGGCGTGGGAACGTGAAGTCTGTCATGTGCCGACATTCATCGCCGGGCGCGGCTTCATCATGTTCGCGGTGCATCGTCGCGAGAAGATCGTTTCGGCGATTCGCCGGCGGGCCGTCCAGTTCTGGGAAGAAAACGTGTTGGCCGGCGCCCACCCGGTCAATGTCACACCACACCTTGAGATTGTCCAGCTTGTCAAGCGCACCACGGAAGTGCAGACGTCCGTTGACCCTCGGCTGATTGAGGCATGGCTGGAATCCAAGGCGGCCCGTAGTGCCGCCGAGGCGATAGAGAAAAAGGCCAAGGCTGCCGTGATTTGTGCTCTCGGTACAGCCGAGGCCGGTCTGTGCGGCGACATGGGCGCCGTGACGTACTTCGAAGTCACGGTGCCAGCGCATCCCGTGGATGCCTACACGTACAGAAAACTGAATCACAGGCCCAAAGGGCTGTAAAGCAACCATCAAACAACGGGTCAAACAGACCACAGAAAGGACACGCATCATGACAGCAATGCAGACAACCGAAATCACGCCGCCCCCGCAGGCATCATCAAAACCGCTCGCCAAGGGCTTCGTTTACCAGTCTCTGGCGCCAATCGGAAACAGCATGGGCCTCAAGGCTTTGGCCGAAATCATGCGGGACAAGATCGCCGAGGCATTGCCACGGCACGTCACGCCCGACCGCATGGTCAAGGCCCTGCTGACGGCAGCCATGAAGCAGCCGAAGATTTTCCTGTGTACACAGGAGTCGATCATCAAGGCCCTCATCGACGCCAGCACGCTCGGTCTGGACTGCTCTGGAACTCTCGGGAGCGGCTACCTGGTGCCGTTCAACAAGAGCGTCAGGGAGAACGGAAACTGGTCGAAACGCATGGAAGTGCAGTTCATTCCCGGCTACCGGGGTCTGATTGACCTGGCCCGCCGTAGTGGGGAAATCGCGAGCATCGAGGCTCACATGGTCTACGCCCAGGACAAGTTCCTGTTGAGGTATGGAACGGAAAAGAAGTTGGACCATGAACCGTACCTCAAGGCGGATCGCCGCGAGGAATACATCGCCGTCTACGCCGTCGCCACGCTCAAGGATGGAACGCAGCAGATCGAGGTCATGACCCTCGCCGACGTGCACAAGATCATGGGCGAGACGATGCGGAAGAATGGACAGAAGGAAGTCTCCGGTCCGTGGAAGGACCACTTCTCCGAGATGGCCCGCAAGACGGTCATTCGCCGCCTGATGAAGTACCTGCCGCTGTCGCCGGAACTGGAGCGGGTCATGGAGCACGATGACAACCTCAGCAGCGCCGACGAACGCATCGTGGACGTGACGCAGATCGCCACGAAGGACCGCACGTCCGATCTGGAACGCCGCATCGGCTTGGATGAATACCCCGCGCCGTCCGCCGGCGAAGTGATCGACCCGGACACCGGCGAGGTGCTCGGCGGGCCGGAGGCGGAGGAAGCCCCGCCGCAGGAAGCGCCTAACCCCGCGAAGGAGTAGCCATGATTCGGGCCGTGCTGATTTCACTGCTCATCATCGTTATTGGAACGTTTGTATTCGGGTTTCTGGTCAAACAGTTGTTTGGAATCGAAGGAAAAAACAATGAAAAGAAAGAGAAAAGACGTGGGAAATGAAATGAAAATCGGATTCGTGATCGTGTGTGTTCTGGTGATTGCCATTGGTGGAATCATGTCGTGTTCGACTGTGCCGGCAGGCCACAAGGGCGTGCTGACGACATTCGGAAAGGTGCATGGCGACGTGGAGCCCGAGGGCTTGGTTATCAAGGCGCCGTGGACGCGCGTGCACGATGTCTCGATTCAGCAAGTGACCGTCACGAGTAAGACGGGCTGCTACTCGTCCGACCAGCAGCAGTTGGAAGTATCCTATGCCGTGCTATACCGAATCCCCGAAACGAAGGTTGTGTCGATCTTTCGGGAGTATCCTGGCGACCCGTTCGCCGTCCTGATTAAGCCTCGCATTGAGGAATGCCTGAAACAGGTGATGTCCACGATGCGGGCCGAGGACTCGATTACAAAGCGAGGCCACGTCAAAGACGAAACGCTGCTGAAACTCAACGCCGTTCTAGGCGACCTGATCACGATCAACGATCTTTCGATTACGAATATCGACCTGTCGTCAGAACTCGAAAAGGCTATTGAGCGGAAACAGGTAGCCGAGCAGCAGGCCCTCGCCATGAATTACGAACTGCAACGGGCGAAGAAGGCTGCGGAGATCAAGATTGTTGACGCGACCGCCGAAGCCGAAGCCATTACGATTCGCGGCGAAGCCCTCAACAAGTCCCCCAGTGTCGTCATGCTCAACGCCATCGAGAAGTGGAATGGCATTGCCCCGGCAACCCTTGTGGTCGGCTCGGACACCGGCATCTCGCTGATCCCGAATGGACATGCAGCAGACAAATAGCGTGCGACAGACCTTGGTCCCGGCTGTGTCTCATTCCGGGGCTGGTGGAGCGGCGGTAGTTCAAACGGTAGAACGCCGGAGAAAACTCTGAGAAATGCAGGTTCGAATCCTGCACGCTGAAATGAAAGGAAAACAAATGAAGATCACAGACGCAGACATCGACAACTGGTTCACGCACCATCCGCCCAAGGGCGACCAGGTGGACAGGTTTCAGGCGATACGGCTTGAGGCAAAGAGCCTGGCTCGTGCGATTCTGAATAACACGCCCCCGGGCGCGGACCAGTCGGCGGCGATTCGCAAGGTTCGCGAGGCCGTGATGACCGCCAACGCGGCCATCGCCTGCGGCGAGTGAGTATGGCGCGGCAGCAGACCATGGCCTCGTTTCAGGCCAGTCTCCCCTGTTACGAGGGGCAGTAGTTTAACGGAAAAACGCTGTATTCAAAATACAGAGTCTCGGGTTCGAATCCCGACCGCCGATTTTCCGATCATCTTGCCGGCGCCGACAAAGTGATCCACAAAACAAGGATGTGACACATGGACAACAACCTACAACGAACGCCTGGACCGTGGAAATTCCACGAGGTTGAACGGACGCAATTACGGGAGAGGTATTACGTAGTCGCGCTCCTCTCAGAAGGCGGTGACACATTCTTTTCGGCACATGCTTTTGCTGGTGATGCACACCTTGTCGCCGCCGCGCCGGACCTGCTGGAAGTCGCCAAGAGGCTACTCGATCACGTGTGCGGCGACAGAGGCGCGATGACCACCGAGGATTCAAGCGTCATCATTCACTGCCTGAGGTACGCCGTTGACAAGGCTGAAGGTCGAAAAACCGAGGCCGTCACGTTGGAGCAGGCGGAAGCCATCCAGAAGATCGAGGCCGACAAGAAGCGGGAACTCGCGGGAACCGGGCTGATTCCAGACGCAATCGGCAAGCCGGAAGACGGTGTAGCGAAAACGCCGAATGGGTTTCGGCACACACCTGGTCCGTGGGTTCCAATGAGAGATGCAATTCAGAAATCATGGTTCGTTGGTGCGAGAGGCTGTGTCGTCGCGATTGAAATGACCGAGGGCGACGCCAACGCGACGGCCGCAGTCCCTGAATTGTTGTCTGTCGCCAAGTCGGCTGCATCGCAAATAGAGGAATGGTCGAAAACCGGAACGCTCAACAAATCGGCTGAAGGGCGATCCTCTGTGCTTTGTAACTTTCTCGAATCTGCCATTGCCAAGGCTGAAGGGAGAAAACGATGAAAGGCGCGGCGAACATCATCGCAAAGTTTTGGCGGCTGCCAAAGGATTTTGCCGACGTGCGCGCGACGGCGTGTGTACACGACCCTGCCGCCGTGTCAACTCGCGACTTAGATTGGTCGGCAAAAATCCTGTTTCAAGACGGTGCTGAAATTGAAGAAACGGCCTCGACGCAATCCGAAGCCATGTTTAAGGCCATGAGCATATTGGAGGGAATTCATGCCGAGTAAGACCATGACAAAATCGAACATCGGTTACCGCGGCGTCGGCGCTGATGGCAAGCCGGTGGAGTGGTACTACGCATGGAATCCCGGTGGGTTTGGCTGTTCGGCCAACTGTGACGGCTGTTGGGCGCGGGCGATGTCACGGAGACTTGACACGAAAGGTTGCCCGAAGTGCCTGGCGTTCGAGCCGCATTTCCACGCGGAAAGGCTCGACCAGCCATCCGCGACGAAGAAACCGGGCGTTGTTCTCGTGAACTTCACGGGCGACCTATTCGACCCAGGGCAACTCCACAACAACATCTTCGAAGTATTTCGCCGAATCATTGACTGCAATCGAAATCACAAGTACGTGCTTCTGACAAGGCAGTACAGGCGAATGTTCGAGGAAATCGCTTCGTTTTTCCAACGCGAACAGGCGACGCTGCATGAGAAATGCTATTTCGGAACAACATGCACCAGCCAGGACAACTACGATAGCGTCTCAAAATTCCTTTCAGGGACTGGCGTTAACTGGTGGGTATCAGCCGAGCCACTGGCAAGTCCGATCACGCCAAACCAGTACGATAACCCGCGCGGAATCGTCGTCGGAACGCATAATCAACGCAAGCACGATTGCGGTTTGCCGGCGATACGCGAGACGGTCAAGGCGTTCCGTGATGCTGGCGTTCCGGTCTACTTAAAGCAGACGTGGGCGGTGCGGTGTGTTTGCACTCGCACGTATGCGTACATTAAGGATTTCGCATCGCCAGTTCGTTGTTGTTGCGGTACGCCTGCAAGCCAGTTCAGGACCATTCTTGCAACCGATCCGCCCGATTTTCCGTATGACCTCCGCTACCGCGAGTTGCCGTGGACGCTGGCGACGAAGGCGGTGAAGCCATGAGCGTTTACGTCGATGATCTTATGGCTTGTATTCCAAACCGTAACTGGCGGTGGACGCATAGTTGTCACTTGTTCGCCGACGGCATCGAGGAACTTCATCAATTCGCGAAGGATATAGGGCTGAAACGAGCGTGGTTCCAATACAAAAAAGGAAAAACACCGCACTACGACCTTAACGAGAATATGCGGTCCAAGGCGATCCGACTCGGAGCCGTCGAAATTGATCGTCGCCAGGCGGCGGAAATCATTCGATCATACGGCCTGTGTGGCGAATGCGAAAAACCATGCACGCATAGATGCACATTCTGTGGGGAACACGCTTGCGACGATTGCAGAATCGAGGGGGCGTGCCTTGACTGCGCTGAGATGCACTTCAACGTAGACATGGATAGCGGCCCCCGCAGTCAGAGAGTGTGGAAACCATGACGATCACCTACGCCAGCCTGTGCGACGGGATCGGCGCGGCCCATGTGGCGTGGCAGCCGCTTGTCTGGCGCTGCGCGTGGACGGCCGAGATTGACCCGTTCGCGTGCGCGGTCGTGGACCACCACTGGAAACTGCCCAACCTGGGCGACATGACAAAGATCACGGAGGATCGAATCCATGAGCACGGGAAACTTGACCTTATTGCCGGCGGCACGCCCTGTCAGTCCTTCAGCCTTGCCGGAAACCGAGGCGGACTGGCAGACCCTCGTGGCAACCTGGCCCTCGTCTTTCTCGGAATTTGTGCGGTCGCACAACCGCGCTGGATTGTGTGGGAAAACGTCCCCGGTGTATTTACGTCTAACAAGGGACGATGTTTTAACGAATTTCTCGTTCGGCTGGACGAAATCGGGTATGGGTTCTGCTGGCGGGTGCTGGACGCTCAATTCTACGGATTGCCCCAGCGACGCCGTAGAGTCTTCCTTGTCGGACATCTTGGAGACTGGCGACCTGCCGCCGCGGTACTTCTTGAGCGCTCGGGCCTGCGAGGGGATTTTACGCCGGGCCGAAAAACGCGGGCGGAAGTTGCCCGAACTCTTACGTCAAGCCCTGGAGGATGTAGTGCGAAGGAACAACAGCAAACCTTCATCGGAGGCGACGGCCGCCCGCTGAATGCCTTGTGTTTCGGCGGCAACAACACATCCGGCCCAATCGACGTGGCCGCGTGTATTCTCAATCACGGCACGCGGAATGACTTCGAGGAGGAAACATTCGTCGTCGGGCCGCTGTGCTCGCATTCGCAACGGCATGGCCACGCGATGACGACGCAGCAGGCCGTCGATGCCGGTCACATCATCCCGGTGGCGTTCGATTGCAAGAAGGACGGCCAGAGCGGCGAGGACGTTTCCCCGACGCTTCGCGCCATGCAGCACGATGAAAGCCATGCCAACGGCGGCGGCCATATTGCCGTTGCCTACCCGATCGATATGCGAAACGCCTGCCGGAACGCCGACAAGATCGACGCCGAGAACCGCCAGGGAGTTGGCGTCGGCGACGACGGCGACCCTTCGCCGGCATGCACAACCGGGAATGTGCCGGGCGTCGCGTATGCGTTCCAAACGCGATGCGCTCGCAACGGACGGGGAATGCCGGACACCGTGGCGCCGTGCCTGACCAGCTCGGAAGGCGGAACGCATGCCGACACGAAACCGCATGTCTTTGGACCCGGCATGGCCGTTCGCCGCCTGACGCCGCGCGAATGCGAGCGCCTGCAAGGGTTTCCCGACGACTACACGCTGATCCAGTATCGCGGCAAACCCGCCGCCGACAGCCCACGCTACCGCGCCCTTGGCAACAGCATGGCCGTGCCCGTGATGGCGTGGATTGGCCGGCGGATTGCGGTCGTGGACCGGCTTGTTCGTGATCGAGGAGGTGCCGAATGAGCCGAGCCCCTCACGTTTCGTTCAATTCCGGCAACAACGAGTGGTACACGCCCCTCGAAATCATTGAGGCCGCGCGTGAGGCTATGGGCGGCATCGACCTTGATCCTGCCTCCTGCGAGGAAGCCAACGGCGTCGTGAAGGCGTTGCAGATCTACAGCGCCGAGGATGACGAAGCCCTGGGCGGGCCGGGTGTTTATGAATCCGCCCTACGCCAAGCCGTTGATTCAACAGTTCAGCTCGAAGCTCGTACGACACGTTCAGGCCGGCGACGTCACCGCCTCCGTTGTTCTGGTGAACAACGCCACGGAAACCCGGTGGTTTCAGGAGCTGCTCTCGGAAGCGTCGGCGGTGTGCTTCCCCGCCGGCCGCGTGCGGTTCTGGCGCCCGCGTTCGCATCGGGTGTCGTTCTCCACGCCGCTCGATCTTCAATTCACCGACGAGTGCAGCCTCCCGTATTTCAACAGCGAACCCAAACCGCTACAGGGGCAGGCCGTGCTGTACTTCGGCGACGGTTCCGAACGGTTCACAAAAGCCTTTTCCAAATTCGGAAGTGTGTTGATTTTGCAAGGAGGTATCGAGTGATTGTCAAGCGAATCGAAATTACGGTGCAGGATGAAGAAGGCCAGAAGGACACGTTCGCGTCGGAATTCCCGGACTACGACGACATGGGAGACGGCGGTCCCATGGAAGTTTCCTGGGCGCTGGCGTCGCTGCTGGCCGACATGGTTCGGCACATAAATACCCCCGTGAAGTTCCTTCTGGATTTCATCCATGACTACGACGAAATGGTGTTCGATGGCGTGGACGAGCGGAAAAAATTCCACCGGGAAATACAGAAATGCATCGACGACTTCAACCGGATCATGAAGGAGACTGGACAATGACACTACCCGGCATGGAAGCCCCGAGCGTGGCGACACAGAGGCCACAATTCGAAAAAGTTATCCGATTTTTCGTCCCCGGCATCCCGCGCCCGGGCGGGTCGAAGAAGGGAATCTGGCTGCCGAAGCAGCAGCGCGTCCTCATGGTCAAGGCCGGCGGGCAGAACGAAGTCAACTGGCGTCAGGCCGTCTCGCACGCCGCCATAATTGCCATGAAAAACGAGCCGCCGTTCAAGGGTGCCGTGCGGCTGGACGCCACGTTCTACATGCCGCGACCGAAGTACCACTACCACACGTCGAAAAAATCCGCCGGCAAGCTGAGGCTCGAATATCAAGGCCTGTGTCCGCACCCGTCGGCACCGGACCGCGGCAAGCTGCTCCGGTCCACCGAGGACGCCATGACGGGCATCGTCTACGCCGACGACTCCCAAATCTACGCCGGCGACGTGGAGAAGTTCTACGGCGAGCGGCCGGGGGCCGAAATCAAAATCACGCTGCATTACGTCTGGGACCCGGAAACCGTGAGGACCTGCCATGAGCGATGAACTTCTACCGTGCCCATCCTGCGAAGCGTCCGCCCGGAAGGCGGCGGGATTCGTGAATCCATTCGGGATGATGTACCGCGTGGAATGCACGAAATGCGAGACGAAAACGGTTCCATATCTGATGCCCGAAGGGGCGGTCGCCGTGTGGAACGACGAAGACGGAATCATGCGAGCGAAGAAGGGATGTCACCTGGAAGACTGGAAAAATCAAATCCTTCCGTACCCCGCGTGCGGGAAAATGCCGGAGATGGTGGAGCATGAAGACGAGTACGAGCGTTGCAAATTCTTCGTCGAATGCCAGACGGACGGATGCTCTCGATTCAGCTTCGATCTGTGGTCGAACGAATGGGACGCCGTGGAACGATGGAACAATTTTGAACGAGGCACACAAAAGTTCAGGAAGCCCAAAACGAAAAAGGAGAAAGCGTGAGCCATCTCGTCAAAAAAATCCTGTGCCCGGAGTGCGTTGGATTTGGACGCGGGAAAAAGGACAGCGACCCCGGCCGGGACACGAGCGGAGTCCGGTGTTTTCGATGCGACGGCAAAGGATGGATCACACCGGCGGAATATAACCTGTTCCTATACGGAAAGAAGGGGAACCCGTGAACATATATTTGGCAAGTCGATATGGCCGCCGAGAGGAACTGTGCGGGTACGCCGACAAGCTCCGCGCCATGGGCCACACGGTCACGTCCCGTTGGCTCAACGGCACCCACGAGGCCCAGGATGGCGACGTGAGCCGGTGGAAGGATTTCGCCAGCGAGGATTTGGACGACATCAAAAAAAGCCAGGTTCTCATCGCGTTCACGGAGTCCGAAATGTTCCCGCGAGTCAGCCGGCACGTCGAACTGGGCATCGCCTTGGGACGCGGAATCTACGTCGCCATCGTCGGCCCGCTGGAGAACGTGTTCTGCTGCCTGCCGGGCCTCATGCACTACGAGTCATTTGACGGTCTGGAGGTCGCGTGGCGGGAAGGAGAATCCCGATGATCCTCCGAGTATTTCCCCGACTGACCAATGCGACGCCCCGAGATAATCTTGCCGTTGTCGGTGAGCCGCCGGCCCTGCTGGAGCCTCGCGAGGACGTGACGGAGATTCGCGTCAGCGTGACGTTTACTTGGGACATCGACGAATCGTTCATACTGGCGGCACTGTGGTCCAAAAAGTATCCGGGAATCCCTGTGGACATTGGAGGCCCCGGAAAGAATCACCCAGGTATGGAATTCGTTCCGGGTCGGTATCTCAAGGAAGGCTATGTCATCACGTCGCGAGGATGTCCGAATCACTGCTGGTTTTGCTCGGTTCCGTCGCGCGAAGGCCGCTGGATACGCGAACTGCCCATTACGGGTGGCTGGAACGTCCTCGACGATAATCTGCTGGCGTGCAGCAAAGAACACGTCAGTAATGTATGGTCGATGCTGCACGGCCAAAAAATGTCTGGTCGTCGTATCGAGTTCACCGGCGGGCTGGAGGCGGCGAGGTTGACCCATTTCCATATGTCCATGCTGTCGGCCCTGAAACCCAAGCAGGTCTTTTTCGCGTACGACACGCCAAACGACCTGGAGCCGTTGCGGATCGCTGGTGGGATGTGCAGACAGTACCGCCTGTCCCGCGACTCGCTGCGGTGCTACGTACTGTGTGGCTGGCCGTCGATGGACGGTCGGCAGGCCGACACGACAGAACAGGCCCACAAGCGAATGCTCAGCGCGGCGCAGGCGGGTTTCCTTCCGATGGCAATGCTATACGCCGACAAGGCAGGCGCCACAGCCGCCAGTACAAGCAACGAGTGGGCGAGACTGCAACACGTCTGGACGCGCGTGCCCATTATGAAGGAAGTCATCAAACGAGAGCTTGGTCAGATTATAACGAAGGGAGTCTTACTGTGAAGCGTGGAACCATCGAACACCCCAAAACGATCGCGCTGGCCAGCCTCTTGAAAGTCCGAATCCTCGAAGCGGTTGGCATTCTGGAGTCGCTGTGGCACTGGACAGCCAAGTACGCCCAGCGCGGCGACATCGGGCGTTTCTCCATCGAAGTCATCGCCACGGGCATCCGGTGGCACGGACCAGCGGAGAAGCTCATGGAGGCCCTCATCAACGCCAATGGCGGCGGAAAGTTCGGGTGGGTTGAGCGTCACGATGAATTCGGCTACGTCGTTCACGATTGGCACGATCACGCCGACGAAACCACCAAGAGGTGGCTAGAAAGTCGAGGCGAAACGTTCTGGAACGGCATAGCACCATTCGAGAAAAAGTCACGCACGGCACGCGGAAAAGTCGCGGACGGTGCGCGAGCGAATCGCGAATCATCCTCGCATGATGTTAGTACGGCACGCGGAAAAGTCGCGGACGATCATCGCTTGCCTGAGCCAATACCAATACCAGAGCCAATACCAGAGCCAATACCAGAGCCAATACCAGAGCCAATACCAGAGCCTGAGCCAGAGGGGGCTGCGCCCCCGCACGCTGACTCGGCTGACGCCGTGGAAATCCCGCCATCGCTCGACACGCCGGAGTTCCGCAAGGCATGGGACGAATGGCGGGAAAACCGTCGCGAGCGGAAAAAACGCATGACGCCCAGGGCGGAGCGGATGCAGCTTGGGCAGCTTGAGCCGTACGGTCCCGACATGGCAGTCAAGGCTATCCAGGTGTCCATCGCCAACAGTTGGACGGGGCTTTTTCCGGAGAGATTCGCCCAAGGCAACGACCGTGCAGTCCCCGCCGTGCAACAGGGGGGAGACAGAGCGTCGCCAGGTGGACAGGAAATCGACCCGGACGAGGCGAAGTGGTTGGCGAGTCAGCGGGCAAAAAACGGAGAATAACCCATGAGCACAATCGACGCGACAGAATACGGGCTTAAAACGCAGGAATCGCCGCCGGCGGACGCGATGATGGACCGCATGGGCAACCTTGTGCCGCCTCACGACATCGGGGCCGAGGCGTGCGTGCTCGGGTCGATGCTGATTGACGCCGACGCCGTGGTGCCGCTGGTTCGGCGTGCGCTCACGCCGGAGGATTTTTACCGGCCCGCCCACGGGGACATCTTCCGCCTTGTCCTCGACATGGCCGACGCGCGAAAGCCGGTGGACCTGGTGTTGGTCCGAAATGAACTGCACCAGCGAAAGCAACTGGAGCAGGTCGGCGGAATTGAATACGTCGTTGCCCTTGCCGAGGGTGTCCCCAGCACGGCCAACGCGGAGTATTACGCGAACATCGTCCGCGACAAAAGCCTGCTTCGAAAGGCCATCCAGGCGGCGAGGCAGATCGAGCGCGAGGCGTACGGGGCGTTCGGGGTGCGGGACTCCGCCTCTGAAGTCCTCGGGCGTGCCCAGCAGGCGTTCTACGACCTTGCCCGGCCGATGGAGAACGAAAACGAGGCGAGCCTTGGTCCGGAGGCCCGGAAGAAGCTCGCGGACATGGAAGCCGAGCAGGAACACGGCAGGCCGTCCGAGCGCAGGGTGTCCTGCGGGTTCCCGGTGATCGACCAGGCGATTCACGGGCTTCGCGCGGGCCGCATGGTGACGCTGGCGGCCAAGACCAAGGCCGGAAAGTCTACGCTCGCCCTGAACATGGCCCTGCACGTCGCGTTTCAGGGAGAGCCCGTGCTGTACATCTCCGGCGAGATGCGAACGAACGAACTGGCCGACCGGTTCCTGTCCATGCACGCTCCGATCCACGGCGACTCGCTCAAAAACCCGCGAAGCCTCCGCATGGAAGATTGGGAGAAACTACGGCGGACGGCCGAGGCGTTCGACCCGCTCCCGCTGCGGATGGTTGGGCGCGGGCTGAGCCTGGCTGAGATCGGCATGAAGGCCCGCGAAACCGGGACGATGTTCGGAAAGCAGACCGCTCTTGTTGTGGTCGATTACCTGGCCCTGATGAAGTTGCCGCCGGCACGGGAAGCGCGAATCCGCGTCGGCGAGTTCACGCGAGGCCTGAAACAACTGGCGATGGAACTGGGCTGCGGCATTCTGCTGGTGTCCCAGATTCGCCGGCTTGCGGAAGAAAACGCCAAGCCGCAGCTTCACGACTTGAAGGAGTCCGGCGACATCGAGAATGACAGCGACGCGGTACTGCTCATCCACACGCCGGACGGGGATAGGCACTGGACGACGTCCCACGACGGCAAACAGGCACGCGAGTCTTGGGTCAAGATTGCCGCTTGCCGTGATGGAACGATCACGCATTGGCCCAAAGACGGATCGGACGCGCCGGGTGCCATCCGCCTGCGGTACAGGCCGTGGAACATGCTATTTGAGGCGTGGTAGTGAAACGGAGAACACCATGAACGAGACGGACCTCGAAGAACTTGACAAAGAACTCAACGCGATGGACTTGGCTCTGACGCAGTTCCTGTGTTCGGACGACGGGCTTGCCGCCCTGCACGAACTTGGACAGGAAGGCAGGGACATACGTCGGAGCGGGATGATGCGGATATTCGCCGCCGGCGTGATGAAAGGGCGAACGCAAGGCTGGATAAAAGGAGCCGTCGATGTGATTGCGGATCGTAAAACAGAAACAACGAAAGGAAGATAGGCATGAACATGGAATCAGCAACGATTAACCTGGTGCAGTGTTGCGATTGTGTGCACTTCAAGCGGTTCGACGGGCCGTCGTTCAAGGGAACGTGCATGGTGAAAATTCCATACTTCGTTCCGGTAGTCGCTCATGGCGGACTGGCGACCGTGTATGGGGAATCACAGCATGATTGCGGAGCATATGAGAGGCGACCGGGAATCGAATCGGTTCCCGGAAACTGTAGGCATTGTTCACGCGACAGCCAATGCGGTTTCGTGGACAAAGAAGAAGCAAGGCGACAACGTGCATTCGGCCAATGTTGCCAAAGCTGGAAATCGTCTACGCCGGATACGCCGAAAGAGTCAACCATTGGGAATCAAAAATTCGGCGTTTCCTTTGACGCCATGACGATTCATTGTCCGTCCTGTAGTGGCCATTCGTTCGAAGTTTCGGAAACAAATTCCTGTACGACGATGGAAAGACGCGGTGAGGCGCGTATGGTTCTGATCTGCCAGAACACATCATGTCGTCGTCTGCAATTTACGGTAAAAATGGCCTGCGGCGGAAAGAATGAGTGCGCCATCGTGAGCGTTGCCAAGAGAGCCAGCGATAACTATCCGAGGATTGGAGACAATACATGATTTTAATTTACGGCTTGGTCTGGAATGAAGAAGCGGCAGGCATGATGTACGCCAATTTCATTGAATGCAGCGAGTTGGAATCTAGGTGTCGCGTCGCAGAGTTGATGAAAAAGAAAGGATTCCGATTGGCCGTTTCAGTGGATGAAAATGGAAACATCCTAAACCACGCCATCCACAAATCAGTGCCGATTTGGCATGAATTGTCCGCAACAGAGCCGAATCCCGGCGACAAGGTTGTTATTCGAGACGAGAGAAATTTTTTCTCAACGAACTGGTTCTTGGGATCGTTTGATTCGCATTGCAACGAATGCAAGACCGTTCACAGGCAGTTGCACTTCAGTACGGAGGACACGCCTATGGCAGGGCGAATAGGCGGCGTGAGGTTCGCAATCTGCATGGAAAAGCTTCATTCCGTTTGGCACTGGGCACGGTATTGCGACGTGATCAACGCAACGAAGGTGGTGAAGCCATGAAACGGCGATGCGTGGATTGCGAGTATTACGCCGACCGTGAGCAGTGCGCCATTATGGGGACGTGCCGAATCAACCCGCCGTACAACGGAACTGGGGAACGATGGCCGCGAGTGAAAGAGACCGACTGGTGCGGGGAGTTCAGGATTCGCAATAATTCGTCGGGGCCATTTGAGGCTCTTGCTCTTATGGCAAAACAGGATTTCGAGAAGAAATTTGAAGAGTTTGGGCGGTCGCACGGGACGAAATGCGGCGAGGGAAAATCATGACTAGGCTGGAAATCTGCCTTTGCGTAATCGTGGGTTCAATGTTCATCGGTTTAATTCTTGGCGTGTTTACCAGAAGGTAATCAAGAAGGAGTTCATCCGTCATGGAAGACGAATTCGACGACGACAACACGAGCACGACGGAAGGATCGCGAAAGCGGTTCTCTGGGCCTCCTGCGCCGAAGGATGCGTGTCCGGAGGATGAAAAGGACGACTTCCGGGAGCGTCAGCGCCGGGTGGCGATCTACGCGGCGCAGGCCGCGCATGGAAGACCGATACAGTTTTTGGAACACAAAGAGGTGCGACGTGCGAATGGTTGAAGAAATGAATGGAAAAATTAAGCAGGCGATAGAGACGCTTGTGGCGGCTGGGATCATACAAGCGGGTGAAGATTCTGCGGATGAAATCATCAGGGCGATTCTGTCCGACCCGGATAGCGTTAAAGTCAAAGTTGAGATACGAGTCCATGCGGCTTTCCATCGAATCACGGTTCAAGTCAATTGCAGCGCAGAATAGGAACGTGAAATGACGACAAATGAAAATTCTGGCTTTCGTAATTTTCCCTCGAACCAAATTGTCATAAGAGAAAACTATGAAATCAAACAAAGCTGGTTCATATGCCCGCGCTGCACGCAATCCAAGTGCGTGACTTGGTTCGCTGACAGGCCGCCCGGCGACATCGCCTTTACGTGCCATCGCTGCGACTTGCCCATCGTCGTTCGCGGAAACTTCGATAGCGTTCTGGATCGGGTCGAGTTTCACTTCGAGCCGGTAGACCAAGATGAAAAGACTTGGCAGGCGTACGAACGTAGCATGTCAGGTTTTTTTTGGAGAAGGGTGCTTTTCGACGACTGGTTGGACAATCCGAATTGGCATGGCCATATCGTCGTCGATACGAAAGGGCACAGGGGCCAGCCCATCATCGGCAGGACACGCACGCCCGTGGAATACGTGATTGAAGCCCTGGAAGCGGGAGCGCCGCTTGTGAAAATTCAACAGCACTTCGACATCACGGAGAATGAAATCCGGGCGGCCGTCGCGTTCGAGTGTGACGTGAGGCTGAAAGCGTTGGATGGGCTGGCGAAGATCGGGAAGAAAATTGGAATGTAGGTGAATTATGAGAATCGTTGATCGAAAAACATTCTTTTCGCTTCAGACGCCATTTATGTATGCCAGGTACGAGCCTTGCGCTGTGTGGTCCCTCGAAATCAACCTGGAGTTCGTTGGTGAGCATTCGTGGTTTTACTTGGATTTTTCGCTTGTTCCCGACAATAACGGCAGCACTGACCTGATGGAAAAACTGTTGATGTTGGAGAGCAACCCTGAGGCCAGCCTTCCAATAGGATGGGCCGCTACAAGAGATTCATTGTATGACGAATCTGAGAAGTACGTCATTTATGATAAATCTGACGTTGAAAGCCTCCTGAAAAAGCTGACGGAAATAGCGTCTGCAGGAAAAAAACCAAGGTCGGTCTAGTCACCCGGCCTAAGGCCTCGGCGGCGTTCGGCGGTTCTCTGTCTCCTTTCCGCTGGACCCGCCGGGGTCGACCATTTTGTTGACGTCAGCAAAATGGTTTCGAAAATGGAAAACGCCAAAAGGCAGTAAAATCGAGATAGAGAAGCAAGTAGTCACCAGGCGCGGCCGGAGCGTGATCGCGCAAACCGGCACTGCCGCGATGTTCGCAGCATCACGGTATTTTGCACGCCTGGCAACGTTACACACTGATTCAAGGGTAAGCGTGATCGCGGAAATGGTCAAGACACATGGCCATGTTGTCGTTCTTTTGCTTGGGATCCTCCTGCACCCACATTGCGGAGGCCCTGCCATGACTGCGCCCACCCATTTGCCCGCCGTTCCCGTCGAAAACGACTGCACCCACATTGCGGAGGCCCTGCGCCCGCACGCCGTCCCCATTGACAGCCTAGCGCCAGACCCCGCCAATTTGCGTCTGCATGGCGAACGCAACCTCGAGGCTATCCAGGCCAGTCTGGTGGCGTTTGGCCAGCAGAAGCCCATTGTGACCGATTCTCTAGGGGTGATCGTGGCGGGCAACGGGATGTACGAGGCCGCCAAGCTGCTCGGATGGTCGCACGTGGCGGCGGTGCGGACGGACCTGGCCGGCGTGGAGCGGGTCGCCTACGCCATTGCCGACAACCGAACCGCCGAGCTGTCCACATGGGACAACACCGCCTTGGCAAAGACGCTCAAGGCCATCCAGGAGGACAACACCATCAGCACCCTTGTCACCGGCTTCACCGACGACGATATTCGCGCCATTGTGGACCGGGCAATGAATACGGACCTGTCCGGGATCGCCGCCGAGCAAGCGCGGGGGGGCCTGTGCGAACGGTTCATTGTGCCTCCGTTCAGCGTGTTGGATTCCCGTCGAGGATACTGGCAGGAACGCAAGCGGCTGTGGCTGGCCCTGGGAATCGAAAGCGACTCCTCGCGAGACAGCATGGTGCCGATGAGCGGTGGCGTTTCCGGCGCTGACCCCGATTACTACAGGCAAAAAGAGAAGGCGGAACGAAAGGCCGGACTAACGTTGTCGCACGAAGAATTCGAGCGTGAGTACTACCAGCCGCCAAATTCGCGGGGAAGTTCCATGCGGTTGACGAGCGGCGGCGGCCTGCTGTCCATCTTCGATCCCGTGATCTGCGAATTGGCCTACCGTTGGTTCGTGCCCGCCGGCGGCGCCGTGCTGGACCCGTTTTCCGGCGGAAGCGTGCGTGGTATCGTGGCGTCCGTGCTGGGCCTGCGGTATACCGGCGTCGATTTACGCCCTGACCAGGTGGAGGCCAACCGCGTGCAGGCCCATCGGATCCACGGTGACGTTCCGCCGGTGTGGGTTGCGGGCGACAGCATGGACATTCGACGGCTTGCCCCCGGCGAGTACGATTTCGTGTTCTCGTGCCCACCGTACGCCGACCTCGAGGTGTACAGCGACGACCCACGCGACATTTCGAACATGGACTACCCCGCGTTTCTGGCGGCCTACCGGCGGATCATCGCCGAATCCGTGTCCATGCTCAAGCCAGGTCGCTTTGCATGTTTCGTCGTCGGCAACGTCAGGGACGCCAAGGGGTTCTACCGTGACTTCGTCGGCGACACCGTGACGGCGTTCCACAGTGCCGGGGCCACGCTGTACAACGAGGCCGTACTCGTCAACCCCATCGGCAGCCTGATCATCCGGGCTGCCAAGCCGTTCCAAGTAGGCCGGAAACTCGGCAAAACGCACCAGAACACGCTGGTGTTCTTCAAGGGTGATCCACAAACGATCAGGTCCACGTTCCCGTCCGACATTGAGTTCGGCGACCCTGGCGAGGAAATGGTTTTATGACGGATTTGAATGAACAGCCAGGCCCGGTTCCCCAGACGCCGGAACCCGATCAGCCCCCATGCAGTGGGCCAGAGGCATCCGCTACGGCCTCCGGGAGAGGCCCGGACGGAAAACTCCTTCCTGGACACAATATTGGCCAGCGTTGGAAAAAGGGTTGCCCGTCGCCAAACCCTACCGGCAGGGCCTCCGCTCATCACCTGACGCAGCGACTGAAAGAGTTGCTGGAGGCAAACGACGGAGTACTCGCCGAAGCTTTTGTCAGGGTGTTTTTAGAAAAGGCACTCAAGGGCGACCACCGATTTGCGATTGAAGTCCTTAACCGCATGGAGGGCAAGGTTCCCGATAAGGTTGAGGATATCACGCCGCGCATGACGCCCAAACAGGCAGCCGAGGAACTGAAGCGAACCTACGAACAAAAGCGAGGAATCGGCAAGGAGGGAAACGCAAGCTAAACGTGAGCCATATCACCTTCGCCGCATGGAAGGGTGCTCGTGCTGACTTTCGACGAGTATTCCATTGCCCAGGGCTACGCAACCGACCAGCCCATGATGATCATGCCGTTTCACGAAACGATCATGGATGCTCTGGTCGATGCGCTTTTGGGGGAACTTCCGTACGGCAAGGAAAACGTCATGATTCTCATGCCGCCTCGGCACGGCAAGACGCGAATCGTCCGCAATTTCGTGGAATATGGCCTGGGTGTCTTTCCTGACGCGGAGTTCATCTACACCGGCTATGCCTCGCACATCGCGACGGCCCAGACGGGGCAAATGCTTCTCAACGTGTCCTCGCGGTGGTATCGGTCCCTGTGTCCCGACGTGCATTTACTCAAGCAAACCAACGACCGTTTCACTACGACGGCGGGTGGGGTCGTGTACGGAGTAGGAATTGGCGGCTCGATTACCGGCTTCGGCGCCGGCAAGAAACGCGATGGGTTTGGCGGCGCGATCGTCATTGACGACCCACTGAAATCCGAGGATGTCCGCAGCGAAGTGACGATGCAGGATTGCCGGGAATGGTATACGCGAACGCTTCAGCGACGAAAGAACTCCGCGAGAACGTCCATCATTTTGATCATGCAGCGTTTGCACCCGAATGACCTGGCCGGCTACCTGCTGGACACCGAGCCGGAAAAGTGGCACGTTGTCAAGATTCCCGTGATGAATGATGACGGGACGACGATCTGGCCCGAGACGTTTTCGGCAGAAAACTACCACCATCTCAAGCGTGTGGATCCCGTGACGGCTTCGACGCAGTACGACCAGGACGCCGTTATGCCGGGCGGGAACGTTATCAAGCGGGACTGGTGGACGTTCTACGATGCCGCCACGTACGACGTGGCAAAGATGGGCGGCTACGTGTTCATTACGGCGGACACCGCCATGAAGGCCGGCGACCACAACGACTACAGCAGCATCGCCGTCTGGAACGGGACGGGCCGCTACCTGGACCGCCTGGACTGCATTCGCGGCAAATGGACGTTCCCTGACCTGGTGACGAACGTCAAGCGGTTTTGGGAGTTCTGGAACAGGGTTCACGATTGCCAGATGGTCTACATCGAGGACAAGGCCAGCGGGACGCCCCTTGGCCAACTGTTTGCATCGCAGGACATCCCGACGCGGCTGTGGAAGCCGCAGGACTATAGTTTTCCAGCGGATAAACTCGGAAGGGCAAAGCAATCTACATGGTTCATCGAGGGCGGGCGCGTGCGGTTGCCCGACGACAACCCGCACTGGATGGAGTCGTTCATTTTGGAGTGTGCGAAGTTTACCGGAAAGGAAACGGACACCGATGACCAGGTGGACGAATTGACGATGGCAATTTCGATTTGGCGCCGCAAAGGCGGGGCGGAAGATTTGACGGTGCTGACTGATCCCCGTGCATAAAAACGGTGCATAATTTCGTGGCTGGTTTTTGTCTGCGTGATTCCACGAAAATCCCGGATAATAGAAATAGCGAAAGGATGTGACGGGCTTCTCAGACAGCAAGAAAACTACGGCAGCATGTCGCGCAACTTCAGAAGCAAATTGAGAAGTTGAGCGGATATACATCTGACCAGAAAATTCAAAACGCCATGCTTCGGGGCGAGCACGGCGGAAACGTCGTTCCGCAGGACAGGGGAAGTTGGCAGTCCCCAGCGCCACTCACCAGCAATCCGTGGAATCTCCCGGATTACTGGGAACGTTGGCGTCGGTTCGTCAATATGTACATGACCTCGTGGGAAGCCCGCAAGATCGTGGACATCCCCGTGAACGATGCCTTCCGGTTGCCATTCAAACTTCTGGGTATTTCGGACCAAGACGCCAAGGTTCTGATGAAGATGTACAGCGACCTGGACGTCGAGAAACAGTTTCGCCGGGCCTACAAACAGCAGCGACTCCTGGGCGGGTGCTGTCTGTACATGGGGATCGCCGACGCCATACAACAGGGCGATTCTCCCGAGGACGCCGTTCGCATTGAACGCATCGACCGGAAGCGCGGCGCGATCGAGTTTGTCAATCTGGTGGACATCAACGAAATCACCGCCAATCGGACCTCGTTCGACCCGCTGGAAAAAGATTTCAGTAAGACCGACTCCTACTTCATCCGGGGCCGCCGCGTACACCGGTCGCGCCTGATCGTCATGGACGGCGAGAACATCGCCGACTGGAGAAACATGGTCCTTCTCCACCCGAACGGGACCATGCCCAACCCCGCCGGGTTTTCCGAGAGCATCCTGACGCCTCTGTATGACATCTGGGTTCGTGTTACAGGAACGCAGGAGGGCGCGTATCACCTGGTCAACATGGCCTCGGTGTTGCTGGCCACGTGCCAGGAACTCAAGGGCCTGTCGGCCACGAAGGCCGGCGAAAAGGCGCTGGCCAAGATGCAGGAGCTTGTGAACTCCATCAGCATGTACCGTGGGGCCATTCTCGACGGCGACGCGCAGATCACCCAGCATTCGGCCAGTTTTGGCAGCGTGCCCGAATTGCTGATGGTGTTCCTGCAAATCCTTTCCGCCGCGTCTGACATCCCAGCCGTACGGTTCCTCGGTCAGGCCCCCGGCGGCCTGAACGCCACGGGAATTTCCGACCTGGAGACGCACTATAACTTCATCGCGCAGTGGCAGAATTCGGCGATCAAGCCAAATTTGTTGAAGTTTTTCGATGTCGCAGGCGTGTGCGCGTTCGGTCGCGACCTGTGGTCGAAGATGCGTCGCGAGTTCAACATCGAGTTTCCGCCGTTATGGAGCCTTCGCGAGACTGACAAGGCCGCGCTGGCCGTCACGTGGATCAACGCCTACTCGCCGTTATGGGAGAAGGGCGCCATGTGCACGGAAGCGTTCTCGCAGGAATTGAAGGCCCGTGGCGTGTTCATGACCGACGTGGATTTGCTTGACGCCGTGGAGGCGACCCGCGAAGACCTGGAGCATGGCCGGAACGACGACGCGCCCATCGACGCTGACGGCGAACTGGCCACGCTGTCGAAATTGTCTGGCCCGATTTCCGGCAGCCGAAGCCGTGTCCACAACGCCAGGTTCGACGAGTCAAAAATAGACCGCGACGAGGATGGGAAGTTTTCATCCGGTGGCGGTGGTGGCGGTGCGTCTGGCGACGGTGCTGCGCCAGCAGGAGAAAGAGAACAGGGTAACGCGGGGTCGCTTGATGTTGGGGCAAAGAATAAGACGTTTGAAAGCATTAGCGATCTTTTCGATGTGGCAACAGAAGGTGACGTGAATGGAAAGCGGCACACATATTACGGAACAGTCGACAGTGAAAATCCCGTCGATGAAGAAAATGCCAAATTCATACAGAAAGAAAAAGCGAGGCGTTGACGTCATCGTCTACGAGGTGAAATCTGGCGGGAACATGGTCATCATCGAGAATTATCGAAGCGGAAACGATGAACTCGCCTTCAAGACGATGTGGAAGAAAAAAGCAGAGCCGACCGAATAGGTCGATTCGCAGGCCGTTGAATTACACGTCCGAAACGGGCCGTGCGAACACGGCGATTCAATGCCTTGCGAAACCAACCTACTCAATCGGCTTCTATAAGAATTATCGGCTACAACCCGGAAAAAATCAAGCGTGAGTGATGAAAAATGATCATGTTTTCTCCGCTATATCCGCAGAAGAAGCCAACCCGAAAGGGCCGTGACAAACGGCTGTCTCGGGCGCCGGGTCCGCCTCGTCTGCGGAGGCAAATCGAAAAGGAACTTCGCGACGCCACGAACGCCTTGCAGGCCGAGGCGTCTTACATTGCCATGCGGCCCGACCTTTCGCCAGCACAGAAGGCGGAAGCCCTGAACCAGTTGATGGCGGCGGCGTCCGAAAGGTTCAATGCCCTGGGCGACCGGCTGGCCGCGACCATGGTGAGCGCGACAGACGCCGCCGGGCGGAGGCATTACACCGAGCAGCTTCGCCGTGCGATGGGCGTGGACGTGTCGGTTATTTTTGACACGCCGGCCATGCGGCAGACGCTCGAAACGGCGGCATTTGGCGCGTCCAGCCTCATCAAGACGATCCCACAGGATCAGATCGGGCGCGTGACGCAGGCGCTCATCGCGTCGCTTCAACAGAAGCCCATGCCCGGAGGAGGTTCGCTGGTGGACGAAATCCACCGCATCGGCGGTATTTCCCGCCGGCGTGCGGTTTTCATCGCGAGGGACCAGTACCACAAGGTCAAGAGCGACATCGACCAGGCACAGCAGGAAGAAATCGGCGTCGAAGAATACATCTGGCGAAACTCCCGCGACCAGCGCGTGGTGGGAAATCCATCGGGCCTGTACCCGGAAGGAAACAAGATGCACGGAGACCACTGGAGCCGCGAGGGAAAGAAGTTCCGATGGGACAAGGCTCCGCATGACGGTCATCCGGGAAAAGCTCCCGGCTGCCGGTGTTACGCCGAGGCCGTATTGAATGTGGAACGTATTTTGAAACTTGCCCGAGCAGCATGAAAATTATTTTTCTGAATGGAAAAATGAAAACACGGTGATAATAGAAGTAGACAACTGAATACGCGAGGCGCCCGGGCGTAATTAACCCAGGTGAATCCAAAGGAAACAAAGGCTTGTTGGAGCCAACACTCCAGCAGGCCTTTTTCTTTTTGGGCCTCACGTATTCGGTTGCCTGAATCGCTGGATGGAGCAGCGGTAGCTCGCGTGTCTAGCTTGGCACGAGGTCGCCGGTTCGACTCCGGCTCCAGCTATCCCCTGCGGGGAGGCTACAAAAGCCAGCCACGCGGCGGGCGGAGTAACTAAGGCTCAAACGTTCCGAATCGAAAACTCGAACGGCTGGCGAATCGACGAAGACAACATGCTTCGCGTGACCGTCCGCATTGCACGTGAAGGCGTGTATCCGTACGACCGCAGCGAGTTCGGCGACGATCTGAATGAGTCGCTGGCAGGCAAGCAAACCATTCGACTGAAAATCTCCGCCTCCGAATTCACTCCAGAATCATTGGCCACGCTGGAAGGCAAGCCGGTCATCATCGGCACGCCGGGCGCGGACAGTCAGCACGTCTGGCAGGACGCCAGGATCACGCCGGAAAACACCGTCGGGTCGGTCGCCGGAACGCCACGACGTGAGGGCGACGACATCATCGCCGACTTCATCATCACCGACGCCGACACCATCGAAAAGATCAAAAACGGCGAACTCTGCGAGGTTTCCGCCGCCTACCGGTCCGTCATCGACGAGGCCGCGCCGGCGTTTTCGACGAACAACCGTTCGACGGCACGCAGCGTCAACTGCGCTACAACCATGTTCTCTTACTCCCCGAAGGCGGGGGCCGATGCGGGCCGGATGTCCGCATTCTGAACGCCCACTGCGTGGGGGCTGATGAAGACCCCTGCGGGGGGGCTAACCCAAACCCCGACGATGGGGATGGAGAAAGCACCATGCCACAGGAATCCAAGCACGAAGTGAAAATCGGCAATCAAACATACCGATTTTCCAACGCGGAGAACGCCGAGGAGGCAGCCCGCATGAGGAATGACGCCGGACAGGACTCCGAATCTCGCGTCAAGACCATGAACGAGGAAAACACCGCGCTGAAGGCGACGGTCGCGTCGCTCGAGAAAGCGAACGCGGAGCACGAGCGGGTGAACAAGGAACTCGCCGCCAAGATTGCCGAGCTTGAGGCGGAAGTCAACGACGAGGACGACGACGAGGAGGACTTCCAGGAGCGGCTTGCAGACGAGAAAGACTTGGAGGCCGTCGTCGAGAACGCCAGCGATGACGAGAAGGCGGAAATCGAAAAGGCCGATGAGGCAAGCCACAAGAAGATGGGCGACGCGAAGTTCATTCCGGTCAAAACCCGGAAGCGTAACGCCGCCGTCGCCATCATGAATTCCCGCTACAAGCAGGACATTTCCGGTGCATCCGACGACACGATTGCCGGCGTGTTCAAAACGCTTGCCACCCAGGCCCGCACCCCTGGCCATTCTGGCGAGCAGACCCACGTTCCCGTGCACCAGAAGATGCAGAACTCCGGCGGCGGTGCAGGCCGTCGATTCTGCGATGACTAACCCTCAACGAAAACTCCCCAGGAGAATGAAATGGCAACACAGGAAGCATATCTCGGAACTGTCGGCGGGTTCGTCCAGCAGACGTACCCCAACCAGCACGGCACGTGGCTGCCGGGCGACATCATGCACGGGACCGACACGAATCTGATTGATTCGGTGACGGTCGCCGAAACCAACGGCGTGAACGCCGGGCAATTCGTTACGAAGGCGTTCATGTCCACGCCCCTTCGCGAAGGCGTAAACAACATCAGAGTGAGCTTACCCACGGCCACATCGACCGCCATCTACGGCATGGTCATAGTGAACCGCGTCATGGCGTCCCGCAACGACGGAACGCCGTACGCCCCGCTGAACACGATGGCCAACGTTCTGCGGTTCGACCGCGCGGGCGGGCGCGGCGTGACGCTGGCGTACGACACGATTGCCGCTGGCGATCCGGTGTACGTCGTCCGCGCCAACGCGGTGACGGGAAACACCCGTCCCATCGGCAGCGTGACCAACGCCGCGATCACGGACGGAACCAACACCGACACCCTCGCGATCCCCGGCGCCGTGTTCGTGGCCAACGCGGTTGCGGGCAAACCCGCAGAGTTCGAGGCGCGGGTCCAGTAGACAACTACGTGGGGTCTAATAAAAACCCACGCCGGTAGCAACAACAACGAAAGGGAACCAACATGCCTACCTCAAATACATACGGCTCTCAAGCAGTAAACGCGATGAGTTTCGCCATCGACATCCGGACGGCCGTCGCGTCACAGATGATGGATGTGAAGTATCCGCAGTATCTCTGGCGAAAAGTCATCAACCCCGATCAGCGCCTCACCGGCATTGATCCGGGCGCCGTGAACTTCGCCCAGCCCGTCCGCGACACGCGGGGCGCGGCGGCGTTCCAGGCTGCGCTTCCGGGCGACAACGTACCCACGGTCGGGATGAGCATCAATAATATCCTGACGCCGCTGGCCGTGTCGAACTCCTCCTACGTCATCAGCGACGAGGACGCCCGGCAATACCGGCACGCCCACCGGACGAGCATCGTTTCGGACTTGTCCAAGGCGATGCGAAGGGCGTTCGAGAATCTCACCGAGGCGTCGTTCTTCTGGGGCGACCCGAACGTGAGTTTTCAGCCCTGGCTGGACTACCCCGACCTTCCCACATCCATGGTGGCGGTCGGCGCGGGCGGATCCACGTTATGGGCGAACAAGACGGGCTTGGAGATCGTCACCGATGTCCAGGAAGCGATGCTCGGCATGTGGACCGGCAGCAACACGTTGTTCATGCCCAACCGAATTTTCCTTCCTCCCAAGCAGTACGGGATCATTCAGGGCACCGTGCTGGCTATCGGGAACTCCCCGATTGCCGTCTCGGCACTGAAATACCTGAAGGAAAACAACATCTACACCGACCAGACCGGAGAGCCGCTGGAGGTAATCCCGATTCGATACCTCGTCGGCTCAGGCTCCGGCGGAACCGACCGCATGGCTCTCCAGGACACCAACCGGGAATACCAGGTCGTCCCGTTCCCGCTGGACGTGTACTTCAAACCGCCGATCCCGACCAAGCGCGGAGCCGAGACGGTCGGCGAGATGAAGCACGGCAGCCTTCAGGTGTACCAGCAGGGCAGCCTTGTGTACTTCGACGGAATCTAGCCACTGCGTGGCGGCTGTAACAAGACCGCCGAGAAACGACTGAACCAAGTCCCCGTCGTCGGCCACCGCGCCCGCGACGGCGGATTCAGAACAAAAGGACAATCAAATGGCACAACTGAGAGACAAAGAAACATCGGACGTGGCGGATGCTCCGGCTTCGGCTGGCGCTCCGACGCCGGCGCCGACTCCGAACGCGATAGAAGGAAATCCGCCTGTGGCACCGTCAAAGTCCCCGTCGTCGGCCACCGCGCCCGCGACGGCCTCTGCGGCGAGCGTATCGCTGGTGAACAACACGACCAGGCCGTACTGGCTGAACTTGCGAAGGCCTCTGGGGCAGAACGAATCGTTCAAAGGTGAAATCTCGTTCGTCGTTCTGGAACCGGGCGTTCCGACACGTGTTTCGGCGGAGGACTACGCGTTCCTCAAGAAGAATCCCGTGTTCGTCGGCATGATGGACTCTGGCGCCGTTCGCGAGGGAACGCTCGCCATCGTCCCGTCCATGAAATCCGCCACCCGGCTTCGAAAGCCCACGGAGTTCGGCATTCCGATGCCAATGGTCGGAAATCAAGAGCATGTCGGCAGAGCGGTGGCCACGGTGAGCAGGTTCGAGACCACGACGAGCACAGCCGCGGAGTAAGCCACTGCGTGTCGGCTAATGGGATCATCCGATGGTGACGTACGCCCAGTTCATTGCGTTGTTTCCTGAATTCGCCGACATCCCGGACGCGGCGACTTCGGAAACCGTCATCACGGCGGCTCTTGGCGTGGAAGACGCGAGTGTGAGCGATTGTGCGTTCGGACCGAATACAAGCCCGTTACGGGACCGCGTGGTGATGCTTCGGGCGGCCCACTGGCTGGCGCTTCGGTACAAGATCAACGTGGACGGAATGTTGAGTCAGCAGTCCACCGGCGTTGTGACGAGCATGTCGGCCAGCACGGGCGGATTGTCCAAGAGCATGGCACAGAACGCGATGGTCACAGGTAATAACCCGTTCAAGGCGTACTGGTCCAAGACGAACTACGGGCTCGAGTATTTGATGATTCTGTCCGAAACGATTGCCCCTGGAAGGGTGGCGGGATTCCCCTCATAATGCAAGCCGAAGCCAAAATCGAGCACAGCAACATCGGATGGGATAAAACCCTCCGAACTCTGTTGTCGTCGGTTGGCGACATGGAGGTGGCTGTCGGCTTCCCGATGAACGCTGAGGGGCTCACGACGCCCACCTACCCCAGCAATGCCAGCATTCTCGAAGTGGCGAGATGGAACAACTTCGGAACTGTACGATGTGTTCCGCCGCGTCCGTTCATGCAGCAGTCTATCCCGAAGATCAAGGAAGGCGTCAAAGCGGTCAGCGAAGGGTTTTCACGCGACCGAAAATCGAGCGTAAAGCCGCTGTCCCGTGACGGGGCAATGATCATCCTCAAAGAACTCGGTCTGATGGGCGAGGACGCCATTCGACACACGATAGCCTACGGCGATTTCGTCCCGAACTCTCCGAGAACGATCCGGCGAAAGCGAAGCAACAAACCGTTAATCGACACGCAGCATATGCGGCAGGGCGTCACGTACGTCATCCGGGAGGCGCGAGTATGACGGGCCTTCCGATGGATTTCAGCGACGTTCTGAGTGAGTTCGACTCGCCCGCTCCGGTGGTGGCATACGAAACGACAGGCTCGCGCGAAGCAAACGCTGGCTGGAGGGAATCTCCCCAGGGCGCGGACCGTGCAATCAACGCCATTGTGCTGAACCTGTCGGCGGAAGAGTTGGAGTTGCTGAACCCAACGGCCCCCGGCGAATTTATGAAGGGCGGCATCGCGATTACGACGGCGGACACGCTGTACTTTCGCGGGCCCAACAGCACGGGCGTCGAATCGACGCAGAGCTACGTCAAGTATCAAGGTTTCACCTGGCGCGTGATCGGGTTCGGGCTTTCGACGGCCCCCAACGCCAGTTTCAACGTGTACAACGCAATCAGGATGACTTCCCTTGGTTCCACAGTCGGCAACAACCCTTAACGAGATCGAGGAAAGCCTCGTCACGTACGTGCAGAACGTCACGGGATGGCCCGTGGTGAACATGCGCAATCCAGGGCCAATGCCGCCCGAGGGAACCCCGTATATTTCGTTCTGTCTGTCTGAGCAGGACGGGCGGGAGCATCCATACGCCGAAACCATCGAGAACCCGGACGGCTCGTTCACGGAAACGCTGGTGGATCCCGCCGTGATTTCATTGCGGATGCAGGCGACAGGTGACGGGGCCTACAGCGCCCTCAACCTCATTCGGCTGCTCATTCGTTCGGCGGCGAGGCCACTGGACCTGTTGGCGAACAGGAAGATCGGCCTCGGTGGATTTTCAAGCGTTCAGACGATTCCCAATGTCGTCAACGGCGAGGTGGTTCCAGTCGCGGCGGCGACGTTCATGTTTAACGCTCTGCTCGTGGCGTCGGCGACGGTGGACGCAATCGAGAAACTTTCAGTGACGATTACGCCAGATGGCGACGCGACACAGGACAGCACGTTTACCGTGCCGGAAGACCCTTACGACCCCGACGAAGGTGAAAAACTTCCCGCAGGATTCCAGCGATTGGAATACATGCTGTTCCTGCGGTCGCCGAGTTTGTTCATGACGGATATCGTCCTCGACGACGATACCGGAGTTTGGGTGGATTATAGTCCAAGGCTGGATATTCCTTACGTGATTCCACAGCCGTATTTCGGCGTGGCGTTTGGCGCGTCGTCGAATACGGCGGGACAGGCGCAATCCTTTTCGGTTGCGCGGCAATATCCGATTGTGAATCAGAATGGGTTCATGTATTGGGGTTGGCGGTATATTTCCATCGCGAACATTCCCGTGGACAACCAGCGCCACCAGCACGCGGTCAACTGGATCGGGAGCAATACCGTCGATTGGGACGACGTCGCCAAGGCGACGATTCCGAGCACACCAGGCAACTATGTGAGTTTCCCGCTGACCATCGGCGGATCGAACTATTCACCGACGTACTCCAACTTTTTCCTGTTTTCCGGCGAAATCTATTGCCTCAAGGTCAGCCGTGGCGACCAGATCGTCCGCGATTTCGTCCCATGCTTGGATAACAACGGTGTTCTGTGCTGGTATTGCCTGCTGACAGGATACATAGCCCGCCGTAAGGAATTTTCCGGCGCGACGTGGCCGGATCCAGGGCCGGTTATTCCGGCTTTGAACGAGACAGACGCAATTTTAACCGTGCCCGAAGGGCAGGGAGCGTAACCTATGAAAATCCCGACAGCGTTTCCCCGCGACATCGACGTAAATATCCAGATTCAGGTGGCCCAGATCGAATTGGCCACGGATATGAGTTTGTTGTGCATCCTCACGCCCAACGCGGTGCCATCGGTGGATACGCCGTGGCAGCCGTCGTCGCGTGTGAAGTTGTACTCGAACATCAACGATTTCGTGAAGGACTTCCCGCCGCTTCCGGAGAACGGAGACCCTACCGACCCGACGTACAATATGTACATGGCGGGCGTGGCGTTCTTCGGCCAGCCTCTTCGTCCGCAATACCTCGCGGTCGGGCGCGTGTTCACGCAGTCGCAAACCGCCAACGATCCTTCGATTCCGCCCGCTGGCGCAACGTGGACGAGCGACGCCTACACGTTTACCGACTTCCCGACCGAAATTGCGAATACGGCCCAATTCATCAAAAATATGGGAACGTTCGCGTTCGCGTGGGCATTGGACCGGTCGTACCGCGACTTGAGCCAGCAGATTGACCTTTCGACATACTGCCAGGCGAACGCCTATCGGGCGGCGGCGTTCCTGTGCACGAACGCGGCTTCGGCCACGCAGGCCGTAGGTTCGGGCGGCGAGAGCAACATCGGCTATACGGTGTTTAATCTTGGTAACTTCGCGACGGATGTGTTCTATCATGATGATCCGCAGTTCTACCCGGAAGTGTCCTACGCGACCATTGCCTTGAGCGTCAACTACAGCCTGCCGGGCAACATCCTTACCATGAAGTTCAAGGATTTGCCGGGTATTCCGCCGGTGGGCACTGTGGTCAACTTCGATCAGACGTCCCTCCAGAACGTGCTGGCCAAGAACATCAACACGTTTACGCTGGTGGGCAACAGCACACGAACCGTCCGTGAGGGCACGCAGGCCGCGTTCAACTGGTTTACCGACATGTACATCGGCCTCGCGAATTTCAACGAAAATTTGCAAGTCGAGTTATTCAATGTGTTCCTCCAGAACCGGGTAGTGCCGTACACGACGCAGGGGCAGATGCTCTTGGTTGCGGCGGCGCAGCGGTCCTGCCAGCGGTACGTTGCGAACGGCCTGTTCGCCGACCGGATCGTGTCCGACCCATCCTCCGTTGGCGGGGCGCGCGTTGAGGAAGCGACGCAGGTTATCCCCACGCCTATCGAACAGATGAGCCAGGCGGACCGTGCCTCGCGCACAGGCCCTCCGATCCAGATTACGGTTTACCTCGCGGGTGCGATTCACCGCGTCAACGTGTTCGTCAACGCCGTCCAATAACGAGGTGCAATAATGTCAAGATTTTTCCCCACGTTCGCATACAGCCAGGAAACAACAACCCTCATTGTGGGTGGCATTCCCATCGTGGGATTCATGGACGGATCGTCGATCACGGTAACGTACGACGGTGGCGAAGTGTCCAAGACCGAGGGCACTGACGGCCCGGCGGTGAACATGGCCACCAGGCAGGGCGGGACGATTACGTTCACTTTGCAGGAGGTTTCTCCCTCGCACACAGCCCTCGACGCGGCCCGCAATTTAATGCGCTTCACACGTGTGGGCGTGCCTGTTGTGTTGTCCACCGGCGCTGGGCTGGTGTACACGCTGACGGGTGCGGTGCTGTCGAATCCGGGCCAGTTGGCCACCGGCGGTAAAACGCAGGGCGGCATTCAATACACCATCACGGGCACGGATATTACGCGGGTAACGTTGCCCGTTCCGAACCCGGCGGCGCTGTAATATAAGGAGCTTCGCATGGCACGCGAACAATTGATTGATTTTCATGTCAATGGCCGAATGTACAAACTGTACCGGATGCCGCCGGTAGAGGCTTGTACGTTTGGTATGGAATTGGCGGGAGCATTGCTCCCCTCCGTTTCGGCGGTGATTTCAAATGGCAACGCTTCGGTGGCCAGCATCATTGAATCGCTTGGCAAGTCTGGGTTGGACATCGCTACGCTGAACAAGGCCATTGTCAAGGCACGGCCTTTCCTGACGTTCGAGGACGGTTCTCGCGGCGACAACGCGGCCATGTTCAATAAGTGGTTCACAGAGCATCCCGAAGACCTCTACTCGGTGAGTTTGTTGTCGGTGTGGCATTCCGTAGCGGATTTTATGCCGCCTTTGCTGCGCACAGTCGTCGAAAGTTACCGCTCCAGCGTGGCAAAGGCTTCTCAATCGACATCCCAGACGGGTTCAGTGTAGCGGCCTTCTTTGCAAAGATTTGCAAACCAGGAATTTTCAGTTATTCGGATATCGTAATGGGCCGCGTAACATTACGGCAATGTCTGGACGCGGCGTTGATCGTGGACTGGAACGACTATCGTGAACACCAGATAGAGGAAAAGGCCCGTGCCGACCGTCATTGACGAACTTATAATCAAGATTGCCCTCTTGGAGGACGCCAACGCAAAGCGCGTGTTGGCGAGATTCACGGGGCAATTTGCCGTCGTCACTGATTCGATAACGAACCTCATTTCCAAAATTCGCGGTATTGGCAGCGCGATGATGGATTCGGGCAATTATGCCCTGACTCTTACACAAGCCGCTGACAGAGCGAAAGTCACGGCGCAGGAAATCCAGCGGCTTCGCAACGCCATGATCGCCACGGGTACGTCCACGGCGATTGCGGAGCAACAGGCCGTTGCGTACTTCACCAGCCTGGCCGATTCGGGTCTCGACGCGGGCGAAGCCGTCAGGATTTTTTCTGACAACCTTCGCGACTTGAACGACATCCAACTGGCGACGATGCAAGCCGCTAAAATGCCCGGCGGTGCTGGCCCCGACGCGGTGAGGGCATTGGCGCTTGGCTATGAGGAATGGAACCGGATTGGGGCAGAGGGTCTTGTCGAAACCGACGATCAGTTGCGGGAAGTTGCTGAACAACAGACAAAGCTCAACGAGCAGAACAACGAAATCGCCAATTCGTGGCGTGAGATTCAGACTGTCATTTTACCTGCCTTGGTGAAGATCACGGCGGGCATGGCCGAATGGATCAAGCTGAACAAGGAATGGATAGCGACGGGGATTCAGACTGTCGCTGAAGGCGTTGCGGCGGCGTTTGAATGGATTGGTAGAACATTGGGTCCGGTTGTCGATTGGTTCGGAAAGCTGGTGACGAATACCGCCGCGTGGGTTCGTGAGTTGCTCGGTGCGAATCAGGCAATGGCGAATCTTGGCATCGGTGGCAACATGCAACTGGGTGGCGACCCCGACAGCCAAACTGCGCCGGGCAGCGTCCGCCGGCTAAACATCAATGGTCAGGGTGGGAACTTCTGGACAGAACCCATCGGCGGAAATGTAATGGGGATCAATGCAAAAGACGTAGCGTTGGGAGCAGGCACAGTTGTGGCGTCGGCTTTTGCGCCAGAACTTGCCAGCTTGGCTTTAAACCCCGCTGTTGCGCCTGTCGCTGGTGGAATTCTTGGCGCGTACGAAATTGATAGACAATCAAGGCAAAGCCTTCAAGCCAATCTTGACCGTAATACGTACGGCGACAGGATTTTCAGTGCGTTAAACGCGGCACGAATGCAGGTTCAGACGCCCGAGGAAGCGCAACAAGTTATCGACGCCGTAAATGAGGAGATTGGCAGGCTTCGGGCAATTCAAAACAAAGGGTTGTTCGAGGAAGGCAACGCGACGAATCTGGGATGGGTTGACCGAAACATCAACCCATTTACCGCATGGACGGCGCAAGAGGACTTCGTAGCGGCCAGTCAGAAAATTGAAGCGGACATCGGGCAACTGTACAAAATTTATTTCGCTATGCAGGATGTTGTGAATGGAGGGAGTCGGGAACACATAGAAGAATGGGACCGGCAACAGCGAAACCCGATGTTTTTTGGCGGATTTAATCCGAATTTAGACAACTTCGATTACAGGGAACTACCGCAACAGAATTTCGGGCCGCAAACGGTTGAGATCAACCAGAACTTTTTCGGAAACACGGACCCCGATCAGGTATACACCGCTTCGGAGCGAGGCGTACAAGAGGCCTTTTCGACAAGGTGAGCCATGATACCGCGAGGCATTCTAATTCAATTTGTCGAAACGAATTCGGACGGTCAGAAATTTACCGTTCTTGTCCGAATGCCCGGCCTTGCCTGCAAGAGCGAACAACACAAACGGCAAACTAACGTTACCGAACACACACTGGAAGATGGCTCGATGGTTTCGGATCACGCCATTCTGGAACCGATCCGGCTTTCGCTGGAATACCACGGTCCGAACATGTTCACCGTGGACGAAACATTACCAGCACGATTTCAGAGACAGACGCAGTACCAAACCATCAGCGCCTATGACACGTTAAACGAAATCTGGCGGCAACGTGAACCGTTTTCGATAGTGACCGAGCATGAAGTTTACGACAACATGCTCATCGAAAGCCTGACGGAATTGCATGAAGCCCCGAATCGTGGCGCTGTGAATTTCAGTATTGAGTTGAAGCAGATTAACTATGCCACGATCCAGCGCGGCTCGGTTCCTGAATCGCAACTGGCAGACGGAGTAAACAAGAGCGGAGCGACCCAGGTTGAAACCGGAGCGGGCCAGCCTATTCCCCTGACAACCCAATCCTCAACGATTCAGGGCCGGGCGTTTCAGGCTCTTACCGGGCAATCGTTGACGAATACCACCAATATTTTGTCGCTTCCGCAAACGCAGACGTTTGAGTTTGCCAACGCGGTTCAACGAGCGACGCATTCTGCGGTGCAACAGGCCGTGCGGGGGGTGGCCTGATGATTGTCCTTCCGATCACAAACGACGGATCGGCCAGGCGGGTATTCACATTGCCCAGCGTTGGCGTTTACAGCTTTCGGACTTATTTCGATCCACACTCGAACGTTTGGCTTTGCGACATCGCGGACGGCGACGGCAACGGCGTGGCCACTGGCGTTCGGCTGGTAGCGGGAACGAACAACCTCATCAAAGGGCTAGGGAGTACGCCGTTCGATGGTTGCGGCCTGTTCGTGGTAACGCCGGAATACGACGACAGTGAACGAGGCCCGGAAGTCTGGTCGAATCCGGCCTACCTGGTATTCGGAACGGCGGAGGAAATGCCGGTTCTGACAATCCCCGACCCGATGCTTGTGCCATTGGGCGGCGTGTTCGAGGACATTACCGACATCCTGCGCGGGATCATCAGGGCCACCGACGCGGTGTTGGCGAAGAAGTCGTGGCTGGATATTGCGTTGCGTAGATCGCTTCCAGACTTGCCGACTATAGAATGGCCGGATGAGCCGGAACCGCCAGGCCCGCTTCCACCAGGATTCCTACGGTTGGAGTATATGCTGTTTTTCCGCACGCCGGCGCTGTTCGTCACCGATGTCGTCGCGGACAATCAGACGGGTGTGGCCGTCGATACGCAGATGGACGGCACGCTCACTACCGGCTACGTTGGCGCGGCGTGCGGGTCGGGTACATCGGCGACATCGTCGCTGTCCTATACACGACTGCTCGCCGTCGCGGCTGGTTCAAACTACGTCTACTGGGGCGGTCTGTACCGACTCATGACGGTATCGGGCGTTGACGGGCTGCGACACCTCGAGACGATCAACTGGCTCAACAGCCGGGCGATCACGATGGACGGCGTGTCGGTCGCCACGGCGCTGTCGGCGACGGTGACGGGATTTTCGCCGGCGCCGCTGTCGATCGGC
>Ga0123353_10000618_pt1 | contig 43490 bp, 38 predicted proteins | sample TergutLab28metaG_3_FD_92763 | JGI IMG/M metagenome (GOLD analysis project Ga0123353, IMG submission 92763) | Labiotermes labralis P3 segment gut microbial communities from Petit-Saut dam, French Guiana - Lab288 P3 | ecosystem: Host-associated > Arthropoda: Insects > Digestive system > Gut ... | reverse complement strand
TGCCTGCACCATCTTGTCGGCCTGCCAAGCGATGGCGTTGGCCGGGTCCTTCTGAACGTCGGTGAGGAACGCGGCCTGCATGTCTTCGAACTGTTCCTTCGCATACCTGGCACGCCTCATCAGCGTCCGCATCACATTGTTGGCAGCCATCGTTTTCTCGTCGGTGGTCATCGTGCTTTGCATGGCTTACTCCTTCGCAGTTTTCGTTCTGGGGTTTTGGGGGTCACTCGTTCGACAGGCAAACAGTTACAACAGATTCAGAACAACAGATTCAGAAAATCAGTCGGTTGCCGGTACGCTGCCCCCGATCAGGTTCCTGATCGGGCTGCTCACCTTCCGGCCTCTCTCATTCGGGGCGTCCTCCCTGGCGGATTCACGTTCGGCCCTCGTGTCAGAGGATTAGCCACCCATCCCGTAGGATGGGCGTTACCAGCCCGTTCATCCGTTGCGGTCGTTTCCCGATTCGGTTGTCAAAACCCTCGTGCGGCTTCGATGATCTATCATCATCGTTATGCTGCAAGTATCGTACAGATAACGACTTATGTAAAGATTTTCCCATCGTAAGTCGCGTAAACATAAGACTTTAAGAAGAGGGCTTTTGACAACCACAGCCGAAAATTTCGCGAAAATTTCGTAAAAATTTTCGTGCCACAAACAGGCCTGACGATTGCCCAGAGTACCTTTTCATCATTCGTCTTGATCTTCTCTGCCATCGCGTGGCATGATCTGCAGGACCACAACTGCCCAGATGATGAGAGGAGGTTGTGTGCCACAAAACGATTTGGATGAGTACCCGGCGAGGGCGAGACGCCTTGAGGCTGCGAGAGGGTTGCGAATTTTCGCGAGGAGCGTTGCGATGGCAAAAAAACGAGTAACGAAGCCGAAGGTGTACACCACTCACGAGTTTGAGTATCGGCGAATGGCGGCCAAAGGGATTGACTGTTGGAACGCTCGTCAGGGCCTGCCTGCGATTGAGCCGTGCGTGGAGCGGTTTCTTTTGGACGTGCTGGACGACCATCGCTCGCCCAGGTCGGGGGCGGTGTTGGAGGTTGGTTGCGGCACGGGGCCGCTCGTTCGCTGGTTTGCGGACCGTGGGTTTCGCGGCACCGGCATCGACATTTCGCCGAGCGCTATTCGATTGGCCCGCCAGGCCACTGAAACAAATGCAAAAACAAACGCGAAAAAGATCACCTATCGCGTCGGTGACGCCACCAACATGGCCGTGTTTCGCGACCGGTCATTCAACATCGTTGTCGACGGCCTGTGCCTGCATTGCCTGACCAGCCCGCACGATCGCGCTGTGTACGTCGCGGGAGTCGCCAGGGTGCTTCGGCCCGGCGGAATCTTCATTGTCCACACTATGGCCGCGCCAGTGCTGCGGGCAGTGTGGCCCGCCGAGTATGGCGTGCTCAAAAACCAAACGGTCTACGTTCCGTCGCGTGCGTCGCAGGACTACGAGGGGGCGGTTCAAATCAAGGGCCAATGGCACATGCCTACTCGCCGGATGGAACACTGGAAAACGATCTTGACCCTGCTGCAACAGCACGGCCTGCACGCATTCCAACACCGCCTGGCCTATTGCTCGACAAAGGAACCCAACTCGACCTTATCGGTGGCCGCCCAGAGGCCGAGCTAATATAATTGCTTTTGTGAAAATGCTCAGGAGCAGGAGACCATCACATGCCAGACACTGTTGATTTCAAGAAACTCGCCAAGGAATTGTACTTGCCGAAAACCACGCCGGCGATTGTTGACGTGCCGGAGATGACGTTTATTATGATCGACGGCCAGGGCGACCCGAACACGGCGGCGAGTTTTCAGAATGCGATGGAGATTTTGTACGGGCTGTCCTACTCCATCAAGATGAGCAAAATGACGGGCCGGACGCCGGTGGGGTATTTCGATTACGTCGTGCCGCCGCTGGAGGGCCTGTGGTCGGTAGACGGCGTTACGAATTTCCGCGGCTACAAGGTGACGGACAAAAACACGCTCCGCTGGACGTCGATGATCCGCCAGCCGGATTTCGTGACACCGGCGGTTTTCGCGGAGGTGCAACAGTCGCTCAACAAGAAAAAGCCGCACCTCGACACAAGCCTCGCCCGCCTGGAGGTGTTCACGGAGGGCCTCTGCGCCCAGGTCATGCACATCGGCGCCTACGACGACGAAGCCGCGACCATCGACCGGCTGGAAGCGTTCATTACGAAGGGCGGCTACGCAACCGACATCTCCGCCACTCGACGGCATCACGAAATTTATCTGTCCGATCCACGTAAAACTCTGGTGGAAAAACTGAAGACCGTGATTCGACATCCGATCAGAAAATGAGGAGTCGGGCATGCAAACTGTTGAGGAGTGGGTCAAAGCAAAGGGGCTTCGGGTCAACGAAGCTGGCAAAGACGATTTCACCCTGGCGCACTTCGCCGCTGACGAAAACCGGGTTGATGTACTGGAATGGTTGAAGGCGCAGGGTGCGGACCTCACGGCCGAAAGTTTCGGCCGTTGGACACCGATGTCTCGGGCGGCTGAGATGGGCCACGTGGAGACGATGGCGTGGTTGGCAAAGCAGGGTGCGGCCGACGTCGAAGAGTGGACGGGCCTGCTCATGCGGGCGGTCCGGGGAAGTCATTTCGACGCCATGACGTGTCTGTGGCACGCGAAAAGGGTCATGACGAAGCTGCGCAGTGGCTGCTCGCCCATGGCGCACACGAATGACGGTTTCGGCGGAAAGAATGGGGGATGGCCACGTAGAGCGGTTCGTCAGGACGTCAGCCGCCGCACCAGGCCGGCGGGGGTTTCGTAGTGGACGGTCAGGTCGCCGAGGTGGCTGGACCAAAGTAAAGTAGATTTTATTATAGTCCGACTAAAGTAAAATCTGTTTTTTCGCATTTCATCATAATGGCTCACAAATTGTGAGAAATCGCTTGTAATTTCACGAGAAATCCCTCGTATCGTCAGACCGCCGCCGTTGGTTTGACGGCTCGGGTGGCCCAGTAGGCGGGGATGCCGTCGGCGATGGCGTCGGGGTCGTTGTGGGTGTCCTCGTAGACGTCTGTGAGAACGAAGCCGGCTTTCAATTGGCCGCCGATTTGATCTTCCAGCGTGTGGCTGAACTGGAAGCCGTCCGGGCTGGCGGCGATTTGATTGCGTTGGGCCTCCGGCAGCTTCAGCGGGTTGTATGGCAGTTTGCCCGTAATCACCATCGGCCGGGCGGTTACGTCCTCGACGATGAAGTTGAAGCCGTTGTCCAGCCCGGCCAGCAGAACGCCGCCGGTTTTCAGGATGCGGAAACACTCGCGCCAGACGTGATGGACGTCCTCGATATATACATTGGAGACCGGGTGAAAAATCATGTCGAAACTATTGTCGTCAAACGGCAGCCGTTGGGTCATGTCGGCGTGTACGATGTCGATCGCGTAGCCTTCGCGCTGGGCGACCATGCGTTCGCTTTCGAGCTGCCTGGCGGAATAATCCAGCACGGTGCACTCGGCGCCGACGGCAGCGAAGATCGGCATCTGCTGCCCACCGCCGCTGGCCAGGCCCAGCAGTTTCACACCGTCAAGTCGGCCGTTTTTCATCCACGGAAAAAACCACGCCTTCGGCACCGGCTTGCAAGCCGTAAGAATAACGTCCCACACCCCACGCCGGGCCCGCTCAAACACGTCATGCGAAATCGGCACGGTGTAATAACCGCCGTTCTCCGCGCGGGCGTCCCATGCGTTCGAATTGATTTTCGTGTAGTCCATCGTACTACTCCGCTGGCGGAGGTTTGGGAATCAAATACGTTTTTTCAGCCGGGATACCATCCTTACCTTTGTCGTCGTAGCCGGTCACGACGTGCCAGTCCGGGCCTATGCCGAGTTTCATCAGCACAGGCAATCCCGCCTCGACCGATGCGCGAACGGCCGTGAAGATGTCGTCCTTTCCAGCGCTTACAGACAAACGCTTCCATGTCAGCCCGGCGAAACCGAACAAAAAGTCGAAAAACTCGTCCGGCCAACGCCAGCCGTCATGCCAGCCCGGCAGCGTCTGATACGCCGAATCCGCCTCCGGCCAAACCCAGCCAAGAGAAATACCCGTAACCGTCTGGAAATCATGATACACCAGATTATGGTTTTTCCGCAGGTTTGACTTGGCCCCGCAATCGTTGTTGCAGTGGATGCAATACGAACCTTTCGGCCCGCAGAAATACGGCGTTTCTTCGGTATATCCCAGCGCCGGAAGCAACGCCGACGCCAACGCGCCAAAAAACGGACTGGACTGCGCGCCGCTGGGAAACGGGATGATATTGGGAATGTGATTTTTCATCATTGTTACCTTTATACACGGATCGGCGTATTATTGTCCTGAGGAATTCGCATCTTTATGGTAAATACTACAGAACAACCCAGGACGGTGAGGCGATATGGATGAGAAAATCCGATGTCCGTGGCCAGCCAACATTCCCATCTACGTGGATTATCACGACCATGAATGGGGCCGGCCTGTGCGTGATGACGGCAGGCTGTTTGAAATGTTGATTCTGGAAGGCATGCAGGCGGGGCTGTCGTGGATCACCGTGCTGAAAAAGCGGAAGGCATTTCGAGACGCGTTTGATGGGTTTGATCCGAAGAAGATCGCTCGTTACGACGATGCCAGAATCCAGACCCTCATGGCCAACGAGGGCATCATCCGAAATCGCCTGAAGATTCACGCGGCCGTGACCAATGCGAAGGCTTTCCTGGTCGTCGCGGAAAAACATGGCCGTTTCAGCGATCTCCTCTGGGACTATGTGAATAACACGCCGGTCATCGGCCATTGGAAACGAATGTCCGACCTGCCCGCCACGACGCCGATTTCCGACAGGATCAGCAAGGACTTGAAAAAGCTGGGGTTCAAGTTTGTCGGCTCGACGATCGTGTATTCGTTCATGCAGGCAGTCGGCATGGTGAATGACCATCTGACGACGTGCTTTGTGTACAAGGAACTCGTGAACGAGTAGGATCACATACAAGCATGGCGATAGGGCATAGGTGAACCACGATGAGCATACCCCTCAACACGCCTGATGATTTTTGGCTGACCGTGGATCGGCTGGTGGCCGAATCGGTGATTCGCATTGAGCGGCCCAAGGGGACGACGCATCCGTGATATCCATCGTTCCGTTATCCATTCGATTACGGCTATCTGGAAAACACGCAGGCCATGGATGGTGGCGGCATCGACGTATGGCGGGGCAGCCTGCCCGGTCTCACCGTCTCGGCCGTGGTGTGCACCATGGACATGGTCAAACGGGATTCCGAAATCAAACTGCTCATCGGCTGCACGCGCGAGGAGGTTCAGACAATCCTCGCCACACACAACACAGGCCCACAATCCGCCATTCTGATAGAACGACCAGGTTAATAAACGATTATGAAGTGGATCATCCGACAACTCAGCAGGCTGTGGAATCGTTCCCGGCGAATCGGAACGGCGGGAGGCGGCCGCACTTCCCGGTCGGCTTCGCAGCCTTCAGCCGCTTTGCCTTCCACCACGGACGAATCTCGGTACGATGGGCTCATGTGGTACGCAACCGAGGAAAGCTCGCCGTTTGCTGTGCCCAATGCCTTTTACTACGTTACTTATGGCCGGCGTGGATTGCTGGGGCCGAGCTCGTGGAAAACCGCCGAGCTTGTCAGCCGGCTCATGAAGAAGGTCAAGCCCGATCAGTGGACGCAGTTGTATCGTGATTTTCGGTGGATTCACCTTACCGTCGGTCAGGTGCCGAAGCTGGCGGCGTATGCAAAGCGTTCCAAGGATGTCGCGGTGGAACTGCTCGGGGTGGCGTCGCTCAACGCCAACGGCCATGTGCGGCAGGCTGCTCTGGAACGGCTTGCGGACATAGACCACCCTCGCGCGGTGCCGTACGTCATGCTTCGCTTGGCCGACTGGGTTCCGGCGGTGCGACAGGCTGCACAGAATGCGATGATGCGCCTGTTGGCTGGCGATCACGCCGCCGTCCTCTTGCAGTACGGCCATCTGGTCGACTGGCTGGAACGAGTACAGCGAGTCGATCTGTCCGAGACACGCACAGCCATTCTGGCGACCCTTCGCAGTGAACGATGCCGCGAAACCCTGATGGCCCAACTGAAGGCCGACGAACCCGGAACGCGATTTTTCTGCTATCGAATCCTTGCGGGCGAGACGGATGACATCGCCGGGAACCCGGCCCTGATCGGCGCCGCCTTGTCCGACCGTTCACCGGCCATTCGTCGCTGGATGGCCCGCACGATTCTCCGGGCGTCAAATGCCCAAGCTTCGGAAGCCACCATCGCGCAATGGCTGCCACGACTGCTGACGGACAAATCCGCCCGGGTCCGCATCGAAACCATTCGCTGGTTACCCGAGTCGCTCTGGCCGGCCGCTCGGGATGCGGTTGGGGAGATGATCTATTCCGATTCGCCCGGCCTGCGAAACGCCGCTCGTTTCCTGTCGAAGTCGCACGGCGTCACCGATTTCGCGGAGCGATACCGGGAGCGACTGGAACAACTTGAACGGCTTGAAGGTGCGAACACCGCGACCATGACCGCCGGCCCCGTGGCAGGCCTTTGCGAAACAGGCGACAAAACCGACATTAACCGGATCGCTCGATACGCCGACCATCTACGCCCGCGAGTCCGCGAAGCCGCCCTTGCCGGCTTGGGACATCTGAACGCCGAAACGGCGACGGACCGAGCCATACAAGCCTTGAGCGACACAAATGCCAGCGTACGACGTGCCGGCGTTCGCATCCTCCAGAAAGCCGGCTCACACCGATGCCGACAACAGGTACTGCCGATTCTGGAAGCTGTCATCGCAGTGCTTGCCGAATACGCCCAGAATAATCTTCGCAAGGAGATAGCCACCAGTGATGTTCGACAGCATTTGTTGGCACTTGGTTTCCACAGTCGGCAACTTGCACATGACGACCGCGTTGGACCTGCCGTGGTGAAATTACAAACGCAGTTCAGTGACTCCATCACGCCAGGATTGATCGCTAAACAACTCATCCAGCGGGAAGAGACGACAAAAGTTCTTGATGATCTGAAAACAAATGGTGTGGTTGTATTGCACGGCGCAGCGGGCTGCGGAAAAACCGGGATTCTGTATGAACTGACTCAGGTCCTCAGCCAGCAAGGCCATGCATATCTACCGGTACGGCTAGACCGTCGGTTACCCGCAAATACCCCTCGTCAGTTCGGCCACGATCTTGGCCTGCCGGAATCTCCAGTTTGGTGCCTGGAGTCACTGGCTGGAAACTCAATGTCTGTCCTTATTCTCGACCAACTCGATGCCTTGCGGTGGACGAGTGCCCATTCCGCCAACGCTTTGGATGTCTGTAAGTCGCTAGTTCAGGAGGTACAGAATTTTCGTAAACTCGGCAAGAATATCAGTGCCGTATTGGCATGCAGAACATTCGATCTGGAGCACGACCCGGAAATCAAAGACTGGCTGAACGATTCTTCGAATTTGAAATGCCGACAGGTGAAGGTGGAATCCTTGCCGGAAGAAGCCGTCAAAAGGATTGTGGCGTCGCTTGGGCAGGACCTTATGGCGATGTCTCCAAAGCAAAAGCGAATCCTGCAATTGCCCCAGCATCTGGGAATGTGGGCCGAGATTGTCAGTACCGGCGAGGCTGAGGCCTTCCAGACAAGTGTCCAACTTATGCAACAGTTCTGGGACAACCGTTATGGAGAACCGCCACTGGAAACCGATGGGGCCCGATGTAATAGGGAAAGCCTCGGTTTTCACATTCTCCCGCGACCTTGCCCGCCTGGCAAAACGGTTTCCGGAACGTTTTGGCAGGTTGGCTCTGCGATTTCCTCGCGATGTCCACCCGGACTACGTGGCGGCAATTTTAGGTGGCATGAGGAAAACTCAGCCTGAAGACGTGCCGGCTGGAAAGCGAACAGCGTGGCGGCCCGCGGAGATGGAACTTATCGAGGCAATTCTCTCACACTTCGATAATACAGAAGATCGAGGTGTTGCCTGTGAATTCTGTTGGTTGATCCGTGATAGAGCGGAAGAGGCTTGGTCGGATGGCACCATCACCAGGTTGGTGCACTATGCCACGAACCACTCGGACCCTGTGAATAGGCTGCCGAATACGGAGCCGCCGAAAGAGGGGCGAGATATCGCGAGCAGGACACCCCATGATCTTGAGAACGATTCATTGAACTGCATCAGAGGGGCTGGCGCACATGCTATCGGCGTACTGCTGTGGCGTCATCCAGAATGGCTCGAACGCCTGACTCCCTGTATCGACCGACTGGTGTCCGATCCACACCCGGCCGTTCGAATAGCAGCTATCAATGCTTGCCTTCCTGTTATGAACCTGAACCGCGACCAAGCCGTATCATGGTTTTGTATCGCCAGCACAGGCGATCTTCGGGTAGCTACATCGCAGGCGGGAAGGCATTACTTCAACCACGGAATACCATCGCATATTGACACACTGGCTCCGATCATACGGAAGATGATGTCATCAACATTCGACGAAGTGGCCAAAGAAGGCGCAATGCAGGTCACCGCGCGATGGCTCTTCAATGGGCTGTTCGAAGAGGAACTCACTGCCTGCCGAAGCGGAACAGTACCCCAGCGGAAGGGTGTGGCGCAGATTGCCTCCTGGTACATATTGAATCCTGAATACTCCGGCCGATGTGAGGACCTCCTGTTGCCTCTTTGCAACGATGAAAACGCTGATGTGCGTCACAAAGCGAAACGTGTATTTTTCAATAACGAAGTGTTCACGCTCCCAAACGCACCGCGAGTAGTTGCCAAGTATGTCAAGTCGAAGGCTTTTGCTGACGATTCATTTTCTCTGATGTTATCGCTGAGGGAATTTGCTGAATCGCTGACGCCATTCACAGAGCTCATTCTGATGATTTGTGACGAATTTACCGGGCCGTTACGAGAGGCGTCCAAGAACACCAATACCGGTGCAGCAGGTAGTGTACGTGAAATTCCACCAATACTACTACGGCTCTATGAGCAGGCTCAGGATCAGAACGATGCTCAAGTGCTAAGCCGATGTCTAGACGCCTGGGATTTATTGTTCGAAAAACGAGTTGGCAGTACGCGCGAGTTGACAAACGAAATAGAGAAGTAGTCGTGGCTGAGACGAACGAAAACCCAATGGCGAAACAATAAAACGCCAGCGAAAACCATCATGACGTAAGCTACTTCATCGAGTTGGCGTCGAATTCCACACTTGATAGTCGCCCGTTTTATTGTTGAATTTCCATGTAGACTGAGACGGGTAATCCTTTGCGACGATCCGCAGGATATCTGAAAGTGCGACAAGGGATACCTCGTGTAAAGCATTGCTACGCTCGCGATCCGAAGTGAATACGATGGTTTTGACAGGGCCTGTCTTCGAACTGGAAAAAGGCATGAACACATAGCTGTGGATGATCTGATTGCAGAAATCTTTCAAGCCCATGGTTTCGTTGCGGGGAGAGCTAAAGTCATAGAGGTCGTCGAGGTGGTGCCAATTCAACAAAGTCACAAGTTTCTCTTTTGCGGGGTATGACCGCACATCTATCGGGTTGTATCCTGATGACAGTTTCTTTGCTTCCATGAGCTTCCTGATGATATAGGCGGCAAAGAACACAGCCTTTTCCAATTCGATAATGAGTTTTTCTGAAGGTTTGCGCCGTACAATCACCTGTTCTAGTTTGGTAGCGGACTTGCAAAGTTCATCTCTCCATGGGGCGGAATTCCAAATCATCTCGACCTCCTAAAAATCTGCATAAAAACTATCACATTGCCGGTTTGATGCGGCGAATCGTCAGGAGAATTGTGGATAAATATATCATGCCCCGTTACTTTCGGAAGTATCTTCTGATCCTTACTCAAGCATTGGTAGTGATTAATCCTTCCGAAGGAGCGATCTAACTTTGACATGATGGGTCCTTTCCTCCTGTTGCCAGCCATTTCGTAAATCCTTCCTCGGGGTCACCATAACCCATGCGTCCTAACACTCCAATGTGACAGAGGCGGTCAGCGATGAACTCAACGAATTCGCGGGTTGTGAGACCATGCGATTGTCTATCCGCTAACTTTCGAATAGTACGCGCCGCATCGAATGTAAAATTTCCGTTTTCACCTCGCGAAAGCCTGTTCATTCCATATATGAGGTCCGCGACAGAGAGGATAGTTATGTGCGGCTTATACAACACATATGTCAGTGCCCCATGTTGTTTTATTTCGACTTCTTCAAGAGCATAGGATTCGAAAATGCCGCCCGAAATGCTAGCTTCATCGCCATGCAACGTAAATCGTTTCTTAGGCGTCACAATCTGGAATTCAATTTGTTCTCCGTAACGTCGGTGATAAAGTTGCTTGCCAGTAGCTTCGCCGCCATACGTCGCTTGAAAATATGCGCCGGGTATTAAAAGATATCCATGCTCATTCCAAAGCACAGGGCGTATTCCCTTGATCCAGTCGTCTATGGTAACGGAGAGCGACTGTTTATCTCGATCTCTATCTTCTACAATCACCCAAAGCGCACTATTGTTAAATCGACGAAATCGAACGGCTAGCAATAATGGAAAACCAAAAGCATCAGCGAAAGCTCGTAATTTTCGTAGCTGATTCCCTCCAAAAGAGAGCTTATCTTTAACAGTTGCTTTCACTTCTACAAAGCACTGAAAGCCGATGTGATGTTCCGCCGTAATATGCTTGCTGGAATAGCCAGGTTGAAACCTGACAAGAAAATCAGGGGCAGCATGGCCGCCGCTGACGGCTAAACGCTGTTCTATCGGCGCTAATTGAGTGGCTGTACCCATGAGAAAGCAAAGGAGTGCAAACTCGTCTTCTTCAGTCAACCCCTCGATCGCCTTCCCAACATCTCCTTCAGGAGATGACGCAAGAATGTTACAAACCTGCGCATACTGTTCGGGGCTGGCAATCGCTTTGACCTCTCGGAGTGCTTTAGCTAATTCGATCTTTGATGGGGTGTAATCCGGTTCTTCCATTTTGACAATGTTATTCCAGGTGTCGATAGTTTCTCTCGTGGGCCGACGGATAGTTCATCTTTCTCGTGTAGCAAATCGTTTATCACGTCATTTATACTCATAACGGTTTGAATGTCAAACCGGAGTTGTTGAGCGCGAAACACCCGGAACATGGTGTTGCTCTCGTTCCAGATTGTGCGGACATGGGCGTAGTATGGCGTGTTTGACGCCAGGCCGGATTTTCGTTCCAGGCACGAAAATTCACGGGAAAATCGTTCACTTCACCGAAAGCGGTAATGGCCCGCGATTGGAGGCCCGGTGGTTTTGGCTTCGTGTGCCTTGTGGCGTCTGGGCGTAGCGGGCCGGCTCGGTTGGGAGGTCAGGTCATCCGTGGCGAAACGGAGACAATGATGACCACGGCAGAGAGTCGAAAATTTCGTTTGTTGAAACGTCAACTGAACGAGAGCCTCAAGCAGGCGGCGTCGTGTGCCAGGGAAATTGCCAAAATGGTTCACGGTGACGGCGAGCATCACACCGGCGGCGGGAAAACTCAAAAGCGGTTGCGGCTGGACGAAAGCAAGTTCACGGTTACCTGGGGAAACAGAACGTTGCACTTGGGAAATACCAGAGGGTTTTGGTTGCTGAAACGGCTGGCGTGTTGTCTCAATCAGTACGTTACGCACGTCGATCTTCTGGAGAAAGTATGGGGGGCCGACGAATTTTCGAACGCCGCCTGTCTGCGGACGGCTGTGCGGCGGTTGCGTCTGACGCTTTGCCAAGGCGGTATGGGCGGGTTGGCCGACGCCATTGTCGGGCATCGAGGGCATTATGTACTTGATGTTGGCGAAAATTTTTCTCATGTCACAGAAATGTCATAGCCATGTAACAGGAACGTCACAGGCATAGCGCATACTCCCCGCGATGATGTGGCCAGCATTTTGTTGCCAGCGTGTGGCTGATACAAAACGGGCCCCTTATTTGCGAGGTTACGATGATACATGGCGTTTCGAACAGATCAGAGAAGGATGCGATAGCGAGTAGCCAGCCCGCCACCGCCCCGCAAGCCCTGAACCCCTTGCCGCGTGCCAGGGTTTCGCCGCCTGTCAAGCCTCCGCTGCCAGGTGAAGCCCCGCCGCTGTTGTTGGACGTTCACGCGGCGGCGAGGGCGTTGGGGGTTCCGAAGAAAACCGTGGGAAACTGGAACCGAAGCGGCCGGCTTCCCATGCCGATTCGGATGGGCAGTCGGTCGCTGTTTTGGCGTGCTGACGAACTGGCCGCGTGGGTTCGCCAGGGTTGTCCGAACCGCCTCCGATGGGAAACCATGAAAGGGGGGCGGCGATGAGAGTGTCCAAGACCGGTACCGAGGTGCCGACGGTTTGACACGGTTTGTCAAGCGTTGGTCGATTGAACTGGTTGACCATCTGGGCACAACCCGCCAGATCACCACGGGGCAACGGGACAAAAAGACCGCCGAGGCCATCGGCCGAAACATCGAGCGGCTGGTGCGCTGTCGCGTGAGCGGCGAACCCCTCGACCCCATGACCTCGAAGTGGCTGGAGGGCGTCTCGCCGAAATTGCGGACCGCGCTGGTGAAATTCGGCCTGCTCGACGCTATCCGCATGGCGGCGTTGCGTCCGCTGACTGAACATGTCCTCGGCACTGCCGACACGCCCGGCTGGAAACAGTACCTGGCCTCCAAAGGCAACACGCCTGTACACGTTAATCAGCACCCGAAAACGGTTCTCCGCGCGTTCAGCGGCACCGGGGCCGTGTACTGGAGCGACCTTTCCGCCACGCGGCTGATGATGTGGCTGAACGAGCAACGCATCGGCAAACCCGACGCCAAAAGAAAATGCGAACGTCGCGGAATTGGCGCAAGCCACATCCTTCCTCTGCTACCTCGACGCCCAAGGCCGCTACGCGGACTTCCACGCCTTACGCCACACCACCGGCACCCTTCTCGCCGCCGGCGGCGTAAATCCCAAAATCGCCCAAACTCTCATGCGACACAGCGACATCAACCTGACGATGCTCCTCTACTTCGACCAATAAAATCAATGGTTTGCTGAGCACGAAAAATTTTTCATAAAAATCATTTTTCGTCAGTTTTGTGACTGTGACTCATTTTCGACGAAAAACCTGTGACTAGCGAAAAAGCCCTTGTGACTAGCGAATTTTCCCTGTGACTAGCCGAAAACCCCTTATAACAGGCCTTAATTCACTCGAAAATTTTCAAAAATCCCTTGTGACTAGAAATAATTCACTGTGGTTGATGCTGCATTGCACATCGGCAGCGATGCGGTACACTGGGGGCATCTTGAGTTTTTCGAAAGGTGTAACGTGACGGAACAAACGGCGGAACAGGCGGCGAATGAGCCCGAGAAGTCGGATTTGCTGAAACGGCTGGAGGCGTTTGGCGATCCGGACGAGTATGGCGTTCCACAGGGTAAGCAGTGGTGGGTGCCGGGGCAGGTGGATTATGTGGGGCGGCTGGGCTTGTCGGAGGCGGATGTGCCGGAACTGATGGCTATTGCGCGGAAGTGGATGGAGCCGCAGGACGATTGGCCTGACGATGACGATTATGTCGCCGGCTATGCGCCCATTCACGCGTGGCGGTGCTTGGCGCAGTTGCGGGCGGCTGGGACCGTCGCGATGCTGCTGGAGATGCTCGATCCGCTGGACGCGGGCACTGACGATTGGTTCCTCACGGAATTCCCAGCCGCGTTTCGCTGTATCGGCCCGGAGGCGGTGGGGCCTTTGGGCGAATATCTCACCGACAGCACACACGGGGTTTTCGCCCGCGCGACGGTGGCGGAGGGGTTGCGTCACCTGGCGACAGATTTTCCGCCCGTTCGCGGCCAGGCGGTGCGGGGGATGCTGAACGTGCTGTTGCGGGAGGATGTGTCATGGGAGAAGGACGAGGATTGTGCCGTCAACGGCTACATTGTGGGCGAACTTCTGGACCTCGTGCGGGACAAGGTTGTCGCGGCTGAGGAGATCGCCGAAACGCTCGAACGGGCCCACGCCGCCGACCGCGTGTTTCCTGGGATTTGCGGCAATTGGAACACCGTGCGGAAAGAACTGGGCGTGGCAGGCCTGGGTCTGGTGCCCGACGAATTGGCCAATCGCGAGATCGGCCTCGACCTGTCGTCGGATGACGAGGGCGAAGACGATTGGGATGAGGAGGACGATGATGACGATTGGGACGACGATGACGACGAAAGTTGGCTGGACGACGAAAACGACGACATTCTGGATGACTGGGAGAATGACGAAAACGTCATCTCTTCCGAAACCCGTGTGCTCGACCACTCCGTACCCGCGCCGACCATCCGCTCGGCCCCGAAAGTCGGCCGAAACGACCCCTGCCCCTGCGGCAGCGGAAAAAAGTACAAAAAATGCTGCGGAAAATGAGTTGAATCTCCTGGCCAACCGTGACCTCGCCACCGTGGGCATTCTGAAGGTGAACGCCCACGGCCGCACGGTGGACGTCCACGCGATGCGACACACCTTCGTCACGCTGATGGCCAGAAGCGGCGTCATGCCCACGACGGCTCAAAAACTCATGCGCCACAGCGACATCCGCCTGACGATGAACATCTACACCCACCTCGACCTTGCCGACACAGCCGGGGCGGTCGCCGCACTGCCAACGTTCTAACGCGGAACGGTGTCCCATCTCGCCGACCACCCCAATTGTCGCGGCGCGCCGCGACAATCTGCCTGCACCTATCGTAATTGTCGCGTCAGCGGTGCGACAATTGCACCTCCGTCACGGATTTGGCATCATCGGTTGTTGCGTCATTTGGCCGTGGTGATACAATGCCCGCTGGCCAAATGGAGACGATGTCCCAGTGGCTTGTCTTTCCCAAGGAGCCCGGATCGGGAGAACGCACGGATGGCAAAATCGAAGAAAACCAAACGAGAACTCGCCGTCACCAAGGCGACGCAGGTTGATGAAGCGGCCTTGTTCCAGAGCGTTTCGGCGATCATCGAAAACCGCACTACCCGCGCCCGGGCGCAGGTGAATCAGGAAAGCGTGTTGATGTTCTGGGAGGTCGGTCGCGCGATCGGATCGGTCTTGCTTGGTGACGAACGTGCCGGATACGGAAAGCAAATTGTCGCGACACTGTCGCGACAATTACAACTCAAATACGGAAGCGGCTTTAGCTACGCGAATGTCGCGAGGATGGTGCAGTTTTCTTCCCGGTTTCCCGACGTCCGAATTGTTGCGCCGCTGGCGCAACAATTGAGCTGGTCACATTTCGTCGAACTGTTGCCGTTAAAAACCGACGAGGCGTTTATGTTTTACGCCTCCGATGCCGCCGCGAGGCGATTGGGACTGCGTGACCTGCGGCAGCAAATTTCCCGCAAAGCGTATGAGCGTCGCGAGATCGCGAACACGCAACTGTCCACCGACTCCACCGTGCCGTTCAACGTTTTCAAGGACCCGTACATCCTGGATGTGCTGGGCCTGAAAGAGAATTTTCTGGAGGCCGATTTGGAGAAGGCCATCCTCGTGGAACTCGAAGCGTTTCTCCTTGAGTTCGGCAACGGGCTGACGTTTGCGGAACGCCAGAAGCGCATGACGATGGACGGCGAGGATTTCACGCTGGACTTGCTGTTCTACCACCGCGACCTGCGGCGGCTGGTGGCGGTGGAGTTGAAGATCGGCCGTTTCAAACCGCGATACATGGGGCAGATGCGGTTTTATTTGAAATGGCTGGACCGCCACGAGCGTCGCGCGGGCGAGGAGTCGCCGATTGGCATTATCCTCTGCACGACGGCAAGCCGCGACCAGATCGAAATGTTGGAACTGGACAAGGAAGGCATCGCCGTCGCGGAATACTGGACAGCCTTGCCGCCCAGGGCGGAGTTCGAACGCAAAATCAAAGAAATCCTCGCTGAAGCGAGGGAACGCCTCGAGCGGCGAAAATCGCTGCCTCAAGGCGAAACGCAACGGCAGCTTGAATACTTTTACGAACCGAAGGAGGACGAAGACGAGGAAGGCCCCAGCCCAAAACCGTAGACACTGGCCCCGCCCGATCCGCTCCAGCCCGAGAACAAGGAAGGCCGATGGCTGAGATTTGAAGGCCAGGGTACTTTTGACGCAGGTCTTGCAGGGAGAATGTGATTATGTCCGAGACAGCGTTGATCTATGATACAGCCTCATTTGTAACTTCCCTGGCTGCGGGTTGTACGTTAGAGGTGGCGAAAGCTGGTGTTCGGAGGCTGCGGAACTTCCTCAAGGGTACGGGGCTTGTCCTGCCGCTCCCGATTGAAGATTCGTTCAAAAAAATAGAAAATGGCGAATTAACCGACAAGAATGAATCAGAAGAGTTGGCGAGACAGATACATGAATTACTGAGCAAGCAGAGCGAGTCCGCCGCAAGAATTGAGTTGTTTCTGGAGTTTTTGAAAGATGAAAAAGAAAAAGCAGCCTGCATCGCCTGGCGGGCTGCGATTCCTTATGATCTTCCACCAAAGCCAACTCCCGGCCGCGGGCTTCGCCGGATTCAAGATTATCACTATCAATACTGCACGATTCCCTTTGTAGGCCGCGATGTCGAGATGGCCACGATGGAAGCCTTCGTGGAGTGTGACGACAAATTCCTCTGGACATGCATCTACGGCGCAGCCGGGAGTGGCAAAAGCCGTTTCGCGTTCGAAATGTGCCATATATTTAAAGAACGTGGCTGGGATTGCGGCTTCATGGAAAACATGGCGAAAATCCCCATGGACGACTGGCGAAAATGGGAGCCGGTAGAAGACACACTTCTAGTGGTTGATTATGCCGGATTCCACGTCGGCCGCGATGGCTCCGCTGACGACCCGAACAATCTGGATAACGTTTTCAGCGAATTGTACGCGAGAACCAGGACCTGGAAAAAACGGGTTCGGTTTGTGTTGTTGGAGCGAGACAAAAAAAGCGAAATAGACGCCGCCAGGCCGCGGCTGCTGGCAGAAAAAATTGCATCGGGCATCGACACGACCCAGGTGAACTGTGCAAAATGCAAGCGGACAACCATCGACCATTTACCGGCGATGAGCGACCGGGATTTATATGGCATCGCAAAAAAAGTAGTGGAGGAAAATGAAGATGAATGGCGATGGGGCAAGGAACAAGATTTTGCACGATTGATGGATCAGTTCGACAAGGAGAGACGCCCGCTATATGCCATCATTATCGCCCTGGCGTACAAGGGGAAAGATGGTCAGTTGTCCAGAGAAGATATGCTGGAGGGTATTTTTAAGCGAGAGTACGACAAGTTTTGGGAAAGACACGGTTTCAGCCGTGAAGACGCTTATCTGCTGGCCATGGCGACAATCTGTGGAGGGCTGAACACGTTCCCTGACGGCCTTGAGACACTTGTAACAAACGTATGGGATGATGACGATGACACGAATTGTAAACGTTTTGAGGCGATTGGCTACGTACCGGATGGCGGGAAAGAGACACAGCTTCATCCGATGGAGCCCGACTTGCTGGGCGAATTCTTTGTTTTGGCAATGCTCTCCAGTTGGGAAGGTTTGGGTAAATTAGCAGACCACCGGCCGCGGTCGTCGACGAAACGCAACGATAACGCGAGCAAAATACTCAAGAGCGCATGGATGTATTCGCTGCAAAATACAGCCGCTTTTTTTCGACGATGCAGCCAAGATTTTCCCCATCGCAATATTGATGAATATTTCCTTCGCATCACTCCTTCTGATGATTTTGAAAAAAGCGAATGGGCTCGTATAGCCACAAATTTGGTTGTCAATCTCTGTAAAAGTGGAAATTTTACATCGGCGCATGCAATTTACGCCGGCATGGCGATGTTGGGAGATATGCCGGAGAGCGTCCAAATGCGTGCCCTGGCATCGTTTTATTTGATTGTCCATTACTTGGCGGATGACGATAGTAAAACCGCGCGCGCAATTTTCAACAGTATGGCAGTCAATGAAAAGGACTACTTGATGGGTTTCGCCGCCACGATGGGCCTGATCGAAGCCATGATGTGGCTGAAGGATCAAGGTGCGGACATCAATGCCAAGTCTAGTGGTGGCAGGACGCCCATATTTTGGGCAGTTGCGGCAGGCCAGACCGACGCCATGGCATGGTTGAAAAAGCAAGGCGCGGATGTCAATGCGAAAGATAATGATGGCAGGACGCCCATATTTTGGGCAGCTGCAGCAGGTCAGATCGACGCCATGGTATGGCTGAAAAGGCAAGGCACGGATGTTAGTGCGAAAAATAATGATGGCGGGACACCTATGTTTTCGGCGGCCCAAAACGACCAGATCAATGCTATGGCGTGGCTGAAGGCACAAGGCGCGGACATCAATGCCAAGTCTATTGATGGCAGGACTCCCATGTTTGAGGCGGCTTCTTTGGGCCGGGTAGAAGCTATGGCATGGCTGAAGGATCAAGGCGCGGACGTCAATGCCAGAGCTGACAAGGGTGGAACGTCTATGATCGCGGCGGCTATGAAAGGCCAGATCGATGCCATGATATGGCTGAAGAAGCAAGGCGTGAGCATTAATGTCGAGGATAACAATGGCAAGACACCCATGTTTGGGGCGGCTTTTTTTGGCCAAATCGAAGCCATGGCGTGGCTGAAGGATCAAGGTGCGGACATCAATGCCAAGGCGAATAGTGGTAGTACGCCCATGTTTATGGCAGCCTGGCAAGGCCAGATTGATGCTATGAAATGGTTGAAGGAACAGGGTGTGGACGTCAATACCAAGGATAATGGCGGCAGTACGGTCATATTTGCGGCGGCTGCGGAAGGCCAGATTGACGTTATGGCGTGGCTGATGGAGCAAGGCGCGGATATTAACGCCAAGGACAATGATGGTAGGACGCCCATGTTTCTGGTGGCCATACTAGGTCAACTTGCTGTTGCGAGATATTTGAAGGAGCATGGCGCAGACGTTCATGCCAAGGACAATAATGGCTGGACGCCCATGCATGGGGCATCTATGAATGGTCATATCGAAGTCATGGCGTGGCTAAAACCTTCGAACTCTCGACCAAAGGACTCGACCAAAGCCCGGAAGGCGGACATCAGGCCGTGCCCATGACCTGGCTGAAAATGTTTATGCTGAGGGAGAATTCGTACGACAGAATCCGTGCAGGGTGTTTGTGATGGCCGGTCGTAACGGTACAATGCCAGGCGGCCAAGCGGAGAATTCAATGGGCAGTCGTGGACAGCGTGTCAAAGGGCAGCGTAGCAACGATCAACGTGCCAATGGCCAGCAAGCCGGCGGCCAGTGTGTTTATGAACTGGAAGTGTGCATCATCAGTGGGCCGATGACGGAGGCATTTGTCGAGGTCAATCCGGTGATTGCACGGACGATTCAGATTCGCGGCGATCAGACGCTGGCGAAGTTGCACGACGCGATTTTCGACGCCTTTGGCCGCGAGGAGGAACATCTGTACGAGTTCCAACTCGGTGGCAAAGGGCCGAACGATCCGAACGCTCGGCGGTACGTCCTGCCCATTCACGACCCGTTCGAAAGCCGTAAGCCCGCGGGCATCGTGACGCAGACGGCCATGGACGCCTTGGGCTTGGAGAAGGATCAGGCGTTTGGCTATTGGTTCGACTTCGGCGACGACTGGTGGCACCAGATCAACGTCCTCGCCATTCACGCCAGCCCCGGCGACGGCAAATACCCCCGCGTGGCCGCCAAAATCGGCGAAAACCCGCCACAGTACATCGACTGGGACAACGAAGATGACGAGGACGAAGAAGATGACGATGAAACGAAATGAACCCGAGTCGGAGGCTGTCGCCTGGTGGTCGGCAAGCCGACCTTCAACATCTGTCCGAACCGTCGAGGCCATTTTCTCATACTGCTCCTGACTGGCTCGTCACGGCAGGTGGAGTTTGTTTAGTTCGGTGATGAAATTTCGGCGCGCTTTTCGGGTTTGGCGGATGTCGGCCATGAGGTGGGCGAATTCTTTGTCCCGGCCAAGGCGGTGCAGCAGGTGGCCCAGTTTTTGTAGTGCCTTGGCGGCGGGGGCGTAGTTGGACTGGTCCGCGTGCTGGGTCAGGTTTATCATGTGTCGGTGCCAGATCGGGACGCAATCGGCGGGGTGTTCCTTTTCGCGGGTTTCGGCGAGTTTCAGCCACAGCGTCTCGGAGCACCCGCCCGCGACGGCTTCGGCCCAGGCGTCGTCGGGGTTGCGTTCCCAGAGGAGGATTTCCACCAGCCGCGAGTGGTCGGCGGCGGAGGGAATTCGCGACGCCCACTCGCCGTGCCACGACGCTCCGCCGCCGTACCTGCTGCGGACGGCCCGCTGTTTCTCGGCCTCCCGCTCCGCCTTTCGCCGCTCGACCTCAATGCTCTCGCGAAACCGGGCCATCGCCTTCTCCCGCCACGCGGACCAATCGCGCCCCCGGTCCGCCTGCTTTTTCAGTTCCGCGTACGTATGCAGGTCGGGCTTGCGATTGTACTCGTCCCAGTACAGCGACATCGCGTCGTCAACGCGTCGACGCCGGCGATATTCCGTCGCCAAAAACTCCCGAAGGCCCGCGTGGTGATAGTCACCCGCGAAGGTTTGCCAGCCTTTTTCCGCCCATTCCAAGGCTTCGTCGTGGCGCTTGGCGTCGCGGAAAATTTGCGCCAGCGTCAAATAGTTGTGCTCAGAGGACAGGTCCTTTTGTTCGATAGTCGCCCGCGCGTCCACGTCGCCGTCAGCCTGGGCGAACGCGATCATCGCGTCCTTCAAAAAATGCCGCTCGCCGGAATCGTCGTCGTAACGCCGTTGATCCTTGGTCTTGGCGGGCACCTTCGCCCAGGCTGACTCGACACGGGAACGGAGTCGCTTCATGCCCGCCTCGCCCAGCAGGGAGCGATACTCCTCCCACGGGAAGTCGCCATAACTCGGTGCCGCCGCCAGGGCGCGATTGAACACCCAATCCGCCAACATCTGCGGATCGGGCTTAGCCGTCTGGGCGCGGAGGGCTTGAACGTGGAGCACACAAAACAGTTTCCCGATGCTGGCGGCGCCATCGGGGTCGTAGCCAAGCCGCGTGGCGACCTTCTCAAATTCGACCACCGCATATTCCGCCAGCGACGCGATGGCAGTTGCATGGCCTTGCGCGAGAACCTTCTCCAACGCCTTCAAAACTGGCTCGATACGCTCCATCGGGACGGTTCGATCCTCGTCATAACCGCCGCCGTAACCGTCGTAATCGTCGTCGCCGTCCGGGGCATAGCCGTCGGGAAAATCAAACGCCTTGTCGATCCGCCGCCGAAAATCCGCCATGTCCACCCCGGCAGGATTAGCCGCCGCCGCATCCAACCTCAACCGTTCAAGAAACGCCCCGTCCAAGGCCGCCCGCTCCAGCACCCACGTCACCAACCGCTCCTTCGGCTGCGCCATGAGATGAGTCTGCAAATCGGGAGTACGCGTCTTCGATTTCGCCTTCGACGCTGCCGCTGATTTTCCGCCCTTTCCCGCGGCTTTACCTGCGGTTTTTCCCGCTGCTTTTCCTTCGCCGACCAGTTTTCCCGCGTCAGTCAACATCCTCACGCCGGTCGGCGCGTCTGACTCGTCATCGTCGCCCCCGCCGTCGTCCAACACATCGGCCTTGCCCGCTTTGAACGCCAGCGCAACCGCCACCAGATGCTTGCAAAACCCGCCAGCCGGACACGAACAAATGTACCGCAACCCACCATCTTCGCGTTCCTCATCTTCCTCGTCATCTTCATACAGATCGTCGTCTTCATCCCCGTCCTCATCCCACTCGTCGACCTCGCACAAATCGTCATCGTTGTCCCAATCCTCGTCCTTGCGAACGCCATCATCCCCGCGCAAGGCGTCGCCTTCGCGCGATACCCCGTCCGCCACCCAGATCGACGCCTTGTAACGACGCGTGCCAATCACAACCGCCGAAAGCCGCTGCCCATATTGCGTAAGCGACCGAACCAACCCGCCGGAAAAATAACTCTCACCGCGAGCATACGATCGATCCCCAGCCAACTCGCGCAATTCACCCGGTCGAAGAAGGTCTTTCAACGTAACGGCCTGTTTCTTTCGTGAAGATGTCATACATTGCTTGTGCCGTAATCACATGACCTTGGCAATAGCTTTGCTCATTTCTTTTTCCTTCCCTTCGCGACAATATCGTCGGGGGCAAAATACTCGCGCGTAATCAGTTCTCGTGTGGTGGGCGCTCTCGAATGAGTTTCAGGTTTTTCCGTCATGTCTTCCGACTCGTGGTCATAGAGCAGACACATGGATTTCAGGTCCGCATCGTCGGTGGATTCGAGTTCAGCACAGGGCGTTCCGAACGTTTTTGGCCAATCCAGGGGGAATACGTTGCTTCGTTTCTTTCTGCCGCTGTCATTGTCGTCGAGTTGCTCCTCGTCCGGCACATACATCTCACATTCTTCGAGATTGAAAAGATAAAACCTGTATCCTTCAAGTTCTTGATGAACAGCCATGATTCTGTAGCGATACTGGATATTCCATTTCATCATCTCGAATATTTTGGCGCACAATATTCTCGCCGTGATAATTCTCGGCCTTGGCCTGCCGTTTTTTATCTTGCTCCATTTTACGGAGACCTTGTCGTGCTCATCGCACCACAAGGCCAGCAGTCGTTTTTTAGGATCGGCAAGTATCTGAACGTATTCCGAGTCGGGGAAAAGTCGCACACATGCGGAGTTAAAGGTGAGGCTGTCGTGGTCAAGAATCATCCTTGGCTTGAATACCGGCGTGGTGAATTCTGCTCGGATAGCCTCAAAATGCTTCAGTTCCTTTTCCAATTTGAGTCCGCCAGCCGGTGTGTTCTTTTTGCTCATAATGAACCCCTGATGTCAGAAGATACGATGCTAACAACCCCTGTGCTCGATCCGCTCTTTTTTCTCGGTGGCAGGATGACGGCCTCGTTTAACTCGAATAACACGGCCCGATGTTCTGGTGAATGCACGCCTGTCACGCGGTAATGTTTCCACGGGTCCCAGTTCATCCGTACCCGGAACGCTTCCGTCAACACCATGCGGGTAATACGGAGTTCGTTTCTAGATGTCATATATAATTTTTCCGGGACATTGCAGGAGTTGAATTCATCCTTTCCGGCCACCGATATGGCCAGCAGTCTTCGCTCGCTCTCGAAAAGAATTCGGATACAGAGTGGATTGCCCAGACACGCGAGAGTGGCCATATTGATGCAGATGGTATAACGGCTCAGCGAAAAGCGTATGGCTGGCGAAATGATTCTGCTCATTTCTTCTTCCGTCCTTTCGCAGCAATCTCATCGGGGATAAAATATTCGCGCGTGATTTGTTCCCGTGTATTGGGCACTCTCGCACGAGTTTCAGGTTTTTCCGTCGTGTTTTCCGTCTTGTTGTCGGAGAGCAGATACATGGATTCCAGGTTCACGTCATAAGTGGACGCAAATTCGGCATAGGGGGTTCCGAAACTCTTTGACCAGTCCAGGGGGAATACTCTGCGGCGTTTCTTCTTTTTGCCGTCGTCATTACCCTCGGTTGGTTCCTCGTCCTGAAGCATCTCACATTCGGGGAGATTAAAAAGACAGAGCTTTCGTCCTTCGAGTTCTTGGTAAACAGCCATGATTTTATAACGATGCTGAATATTCCAGTTCATCAGTTCGAACAGCTTGGCACATAGTATTCTCGCCGTGATCTTTCTCGACTTCGGATCGCTATCTTTCATTTTGCTCCACTTCACGGAGGCCTTGGCGTACGGATCGCACGGCCAGACCAGCAATCGTTGTTTCGTGGGATCAACCAGTATTTGAATATACTCCGATTCGGGGAAAAACCGCACACACGCGGCATTAAAGGTGACGTTGTCGTAGTTCAGCGTTATTTTTGGCTTGAACACAGGCGTGGTATATTCCGAACGGACAACTTCAAAATTGTTAAGTTCCTCCGTGGAAATGAGTCTGCCAGCCGATGTGTTCTTTTTACTCATATTGAACCCCTATTGTCAAAAGATAGGTCTTGAGTTCCTGTCCGGTTCGCTTGACGGGATTTCCCGGAAATCCCTCAACAGCAAGCGCAGGTGATTGTGTTTTCCATTCGTCAAGCGAACACGCGTACGCGCGACGGCTGGCCATCATTTGTGACAGAAAATCGCCGCCAATTTCGTCACGCCATTTACCCGGCTGGAGTGTTTTTCGTATTCGTTTTGTAATCTCTTCGTTTTCTTTTACATCTTCTGAAAACTGGTATTCCGGTTCGGACAGGTTGAACATCAATGCCCGTTCCTTTTCACGAACAAAGCAGTCCGCCATGATTTTGTACTTCCAGGAACCATTCCATCCCATCAGATCAAACAGCATGGGGCATAAGGCGGCACTGGAAATGGTTTTCGCTTTCCACTCGACCGCATTGCGATTTGTTTTTTTCGCGGGACGAACTCCGATAAGCCGCTCCGCGGGATGAAGCATGATTTCAACATATTTTGTGTTGGGGAACCTTGATAGGCAGTCGGTATTAAAGGTCAGTCCTTTTGGCGAGAGCGTCAGTTGTGCCGCACGGCTGTGTTCAATTTCCTGTGGCCGAATCAGCCGGTATCCCGCCGCAGCCGTGATGCAGGAAGAGTAATGTCCGGCTTCGGCTTTGCCTCGCGATGTCGCTCCCAGATAGTGTTCCGCCGTATATCCGCCGAAGGCGAAATTTAATGGGATAAACCCGACAAACAGTCCTTCCCGAATCATTTCGACTTCATAATGCGGATTGTAATAGACGGACCCCGTGTTTGATCGCAGCAGGATCAAGGCACGCACATATTCCTCCCGCGTCACAATTCCCTCATGGTGGTTTTCGAAATAATACAACGGTTCGCGGCCATGATTTTTCTCGCTCTTGTGCTCGAGGACATCCGTTGTGACGGTTTTTTGAGCCACAATATCGCCGCAGTAGCGTTCATTCCGCAGAATGTTGATGACGCTTCCTGGAGCCCATATTGTGTTGTCTTTACCTGTCTTTTTCCTGGAGGCCGTGAGCCGGTAGGCGATGGATGACACCTTCTCCCCGTGGAGGAACATCGCGAAGATCGCCTTGACGGTTTTGGCTTCTTCAGGTTCTATGACCAATTTTTTCTGCTCATTTTTTGTGTAGCCCAGTAAGGAATCGACCGGAGTGAGAAAAATATTCTTGTCACATCGCCACTTATACGCCATCCTGATGGACATGCTTTTGCGTTCGCTTTCGCCCTGGGCCATGGAAAGCATCAACGAGATATAGAGTTCACTGTCAGGCCGGAGCGTATTTAAGTTTATATCTTCAAACAGAACTCCGACCGGTGGATTCAGACGAAGCAGTTCCCGGATGGCCTCAAGTCCTCCCAGCAGATTTCTGGCGAAACGGGAAGCGCTTTTCGTGATAATCAGATCGAATTTTCCAGCCTTGGCGTCGGCCATCATTCGCCCAAACGCTTCCCGGCCTTTCATGCTCGTTCCCGAAATACCTTCGTCCGCATAAATGTCAGCAAATATCCAGTTCTCCTGCTTCTTTATATAAGTGGTATAATGCTCGCGTTGAATACTGAGGCTTGATTCCTGTTCTTTTCGATCTGTGGATACTCTGCAATAGGCGGCCACTCGTATGTTTTTACGTTCGGTGAAGTCAATCGAATACTTGGCCTTCGGCGTCAGCTTTAACGAATCGCCCTCAGGCGTTTCATCGTAAATCGTCGGTTCACTCATGTTGTACTCCTTCGTCGTTAATGCCCTGATCATCATCGCCACACACGCACTGTCAAAAAGTAGACCTTTTGATAGTGACCCATCCCTGGCAGAAATAAAGGCGTGTGAGGTGGAAAAGGAGTGATATTTTCCGACTATTCCTGAATTCGAAAAAATTTTCTTGACGAGGCCGGATTGCCACGGTCAGATATACCGCGATCTAACGCTATCAAAAGGTCTACTTTTTGATAGTGATTTCTTTCCTGTCCCCTGCTGGAATTCACGTAAACGCCTGTAAAAAGTGGCTGATGTTAAACCTGTTTGTGCTAAAACGTCCGCCATTGGCAGCGACCCGCGACGCCATCGCTTGACCACCTCGCCGAAATTCTCGGGAGGTTTTTTGATAGGCCTTCCCCAGACTACGCCTCGCGATCGGGCGGCGGCGATGCCTTCGCTCTGCCGCTTGCGAATGGTTTCCCGTTCGTTCTGGGCCACGAATGACAGGATTTGGAGAACACTATCAGCCAGGAATGTTCCCACCAGGTCCTTGCCGTTACGCGTGTCGAGCAGCGGCATGTCGATCACGGCGATGTCCACGTCCCTGTCTTTTGTGAGGATTCGCCACTGGTTTTGGATTTCCTCGTAATCCCGCCCAAGCCGGTCGATGCTTTTGATGTACACGAGGTCGCCCGGGCGTAGTTTTCGCACGAGCGACTTGTACGCTGGCCGTTTGAAGTCCTTGCCGGACTGTTTGTCGATGAAAATTCGCTCCGCGGGGATTTGCAGCTTTTCCATATCAACCATTTGCCTGTCTTCATTTTGGTCGGTACTGGAGACACGAACATAGCCATACGTGATCAAAGGACACTCCTTTCGAGAAAAGGCGAGAGTATACTCAATGACTGGCCCGCTCAGGAGGTGTCATATTCAGGCGGTATCGCGGCAAACATTCCAGTTGCCACAAATACCAACGTCCACGCGGTCGGCGGCGTAAGTGCGTTCGATCAATTCGGTGAACTCAGCCGCCCCGAGGTCCAGCAGATAGGAGATGATAAATCCGTTGACCACCTCAACCTATTGCTGGCGAAGGTGTGACTGAGCGTGTAAAATCATTCGTGAGTGAGGATCGAGGATCATAGGTGAACATGGCGATATTTTGTCACACAAACCGGTTGGGTGTTGCGTATTACGTCCACGAGGCGCGGACGAAGGCTGGGGCGCGGCGGTACGTCATTAAGCCCGTGGCGGAGGGGGCGTTGGCGGCGGTGCCGGACGGCATGGAGGTCGTCGAGAATATTCACGGGCAGGTCTCCGTGCGGGCCGTTCGCGAGCGCATCATCCTGCCGCTGGAGGAGGCGATGGTTCAGCAGGCCCTCGTCACGCATGGCCGGGAGAAGTACCGCGTCGAGGCCAAAGACAAGGACATCACCATTTATGATCCCCGCACCGATGTTGACGAAATGTTGGACATGTTCGACCGCTTTAACCGTTCGGGTTTCGGGTTCGGTGCGGAAATAGACAAGGCCATGCGGGAGCGTGTGGGTGACGCCGCGTGGGAAAATTACCGGCGAAAAGAGGAAGAAAACTATAACCGGAAGCGGGATGAGAATCGGCAATGCCTGGAGCAGAGGATGCAATACTCGCCGGTCTTCCGCCTGTGTCTGTCGGACGCCAAACGGCGGCGTTTCGTGCCCGAACGGATGAGTTATCGCGGCATGGGCGGCTGGAAGCGGATCAACGACAGCATGCCACTTTCCGCCGCGTGCGACCGTTATATTCCACTGCTCGGCACAGACAAAATCTTCGAAACGTATTATGATTGATGCGGAGAACAACCGCACATCAAAACATAAAACCAAACGGGAACGATCCCACCGCGTGACACTCGGTCTTCACCGGGCTTTGAAATGTTGGTGCGACCGTACCCACTCCAACTGGAGGTATGGTATGGTTGCTTGAATCCACGCCTCGTCGGGCGGGCCGTGCCAGGCGGGGGCGCCGAAGTTCAGATCGAAAACGTGTCGCCAGGATTGCCGTTTCTGCTCTGGCGTGGGGTTGTCGAGGTCGTGCTGTTCGTCCTCGGACAAAAATGCGTCGTTCGGTTTCGGGAAGCATGACCTTGTGACAGCCTGCACCATGATATTTCAGTCGCCATATCTTGGCTCGTCTTTTTGGTGGCAGTTTTTCGTCCTTCTTTGTTTTGAACACCTCCTTCCCGAAACTCCTCCGTAGCCTGCGGAGCGCGAGATGAAAACTCGGTGGATTTCCCCATGGTCAGGTTGATGTCGCGGTGGCGCATGACGGCTTGAGCGACCTTCGGGTGAACGCCTGCAGCAGCAAGCCAACTTCCGGTTGTATGTCGCAGAGCGTGAAAATCAGCATAACGTCCTGCAGCATCGACGTAGGACAAGAAGGACGATTCTTCTCGCTTCTGGCGTTCCTGGGGCATTGTGGCGTCGTTTATCCACGCCTGACGGGCATCAGCAAGATCGGGTCGGAATATCTTTTTCACCATGTCATACGATCCTTTCGGCATGTTGAATGCCTTTGCGCCCGGCAGCTTGGCAGCCAGAAACTCACGAAGCTCTGTAGCGGTGTTGGCTCGTAGTGGTAGAACATCCTCGCGTCTGATGTCGCGTCTGACATGAAAAAGCGGGCGAAGGGATTCGAACCCTCGACGTCCAGCTTGTGAACGCGAACCTAACACAATTTAAGTCTTTATTTTACAATCACTTACAGCACGTCAATTTTTCGGATGACCCACTCGGTGACCACTTGCACGGAAGGCGAAAAACCGCTGCAACCATCTGTACCAAAATGGCTTATCGCTTTTGACACTATCCGATTTGACGTTGGGTCAGAATCACATCGACATCCGCCCCCTTGTGTAAACGGCTGTATGCTGTATGCTGTATTGAAATATTCTGACGAAGGTGACCATGAAACAAGCGAAATGTTTGCAGTTCATTCTGGCGGCCGTCATGGCCATGGGGCTGACGGCGTGCGACGCCCCGGAGTCTGTGGACGTGTCAACGCCCGACTCGAAACCTGGTCCTGCTCAAAACACGCCTCAGGAAGAAAACGTGGCGACAACGATCCTCGCGGCAGAGCGCACGGTAATTGTCGATCTCTCCGTGCAAAAAGGGGAACCTCGATATGTCGCCGCCGGGTTTCTGCATGGCTTGAGCGAAGATTGTTCCAAGCCGGGGCCGGCGTATTTTGACGTGCTAAAACCCAGAAATTTTCGAGGCGGCAGTCTTGGCGGATATTGGATTGACGGCAAGATGGACGAAAATCTTCGGATGTTGAAGACGTATTATGAATATCTGAGCCCGCGCGGCGTGACAATAGATTATCTCCTGATGGACGCGTGGGGTTCATGGTGGCTCAATTTTTTCGGTGGGCAACCGATTCGGTTCCCGGGCGACAACGATGAATGGAAGGATTATGAAACGTTTTGCAAAACGATAGCCACATTCGTCCGCGACAACAGATTGCAAAATTTTCAATACAATCTGTGGAACGAACCGAATCTGGTGGCATGGGGACAAAGTCAGTTCTGGACGCGGCCTAAATCGCAGTTTTATGAGATGTGGAGACGCGGCTATCGCGCCATCCAATCCGTTCACCCGGACGCTGTGATCTCCGGGCCCGATTATGCCGTATACAATCGAACGATGGATTGGAAAACGGACGTGGGCGAATTTCTGGATTTCTGTAAGGAACATGATGTGGTACCGCAGGTGTTGACGTTACACGCCTTGCCGGGCGACCCGGTTGAACATAAGAAATTCGCGGACAACGCCTTTGCGGAACGGGGAATCACCGGCGTGGAAATCTATATAAATGAATATGCACACCAGGAAGAGCAGTCGCCAAGCGCCTCGGCCTGGTACATTGCCCGGACCGAACGCGCCGGCGTCAGGGCCGGCCGGGCCATTTGGCCACGGAAAGTCCCCGTGGAAGGCGCCCCGTATGAGAGTTTGTCCGGGGAGTTGAACGGCCTGATGGTCCTGTCCAAAAACGAAGACGGCGAGCTGATCCTTGCCCCGGCTGGGAATTGGTGGGTATACAAACGCTACGCCGAGATCACGGGCATGCTTGTCGAAACAACGGCCAGCAACGATAATACCATCGATGCGGTCGCGGGCGTGGATCACACCGCCCAGAAGGCGCGGATTCTTCTTGGTGCGAATGGAACAAAGAATGTGGGCAGAGTCGCAGTGAATATCAGGGGACTCGAGGCCGTTCCGTATTGGAAAAAAGACGGTAAAATTCAGGTGATGATCGAAGAAATTCCCTATAATAGCGGCCAGTCCGTGGAGATCCCGGAAGTGAACAGGAGCGTGGAGGCCGCGATCGTAGGTGGGAAACTCACACTGGAAATCGATTGGGCGAATCCCGATACCGCATATATCATAACACTGTGTGGCGCGGAACGGCCTGAGTCATCATTGGAAATAAGGTGAACCATGTACCCATTTCGTCTTCAAGCCGCTGGTCAGGCGTTGCTGGACAATCTGGACGTCAAGCTGGATTACTGTCCGTCGTTCGCGTCCGTGTACACCGGCGAGTCGGCTCCGTGTTATGTTCATAACGCGTGGGACTTGTGCGACGTCGGCTGGCGGTTTGTCGAGGCGCTGCACCTGACTCGCCGCGCGCTGGGCCAGGTTTGCATGGACCCGCGCGAAACGGCGTTGCGGGAACGCGTGTTTGCCACCCTGCGGGAGGATGGACTGTCGTACAGGCCCGGCTACGCCTGGGACGACGGCACCGCGTGGATGTGGGATCAGGGGCGGGCGTTGATCGCCCTGTGTTCGCTCGCGGAGGGTGGCGACGAGGCGGAGCGGTGTCTTGGGACGGCCCGCCGCATGCTGGAAACGCTCGATGCCATCGCCCTGCGAGGTTCCAACGGACTGCCCGTGTATCCATTCGAGAACTGGGACGGCAAACAGTGGGGAACGGAGATCATTGGCCATCCGCCCACCGGCCTGCAACTGGAAGGGGCGGCCCGTTTTTACGCGTTGACCGGCGAGGAAAAATTTCTTGACTACGCCCGCCGCGTCGCCCGGCAGGTGGTGGAACAGGCGACACCGATTCTCGACCGCGACGGAAAGTTCATCCAACGGGGCGGCGGCGAGAATCTGACGTTGAAGTATACACACATCCATTCCCGCCTGGCCATTCTCTACGGCCTGTACTTGACCGGTAAAGCCCTCGGCGAATCCGTGTTCATGGACTACGCCCGTCGCGGATACGAGACGGCGTTGGGGTTCAGCCTTTCGTACGGTTGGGTGCCGGAGTGCCTCGAGCGTCTGGGGCCCTATCGCGACGGCGACGCGGGCGAAGACGAGCGGCAAGCCAACGCCCTGGACGAAGTGTGCTGCCTGATGGACATGATCAAATGGGGCCTGTTGCAGGGGTCGGAGGGTCAGGCCAACAGTTACGATCTGGCCGAGCGGTTCGCGGTCAACGGCGTGTTCGCACATCAACTGGTGGAGCCTGACCGGCTGGCGGATTACATGTCCACAAGCCCGATCCCGCAACACGCGCCAGGCCAGGTGGACGCCCGCGACCTGCCCGCGCGGTTTTTCGGCATGTTCAACGGCGCCCAGCACGCTCACCAGTTCTGGCGGCAGTACGGATCGCCGTACCCGATTATGGTCCCGAGCGGCTGCTGCTCGCCCGCAGGGACGACGGCCCTGGCCCTGCTGTCTCTCGACGCCTTGACCGAGCGCGGCGGTGGCGGCGAAGGCGGCAACGTTTTGTCCGTGAACGCATACATTCCCGTGTCCCGCCCGCACGCCCGGCTGACGGTCGATCCGGGTAACGGCCGATTCACGCTTATGATAGCGAAACCGTTCACCGGCCTGCGCCTCCGCCAGCCAGACTGGGCGAAAGGCCTGCCACTGCACCTCACCCACCGCGGCAAGCCGGTGAAGCAGGTGGAAAAGAACGGCTGGATTCACATCGAACGGCCGCCGGTCGGCGTTCTGGAAGGCCACTTTCCGACCACCGAGCGCCAGACAAACGAACCCTGGTGTGGCGGCCGGCTGGAGGCAACATGGCTCGGCAACAAGGTCATGGCCATCGACACCGACCATGAAATCCGCAGCCCGCTATTTCCGCTGCTGCCGGTTTTCCAGCGTCCTTTGTAACGGCGGTTACCGTCGCGGGGCGCCAGAGACTATCGTTATCCTTTTGCAGGCTGGCGAACGGGCTTGATGGGCTGGTGGCAAAAACGGACGTTCCACCCGATCGTGGCCGCTCTATAATGACTCAGTGACAAATGAGAAATGGGGTCGTACGGGGGCGCGTCACATGAAGCGATTTGCACTGGCAGTTGCGATGATGATTCTGTGTCTTGCGGGGTGCGGAACTCAACATCACCCCGGCGCGTGGTATCAGGGGTCGGATAAGGGATACCACTACACCACCGGCGATTACGGCGACCACACGTATAAGTTCCAGGGACCACTGTTCGGCGCCCACAGTCCAGGGACCACAGAATGGTATCCTGGCCGCGACGGCAGCGCATCGGAAAAATGAGGCAGGCACGCACGCGTCAAAAATACACCGGTCCGGCGTGATGGCACCGGGCCGGTGTATTGATGTATGACACGACCATCAAGCGGCGCGTCGTGTTTTACTCCTTCAGCGTAAACGGTGAGGAACGGGTCGGGTCGCTGAACATCATGCTGTTGGGCCAGGCGACTTTGTAGTCCTGAGCCCGGCCCCAGGTCATGATGCCGCCGAACGCGACGGCGACGCGGATCGTTTCGCCGGGCTGGCCGGTCATGTTCAGGACGTCCTTGCCGCCCCGGCCCGCGATGCCGCCGACGAGTTTGACCTCCTCCATCGAAATCCGTCCCATCACCGCGTAGCCCCGCCGGCCCTTGAGCGACACGCCGACGATATCGCCCAACTGGCGGCCCAGCGGATGGGCGCCCATGTCCGCCAACTTCGTCGCCCAGATGTTGTCGGCCCCCAGTCCGTACCGGGCCGACCACTCCTGCCCCGCGCGGTTGTAGAAACGGTACTTGAACAGGTGCGGCGTACCGTCTTTGGTCATGCTCAGGCCGAATTGGTCCTGCTCCAGCCACAGTTCAACGCCGTCGGCCTGGTACATCACGTTGGGCGTGGCCGCGTCGAAACACTGCGCCTCACTCGTGACCACAAAGTACACGTAAAGGTTCTTCCCGTCGTGGGCGAGGGCGCCGATGGCGGTGCCGAGGCTCATCGTCTGCCAGAGGTCCTCCGGCAGGGCGGCGTGCTTGTAGTTCATCGCCGGCAGCGCGACGATCTGCGGCACGACGCCGGCCTTCTCCCAGGCCGCCCAGTCCCCCCCCACCGGCAGCGACGCGACCTTGGGAATCTCCTGCACCTTTTCCAACCCTTTGCCCTTGACCTCGGATGCCAGCGGCGCGTCGCCCGCGACGGCGCCGGTGGGCTTCCAGTCGAACGGTTTCGCCGCCCGCTGGATCGTCTCCACGCCGTCAATCCGCAGCCGGGCGAACCGCCCGATCGCGTCGTCCTCCACGTACGCGCCCACCTTGCCGTCAGGTCGGATGTACGGATTCACGCCGTAACGGATGTCCACGAACCCGATCGTGTAATTCGACGGGAACGACCAGTTGCCCGTGCCAAGCCGCAGCCCGTCGGCGTCGAAGACGTCCACCTGTCCGCCGAAGCTTTTGCCGGCGAGAATGAACGTCTGCTTGCCGTCGTTGATGGCGGCCACGGACATGTAATTTCCGCCGCTGGACAGGCTGAACCATAACGGTTTGCCATCGGCGGTGGTTTTGGCGACGCCTGTCGCATCGGCGCCCCAGGCGGGGACCATCTTGTTGTGCAGATTCGTCACCGCGCCGAAATACAATTCGTCGTTGGACCGATCCACGGTGACGATCCCCTTGCTGCTGACCCCGACTTCCGGGTCGGTCTCGCCGCCGATTCGGACCATGTTCTCCAGATCGAAAATCGGATCGTTGAATTCGTCAAGTCCCTTGAACGGCACACGCAGGACGGACAGCGACGACGCCCGCCCCATAGTGGAGTTGCAGATGATGCTGCCGTCTTTGGCGAAGGAGAGCGTATGGTACACGCCCGGCGAGATGGTCGGGTGCTTGAGGAACAGCGACGGCCTGGGGCGGACCGGGTTGCTGACGTCCACGAACCGCGCCGATCCCCGGCCGCTGGGGTACACAATGAACGGCCTGCCGCCCAGCATCACGCTCAGCCCTGGCGACAGGAACGTCTGCATCTGGGTGACTTCCTCCCCGTTCTGGGCGACCGAGATGATCATGCGGGGCTCTTCCACCAGCCAGTCCCACGCGCCGGTTTTCGTGTCCACGCGGAAGACGCCCAGGCCGCAGTAAACGTACTCGGGCTGCGTCGGGTGCGCGACGGCCACGTCCATGAAATTACTCAACAAATCCTGCAAAATCGTGCCGCTGTCGGCGTCGAGAATCCGCGTGCGTGCGGACTCGCAAATGACCAGCCGGCCATCGGTGAGGAAGCACATGCCTCGCGGGGCGCGCATCGTGTCAGGCCCGACGGGCGTGTACTGCCCCGGCTCGCGGGGTTTGCCGAGTTTCTTGACGAGCTTGCCGCCGGTGTCGAACACCGCCAGCGAGGACTCCATGCCAAGATAACTGTTGTACGGATTCGAACTGCTGTTGACGGCCACGCGGTCCTTCGACGCGGCGAGGTACTTCGGTTCGGGCAGATCGTGAGCGAACTCCTTGTCCGTTTTTCCGTCGAGGGTGAGGTGAACCACCTTCGTGCCGCGGATCATCCACAGCCCGCCGTTGGGGTCGGCTGCGATGTCGCCGACGGCCTCCATGGGCCAATCGGCGAGCGTCTTGCCGGTCGTCAGGTCGATCACGCGGATCACGTTCAGCCCGGCCAGCGTGACGTACGCCTTCGTGTCGATCACGGCCAATCCGACGGCGGTGGCCTGGTCCTTCTCCTCGGCCGTGGCGATGTCGTAGGACTCCGATCCGTCGATCATGTGGGTGCGGTCGCCCGGCAACGCCAGCCGAATCAGCCGGATCATGGGCTTGGGATGGTTCCCGCCGGCCCAGCGGCCCATCAGGCCGTACACGTCGTCCTCCCCCACCGCCGCCAGCGCGACGAAATCGCCGTTCGCCAAACCGATCGCCGCCGTCGGCTGACCCGTGGAGGAAATCTGCCGGACCGGATACCCCGCCTCGTCGTAGTACGTCACCATAAGAAACCCGCCGTCGCTCAGCGGGGCCACGCGGTTGGCGTTGTCGCAATGGTACACGCCCAGCGGATTGCCGTTGTCGCCGAACGCACCGTCGTCGACGATCCGAACGTCGCTGGTGACGATTTTCGCCACGTACTTGCCCGCCGGCGCGACCTTGCCCTGATCGTCCAGGCCGTCCCAGAACAATTCCACCACACCCGACGCGTCGGCCAGCAGCGTGCGAACCAGTTCACCGTTTTCCTTATACACGCCCGCCGACTGCCGGCTGCCTTGGCCCTCAACCTTCGCGCCCAGCGTCACCCAGCCGTTGGCGAGTTTCGGCTCGGGGTACGCATACGCGCCGGTGGCGACTCGGCCTTCTTTGCTGATGGCGAAGGGCTTGCCGTCGCGATCGAGCACGACGGGCCCGCCGCCCGCCTTGCCGACAAACCGCCCCGGCAGTCCGCCCGCCCACGTCACCTCCGGCGCAATCCGCAGATCGTACGTGTCCGGGTTCGCGAACGCCGGCGCCACGAACACGCTGTGGTAATCCTGGCCGGTCGCCGCGGGCCATTCGTGAATCTGCGCGATGCCCGGAACGTCGCCCCAGTTGCCCGTCGTGCCCGTCAGCACATTATGATCGCTCGACCAGCCTTTAGAGCTCAAGCCGTCCAAAATCAAATTGGTGTTATTCGCCGTCAAAATCGAATTGCGAATCTCGCCCGTCCCGTTCGTCAGCGCCAACAGCCCCACGCTCGTCGACCCCGCCACCGTCACGTGATGCACGAAGGTATCCACCGACCCCGACACCAGCAGGCCGATGATGTTCTTCGCGAACACGCAGCTCTCGATGGTCGTGTCCTCGGAATGGCTCACCACCAGCCCGCGCGACAGCCCGTCGAACGTGCACCGCTGCACGGTGGCGGAGCGACACTTGTCGAACTTCAGCCCCTGTCCAGGCCCGCGAAACGTCACGCCGCGAACCGCGATCCCGTCCATGCGATGAAACGTCAACGCCAACTGCTTCGGCTGGGCGGCGACGAGCACCACAGGCCCCGCCGGATCCCCCGTGAGCTTGCCGCTCTCGTCGCCGGTGACGAACATGGCCGACCCGTCGGCGCTGAACCGCTCGGCAATCAACACCGTCTCCTTATACTCGCCAGGCCCGATGACGATCGAGTCGCCATGATTCAACATCCCCGCCGCCCGCGTGAGGGTGCGAAACGCCGTCGCCGCCGTTTTGCCGTCGGCAAGATCGTTCCCGCCCTGGCGGACAAACCATGTCTCGGCCTGAACCGAAAACGCCGCCAACAGGGAAACCGCCACAGCAACCGTCAATAAGAAACGAGCTGCAAAACGAGTCATGACATTCCTTTCCATGCGAACAACCAACGAGCCAACCGTCACATTCGTTACGGGACACCATGCCGGCATTATACAGCACAACCTCCAGCCGTACACAGGGCGGGAACATCGCAAAAAGACATCGCCGTCGTGACGTGTTTTCGATTTCCCGATTCGCTCTTCCGCGCCTGTCGTTATACAATCCCGCCATGCGGCGACTTTTTCATGTGGATTCGGTGTCCGACGCGATGGGGGTGTACGTGTCGGCCAGTGTCGCGGGCAAGGCCATCGGGTTTGCCCGGACGCTGGCGTTTGTGCATCTGCTGTCGCAGGCGCCGGCGGAGTACAACGTCTGGGCGATCGGGTCGGTGCTGATCACGTTGTCGGGCACGGCGATGTGCCTTGGCGCCAATCTGGCGTTGACGCGATACGCGAGCGTGTTTCAGGTGCGCGGCGAGCTGGTGGGGTTTTTGCGTCGCGTCGCGTGGCCGTTGCTGGCGATGCCGTCGGTGTTGGCGGTTCCGGTGTTGCTGGCGTCGGGCGTGATCGCGTCATGGCTGGCGCCGGCGGGGCAGGACGTGTCGCCCGCGGACGTTCGGATGGTGCAATTGGCCGTGCTTAACGGGGCGCTGCTGGCGGTGTACCTGGAGATGCTCGGGCTGATGCACGGGCTGCGGACGTATCGGCTGGCGGCGGCGGTGGAGTTGTTTTTTTCGGTGCTGTTCCTGGCGGTGGCGGTGGCGTGGGTGGCGTCGACGCGGCAGGGCGAGAATTTATTGTGGGGCCACCTGGTCAGCCTGGCCGTCGCGACGGCGGCTGGTCTGTGGCTGACCGCCCGCGCCACACGGGACGCGGGCGTCTCGCCCGCGCTAACCATGCCATGTGACGAGCCGTTGGAAAACGCCCAACCCGGTTTGGCGTATTCCATGGATCAAACCCATGGAACGCACAACGCGGGCGAACTTGCCGCGACGAAGCGGAGCGAAGACGGGACGCCCGCGTCACGTTGCGACGCATCCTTCCTGAAGTTGCTCCGTTTCGGCTTGCCGGCGTTGGCGGGGCAGCTCGCGTGGCTGGCGGCGCCGTTTGTGGGGTATTACGTGGTCAACCGGCGGATCGGCGACGCGGAGGCGGGCATTTTCGCCTCGTGGATGTTGTTGGCGCAGATGGTTTATTTCGCCGCCAACGCGGCGTGGCAGGTGGTATATTCTCACGCGGCCCGGCGGTGGGCCGACGACGCGAAGGCGGCCTTCGTGCGGATGCGGACGTCGTATAAGGGGTTGGCGTTGGCGTGTCTGGCGGCGAGCGTGGTGATGTATTTGGCCGAGCCGTTATGGATGCACGTGCTGCCGGCGAAGTATCAGGTGGGGCGCGATGTGCTGGGCGGGCTGCTGATGTTGTACGCGGCCATGACGCAGATGGCGGTGATGACGATGACCGCCCGGCTGATGGAGAAGCCGGCGGCGACGGCGTTGCCGGCCTTGGCGGGCGGCGTGGTCAGCGCGGTGCTGGCGGTGTGGTGGGTGGCGGAGCACGGGGCGGCCGGGGCGGCCTGGGCGGGCGGCGTGGGCATGCTGACGGGCGGAACGGCGGCGGCAGCGGCGTGGTTTGTTCTTCGCCGCGTGCGCGTGGGCGCGCGAACGTACGTCGTGTTGCTCTCGCCGGCGATTTTGTTGGCGGGTTGGACAACGCCCTGGCTTGCGGCGGTGTGCCTGCTAACGCTGGTGGCTGCGGCGTTTTTCACACCGGCGATTTTTACGCGCGAGGAAAAGCAGGAAATCCTTCGGCGATTGCGGCGAAAAAATGGAACGGTATAAATCCAATCGTTGCCATGAATCTCGCGCTTGGGGTTCGGACTTACAACGACCTTGCCCGCAGCACGGCGTAATAGCCGCCGTCGCGCCAGCTTGTCGGGGCCGGGCCTGAGGGGAGCGTGAGGTGTTCGCGGACCATCTCGCCGCCGCATTGGCGTATCAGGCGACGAATCACGTCGGCGCATTCTTCCGGCTCGATGCTGCACGTGCTGTACACGAAATGCCCGCCGGGCTTGACGAACCGCCACGCCGTCGACGCCAGCCAATGCTGGTCGCGAACCAGTGGCCCCAGCGAGGCCTCGTCGAACCGCCACCGCGCCTCCGCCCGCCGAGCCAGCACGCCCGTGTTGGAACACGGCACGTCGGCAAGCACCACGTCGAAACTCGCCGGCGCCAGCCCCCCCGCCTGCTGCGTCAAACCCGTCGTCACGTTCGTCACGCCAAGCCGACGGCAATTTTCCTCGATTTTCGCCAACTTTTCGCCCGAAACGTCCAACGCGAGAATCGTTCCGGAACCGTAACGTGACGCGGGCGTCCCGTCTTCGCTCCGCTTCGTCGCGGCAAGTTCGCCCGCGTTGTGTGATCCATAGGCCGGATCACTGGAATACGAAAAACTGTCTTCGCCGTCCCGCGCGGGCAAGATGCCCGCAAGACGCGAGGGCGAGACGCCCTCGCCACGTGAAACGCCCGCGGTGCCCATCAACTCCGCCAGGTGCGTCGTCTTCGTGCCCGGAGCGGCGCAGAAATCCAGCACGGCCGCCCCCTCGCCGCTGAACAAACCCAACGCCGCGCACGCCTGCCCCACCGCGGTGGCCGTCGCGTCCTGAGGCTGGAACCAGCCCTCGTCGAAACCCGGCAGCTCCGCCACGTTTCGCGACTCCAACAGAACGACGCTCACGCCGTTCTCGTGCGCCGCCGCCGAGATGCCCTCGGCCTCGAACCGCGATAGCAACTCCGCCGGCGAGGCCTTGAGACGATTGACCCGCAGCACAAGCGGCGCGCGGGCGTTGGCCTGCATGCCCAACGCAAACGCCCGCGGCAGCGGCCCGAACCGTGTCAGCCACCGCCGCGCCAACGCCAGTGGCAACGAACACGCCGCCGCCAGAAACTCCGCCTCGCGCGAGGGCTCCGGCAGGAGCGGCCTTTCGCTGCGGCGAAACTGTGTCGCTGAGGCCGCGATCACATTCGCCTCCAGCGGCGGAGCCCCCTGCTCGACCGGGCCCAGCGACCGCAGCAAACTCCGCAGCACGCCGTTGACCAGGCCCGCCTTTTTGCGATGGGTAAACCGCGCCGTCTGTTCGACGGCCTCGTTGACGGCGGCGAACGGAGGCACGCGGTCGAGGAAAAAAATCTGGTAGAGGGCAACGTCGAAAATGTTCAACATCGCGCCGTGACGCAATTGGTCGATCGGGAAGTCGAGCAGCCGCTCCAAGGCCGACCGAAGCGTGCCCCGCCGCCGCAACGCGCCCAACGCCAACTCGCGGGCGAAGGCGCGATCGACAGGCCCGAGCCTGCCCTCGGCCAACAGGCGGTCCAGATGGGCCGACACGTTGCCATCGCGGTCTCGCAACGCCGCCACGGCCACGTCACGCGGATTGGTGAACGGCGTGCTCATGGCGTCCCCGGCGTTTCCGGCGGCGTGTGAAAGCCGTCGCCCGCCGCCACGCGATAGCCGTTGACGAAATCCTGCCAACTCATCAACCGCTTGCCGGCAGGCTGAATCTCCAGCACCCGCAAGCATCCCTCGCCGGTAGCCACCGTGCCATCGCTCAGCACCGTGCCGGGCCGTGGCGCCTCACGTGACGCGGGCGTCCCGTCTTCGCTCCGCTTCGTCGCGGCAAGTTCGCCCGCGTTGTGCATTCCATTGGCCTGGCTGTCGGAAGGCACAAAACCGCCTCCACCAGACGCGGGCAAGATGCCCGCGTCACGTTGCACCGCCTCGACGCGCGCGAACGTCACCGCCGTCGTGTGCCTGGCGCCGACAAACACCGCCTGCCCGCCAGGCCAACGCCACGTGCCGTGCACGCGATGGCGAATCGTCACCGCCGACGCCGCCCAGTCGATCACGCCGTCGGCCTTCGTCAACCGAGGCGCCGGTGTCGCCAGCGTGTGATCCTGCGGCACCGCCTGCGCCCGTCCGCTCGCCAGCTCCGCCAGCGTCTGCACCATCACGTCCGCGCCGATCGCCGCCAGCCGCCCCTTCAACTCCTCCGCCGTTTCACGCGGGTCGATCGCCGTCGGCGCCCGCAAATACACGTCGCCCGCATCCACGGCGTCCACCAGCGAGAACGTCGTCACGCCCGTGACGTCCAGGCCTTGAATCATCGCCCAGTTCACCGGCGCCGCCCCGCGAAGCGCCGGCAGCAGCGAGCCGTGCAGATTGACCGCCCCATGCGCCGCCGCCCCGCGAACGGACGCGCGGATGATCTGCCCGAAATCGACCACCACGATCACGTCGGCTGCCAATGCGCGAATCGCCTCGACCACCTCGGGCGCGTTGACGTTCGCGCACTCGTGGACGTCCAGCCCAAGCCCCGCCGCCGACTCGCCCGCCGGCGTGGCCCGAAGCCCCCCGCCACGTCCCGCGGGCCTCGACGGCTGAGTGTACACGCGCACCACGTCATGCCCCGCCGCCCGCACCGCCGCCAGCGTCGGCACACCAAACGTCCCGCTGCCACAAAAAATCACTCGCATAAATTCAGACCTCACCCGCAATCACTCGACCGCATCCATGACCTTAACGATTATAAGGAAGACCCAACGGCCTTTCACGTGACGCGCACTTTCTTTCCGCCCACCAACACGTCCAACGGCTGGCCTTGTTTTACTGTCAACGCCAAGCCTTTGCGGGTCAATTCGGCGGCGATCAGCCTGCCTTGGAAATTCAAGGCGAATTTCACGCGTTTCCATGCCTTGGGCAGGTGCGGATCGAAGTGTAGTTTGCCGTTTTTCACGCGCATGCCGCCGAAGCCGTTTACGATGCACATCCAGCTTCCGGCGTGGCAGGCGATGTGGATGCCGGCGTTGGCGTTGCCGTTGTAGTCGTCCAGGTCCAGGCGGGCGGTCATCTGGTAGTAGTCGAACGCCTTTTTCGCCAGGCCCAGTTCGGCGGCCATGATGGAATGGATACACGGCGACAACGAACTGTCATGGATCGTTTTGGGTTCGTAGAATTTGTAGTCGGCGAGTTTGGTTTTGGCGTCGAACTGATCGTTGAGGAGATATTCCATCAACACGACGTCGGGCTGTTTGAGCACCTGGCTGCGGATGAGACGCTCCCAGGGCCAGCGGTGCAGCAGCGGGCGATCCTTTTCGATGGCCTTCATGTCCACCGGATCCATGAACAAAAACGCGTCGTCCTGCGGGTGAATGCCCAGTTTCTTGTCGAACGGAATATACATCCGCCGCTCCACATCGCGCCATTTGACGAACTCCGCGTCCTTCAGGCCGTTTTTTTTCGCCAACACCTTGTACGCGGCGGGATGTTTTTTCTTCATCCACGAGGCCGTGCCGAGAGCGTAATGCATCACCCACTGGGCCATGCGATTGGTGTAACAGTTGTTGTTGACCACCATCGCGTATTCGTCAGGCCCGGTGACGGCGTTGATGACGTATCCCTTGGTTTTATTGAGCACCACGCGGCTGGCCCAGAAACGGGCCTGTTCGAGGACGATTTCGGCGCCCTTGTCGCGGAGGAGCGTCTCGTCGCCGGTGGCGTTGACGTAGGTGGCCACCGCGTAAGGAATGGCCGCGTTGATGTGTTGTTCCAACAGGGCCAACTCCCACGGCGTGCCGCATTCGTCGCCGTCGAGGGTGACGAAGGGATACATGGCGCCTTCGTATCCGTTGGCGCGGGCCTTGGCTCGGGCGGCGGCGAGCATGTTGTATCGGTTGACGATGAGGTTGCGGGCCTTCTCCGGCGCGGCGAAGGTGAGGTACGGCACCATGTAGGTCTCGGTGTCCCAGAAGTACAGCCCGCCGTAGCCGCAGTCGCACAACCCCTTGGCGCCGATGTTGACCCGCTCGTCCGTGCCGCCGTAATTCCAGTGCAGGTTGAACAGGCAGAACCGGATGCCCTGCTGCCCGGCGGCGTCGCCTTCGATCTCGATGTCCGAGTCCCGCCAGTAGTTCGCCCAGGCGGCGGTTTGCTCGGCCAGCAGCGTATCGAAACCGTCGTTCGTCGCGCGGGCGGCGTGGCTGGCGGCGCGTTGCAGCAGGCCTGTGTCGTCGGAGTCCAGATCGCGCGACGAGCAGACACCGACGAATTTTTCCAACCGCAACGTCTGGCCGCGATCCACCGTCGCCTCGAACCGCCGTGCGACGTACTTCGACTCGATCACCATCGACGATTTGAATTTCGCCTTCCCGCCGTCGCCGAGCGTCACCGCATGCCGGGCGGCCAGCAGAATCTCCTGCTTCGTCACCGTCGTCGCGACGTGCAGCCAACAGCCCTCGCCCGCCGTGGCGGCCCCGCCGACGTGCACGAACGGTCCGTGCGCCCGGCCGTCGAGCGTGGACTCCAGCACCACCGCCCCGCCCCAATTCAGCGGCGTGACCTCGTAGCACACCGCACCCACGTGAAGCCGATCCATGCTCACCAGCCGCACGCTGTCCAGCCGGGTTTGGCGACCGCGCGAATCCTGCCACGTCACGCTCTTTCGCACGACGCCGGCCCGCATGTCCAGCTCGCGGCGGAACGCCACGATGTTTCCCTTGGCCGGATCGAACGCCTCGCCGCCAAGCGTCGGATACACATGAACCCACGTCGGTCCCTGCGGCACGTACTGCGACCGTCGAGGAAAATTCACCCGCGCCCATTCGTAATTGATCGTGCCGTTCTCCCACACACACGGCACATGCATGCCCGAGCTGTGCACAGGCCCTTCGTCATGCCCGCCCCGCACGCCCATGTACCCGTTGCCCACCGCAAACGCGGTCTCGCCAAGCCCAGCCATCTCCGGCGAAAAGCGATCCTCGACAATGCTCCACCCGGACGGCTGAAAATGTTGCTTGAACATCGGATTCTCCTTGTGTGGTTATGTGGGGGGATTTTACCACAGAGACACGGAGAACACAGAGAAAACGATACCGGATGAACGGGACGTGCATCCACATCGCTCCATCCCGAACAAGGTCTTTCAGCTCTCAAGGCACTACCGAACCATCCGTTCGAGGGAGCCGTTTAGCCAGTAGCCAGTAGCCATCAGGTATGGCGGGATTGGTTGGTTCATCACACGATCAGATCGTCGCCGCCCCCACGCCCGTTCCCGCTGGCCTTGCCTTTTCGCCCTTGTCTTTCCGTACCTATTGGCTACTGGCTATTGGCTGAACGGTATCCTCGAACGAGTGGTTCCTCTACGCCACGAGAACCGAAAGACCCTCCATCCCGAATCAGGGCCATCGCATTCTCGTGACGCGGGCGTCTCGCCCGCGTGTGGCGAGGGCATCTTGCCCTCGCGGACTGTTCCACACGGCTGATCTCATGCAAAAACCAAGGCGTTTCACCGCCGGACGC
>Ga0123353_10000617_pt1 | contig 43543 bp, 34 predicted proteins | sample TergutLab28metaG_3_FD_92763 | JGI IMG/M metagenome (GOLD analysis project Ga0123353, IMG submission 92763) | Labiotermes labralis P3 segment gut microbial communities from Petit-Saut dam, French Guiana - Lab288 P3 | ecosystem: Host-associated > Arthropoda: Insects > Digestive system > Gut ... | reverse complement strand
TCAGCTATACAAGCAGATTTAATACCGATGACTAACAAAGGGCATCCTCCATGACGTCTGGCTTGAATTCGTGGCAACAATTTTCCCATCCATGTTGTGCTGGCGCCATATTTTTGTTTTATTTTCAATTGTGTAAACAAAGCATTTAACTCCTCGCTGCGCGTTATAATGATTCCGCATGAAATAATCCCACACTCGTAAAATGTACGAAAAGCATACAAATCACGATCAAAAGTTTGATCTTTACTATTCCATTCAAAATCCAGAGAATCGCGCAAGTAAGGCTTGAAAAATGCAGCATACCAAGGTTTTTTGAAATAATTTTCTAAAAATGTATTGCTAATGCCCGCACACTAGGTTACAATTTTAGCGCAGCTTGGAATCCCAATGTAAAAATCCTCGCTACGCGGTGAGAAATATTGAGAAAGAATTAAACAATACAGCGCAGTAAAATAAATAAAATCGATGGAGTATATTTTTTATATGGTTAAGATAGGAAACGACTGGGACGATATCCTGGAGGGAGAATTCGAGAAAAAATATTATCAGGAACTTAGAGCCTTTCTAATCAGCGAGTACAAAAGCAAGGTCATCTATCCGAATATGCATGATATTTTTAACGCGCTTAAAAACACTGCATACCAAGATGTAAAAGCTGTGATTTTGGGTCAGGATCCATATCATGAGCCTGGGCAAGCACACGGGCTTTGCTTTTCGGTGCAAAAAGGAGTGAAGGCGCCGCCGTCGCTGATCAACATTTATAAAGAATTGGAAAGTGATCTGGGAATTAAACCGCCTGCTCACGGATGCCTTCTGGACTGGGCAAAACAGGGCGTTATGATGCTAAATACTGTACTGACCGTACGGAGGGGGCAAGCAAATTCTCACAAAGGGAAAGGATGGGAAGTATTCACAGACCGAGTGATTACCCTTTTAAATCAAAGAGAAAAGCCGATGGTTTTCATTTTGTGGGGGGCTAATGCGAAATCCAAATCCATGTTGATCACGAATCCGGATCATCTGATCCTCACGGGCGCACATCCGAGCCCGCTGTCTGTACATAACGGTTTTTTCGGAGGAAGATATTTTTCAAAAACGAACGCATTTCTGCTCGAAAATGGAGAAAATGAGATTCAATGGAATATTGCACAGGAAATTCAGTAAATTGTATTAAAAAAATATTATTTTGAATACAACTTTCGCCTTGGAATTGGTTAAGATATTAAAAAGCTTATTCTGAGGAGATGCCATGGAACTTGGAAAAGATGTTGTCCGAAAAGAAGCAAAGGACAAAGTGACTGGGGGAGCCAAATACGTAAGCGATCTGATCGATCGTCCTTTACTGCATGCCAAACTCCTGACAAGCCCGCACGCTCATGCTCAAATTCTTTCAATCGATATAAGCCAGGCTTTAACAATGCCAGGGGTTAAAGCCGTTCTGACGGCGAAGGACAATCCAGCCTTATGCGGCATCATGCTGCGCGACAGGCCTCCTCTTGCGGAAAAGAAAGTTCGGTACTATGGAGAGCCGGTTGCGGTCGTCGTTGCGAGCGATGAGCAGCAGGCCAAAGCCGCAGTTCAGAAAATTCAAGTTGAATACCTTCCGTTACCAATTGTCAATTCCATTCAGGAAGCCCTTCAAGACCGCCCCATTCTATTACATGAAGATTTAATGGCTTATACAAAAATGGTACAAGAGGTTTATCCGATTCAGGACACCAATATTTGTCATCATCAAAAAATCAGAAAAGGTGATGTGCAAAAAGGATTGGCAGAATGTGATATGGTAATCGAAGCGAGTTTTCAGCTTCCTCAATCAGACCATGCCGCCATGGAAACCAGGGCAGTTCGCTGCACGGTTATGCCGGATGGCCGTGTAGTTGTCAAAACATCATCACAAGCGCCTTTCGCAGTGAAGGAAGAGATCAGCAAATATTTTAATATTCCGGAAGGGAAGGTCGATGTTCAAGTTCCTTTCGTCGGCGGAGGCTTTGGAGGAAAAGCGGCAGTGCAGCTGGAAATCTTAGCAGTGATGGCTTCCAGGGCGACTAGCGGCAGCTGTGTCAATCTTGCCAATACAAGGGAAGAAGATATGGTTACTTCCCCGTGCCATATGGGACTTTTAGCAACCATCAAGCTGGGCGCTAAAAAGAACGGTCAGATAATGGCAGCTGAAATGACATTTTACGTGGACTCTGGGGCATATTCTGACATTTCGCCAAAACTGGCAAAAGCAATCGCAGTAGACTGTCAGGGCCCTTACGATATTCCAAATATTCATTGCGATTGTTATAGCGTTTACACAAACCATCCATATGTGACATCTTTCAGGGGATTTAGCCATGAAGCCTCTACATTTTGTATGGAAAGAATGCTTGATAAGCTAGCGTTTCAGCTAAACCTTGATCCTTTTGAAATCAGGTTGATCAATGCGGCAAAAGAGGGTGACCTTACACCAACCCAATCAAAAATCACATTAAGCAACACAGGCAACATCACACAATGTCTTGAAACGCTGAAAACATTGATCAACTGGGATGAAGGATCACGCATCGAAAAAGAAGGACGCCTGGTCTCAGTAAAAGGGATCAGCTGCTTTATAAAAACATCAGACACGCCAACAGACGCCGGCGCAGGAGTTGTACTAACCTTTAATTCCGATGGAAGTATCAACTTATGCTGCGGAGCGGTGGAGATTGGCCCGGGAATGAAAACGACGGCAGCGCAAATTTTAGCGGAAAAGATGAGAATGAGCATAGAAGACATCTATGTACAATTTGACGTCGATACACTGTCTACCCCGTATCTTTGGAAAACAGTTGCCAGCATGACTACTTATGTGATTGGGCGTGCTGTTTTAAATGCTGCTGATGATTTAATCAAGCAATTGCTTCATTTGGGTTCGATCGCCTTGCGCTGTTTGCCCGAAGACCTTGATTATGAAAACAAGATGATTTTTGCCAAACATGATAAAACGATTTATATAGAGTTTAAAGACCTCGTGAAAAGTTACAAATATCCAAATGGAAATTCAATTGGCGGACCGGTGATCGGGCGTGGAAGTTATGTTATGAACAACTTAAACTTACTGGATGAAGCTGCCGGATACGGTAATGCAGGGAGAAGCTGGACGGTAGGCGCTCAGGCAGTTGAAATTGAGTATGACGTCAAACAGCATACCTACCGTCTTTTAAAGGCGGCAACCGTAATGGATGCGGGAAAAGTATTAAACCCCAAAACTGCGAAGGGGATTGTCATGGGTGGAATGTGCATGGGGTTGGGACTTGCCCTATCTGAAGATTTTATCTATAGTGAACAGGGAATTGTAGAAAATACAAGTTTCAGGACATATAAAATGCTTCGCTTTGGAGAAACGCCGGAGTATTTCGTAGAATTTGTTGAAAACCCTCAAATCGATGCTCCTTTCGGAGCAAGAGGGATTGCGGAGCATGGCCTGATCGGAATGCCCGCCGCGCTTGCAAACGCGGTTTCATTGGCTGCGGGAATCGATGTGACGCAAGTCCCTGTAACTCCTGAATATATATGGAGGGAAAAGGCAAAATTATGATTTCTTTTGATTTTGATTATCATAAGCCCGGCTCAATCCAGGAAGCATTTAATTGTTTTCAGCATATTTTAGCGCAGAACAAGAAACCGATTTATTATGCTGGGGGTACGGAAATCATCAGCATGGCTAAGGCCTCAAGCATTGCTTTCGACGCTGTTATTGATTTGAAGGGGATTCCGGAGTGCAATGAATCAGGAATAGAAAACGGCAGCTTTTCGATCGGATGCTGCCAGACTCTCACAGAAATTGCTCAATCCGATTTATACCCATTAATGGCAAAAACAGCAAAAAGGGTTGCCGATCACACGATACAAGGGAAAATAACGATCGGCGGTAATATAGCGGGAACCATAAAATACCGTGAGGCTTCGTTGCCGCTCATGATCAATGACTGCCAAGCGACCATTATAACCAAGAGCGGTTTGGCACAAATACCATTTAAGCAAATATTCGATGGTAAACTGAGGTTGGAAGTTGGAGAATTTCTGGTTTCCATTTCAATCGATGAAAGAGATCTTCGCTTACCCCATGTCCATGTAAAGAGAACCAAGATGGACAAAATCGATTATCCTCTTATCACGATGGCAGCAACGAAAGACAATAAGAATGTAAGAGCAGCGATAAGCGGATATGGCGAAAAGCCTTTGCTCCTGCCTTCGGATATTTTAAGCGATTCATCCTTTGACACAGAAAAAAAGATTAAACTGACGATTCAACAGATCAGAGAAGAATGCAAATCTGACTTGTCCGGAAGCAGAGAGTACAGAGAATTTGTCCTGTGCAACATTGTAGAGCAGATGTTTCAAAATTTTGATTACAATTGATCAGAGGAGTACGAATGTATTATACGGGAAATCAAGTTATAACGCTGTTCGTGAATGGTGAAAACAAAACAGTCACTGTAAAACCTTCTCATACATTACTTGAAGTTTTACGAGACCAATTATTTTTAACCGGAGCGAAAATAGGTTGTGATAACGGAGATTGCGGAACGTGTACTGTATTGGTCGATGATATGCCGGTAAAATGCTGTCTTATGCTTGCGGTTGAAGCAATTGGACACAAAATTACCACGGTAGAAGGATTAAAAAACACTCCAATACAAGAAGCGTTTATACAAAACTGGGGGTTTCAGTGTGGTTACTGTACTTCAGGGTTTTTGATGGTTTGTCACGCGCTTACGATGCATCATCCAAACGCTGATGATCCCATGATTGAAGAGTGGCTGCAATCGAACCTGTGCAGATGTACCGGTTATGCTGAAATTAAGGATGCGGTAAAATCAATCCTCTCCTGCTCCTGATAGGAAATCGATCGTGGGATGAACATGCCAGTAAGAAGTTAAACGCTCATATTCATCCTGCGCTTTTTTCATTTTATCGGTATTTGTCTTCCGGGGCAGGACAGCTTTGATCATGATATTTCTTGATGTATGTTCCAGAGAAGTGAATTCAATCATGGACACGTCATATCCACACGATTCCAGTTTAAGCCCTCGAAGGCCATCCGTTAGAATTTCAGTGAAGCGGTCTTTTAAAATGCCATGTTTCAACAGAGGTTGATGCAGGTCGTTTTCAATTTGTTCAAAAAGTTCGTGCTGGCAGCATGGAACGGACAAAATCGCTTTTGCGCGCCACCTGACTGCATGAATCAGTGCCAGGTCGGTTGCGGTATCGCAGGCGTGAAGGGTAACCACCATGTCTGTGCAGTCCTGATCGTAATCCGCGATATCACCGACCTGGAATGTCAGGTCATCGTAATGTAAGGTTTTGGCCACTTCGTTGCAAAATCGAATGACGCTTTCTTTTAAGTCCAAGCCGACAATCGAGACTTTCTGGCAGCATATATTCCGAAGGTAGTGGTAAAGCGCAAAGGTCAGATAAGATTTTCCGCATCCAAAATCAACGATTCGCAAGAGTTCGCTTGCCGGGAGCATCTCCGAAACATCTCTGACGATTTCCAAAAAACGGTTTATCTGCCGAAATTTTGAATAATGCTTTTGGAATACTTTTCCATTTTGATCCATGACCCCAAGCTGAATTAAAAAATCACAGGGTGTTTGATCTGGAATGATATAGTGTTTTACATGATTGTGTTCCATAGCGGCATGTTCCCTCGATGCGCTCTTCCGGACGATTTTTGGCTTTTCGGGATTGGAGGCCAAAATCTGAATGTCGATGCTTTCTGTCAGCAGGTTGATTTGCTTATAATCGCTTTCGATGACTTTTGCAGAAAAGCTAAGCAGTTCGGGTTCCGTAAGATTTTCGTGGGTAACATGATCCGCATAGTGAAATTCTGCCTGATATTTCAATTCCCCATGCAAAAGGACTGGTCTTATGGTAATCTTTTTGCATGGGAGCGACTTTTTTCTGGTGTTGCTGAAGACGATTTTGATTAATGCTTTTTGATCTAAAATATCTCGTATTTGATTGAGTATCTGCTCCATTTTTATCCCCCATTTGGTTTGCTTTTGTTTAGTATATCAAAAAAAACTTAGTTTGAATACAGGTTAAAAAACGCTCCAATATCTAATACAAGAAGCGTTTATACAAAACTGAGGGTTTTATCTTTTCCTGTTTCTAATAGGGGTTCACAAAAGTCATACCTAAAAATTTAGTGATGGACAAAACGAGGTTATGAGCGATCGTATCAATGTTGCCTGCGATCCACATTGCGTCGGAATAATTGTCATGATACGCGATTTCAATTAAAACTGCAGGCGCTTTTGTTCGTTTCAATTCCGTGAGGGTTGTGTTGGGAATGGATGAAACAAAACTCCTCTCGGGATAAATGTTTTTTAGATTATTTACGAATATGGTTACCGCTTTCTGCGCTTTGATACTATAAGCATAATAATAGGCATCCGGCCCTCGAAGAACGCCGACCAGATTTTCAGGCGCTGAGTTTGAGTGAATCGCTAAATGCAGATCATAGTTTCCTGAGTTGGATTGCTCGATTACCTTCTCGAGCGTGTCCTGCGGATTGTTTCGCGCAAACGTGATTCCGCTGGCGCGCAAATAGGGAACCATAGCGTCTACGATAAGATTCATGTAATATTCTTCACTTCCGCCGATTATGTACTCGTTGTGATCTTGAGTCGATGGGCTTAAATATATGCTGGGCATTTTTTCCTCTTTTCCTCCTTTACTTACAAACCTATTCTATTAACTTATGAAAACCTATGGCATATTGTGCAGTGGTATAAAAAAATAATCAAAAGACTATTTAAAAAAAGGAAAAACATGCTATAATATTTTATTGGCGCATCGATCAATGGATACTTCTAATGGCAGCAGGAAAGGGGGGGCTGGATGAATAAATATATAGTACGGCAAGCAATTAAAGATATAAAACGTAATATAATTGGCTATGAACTTTTATTTCAGAATGAGATGTATAGTGATGAAAAAAATGCAGATGTTGACGCAATCGTTAGCTTTCTGGAGCAAAACAGCAAAAGTATTTTTGAGGATAAAATTGCTTTTATCACTTTTGGGGCTAACCTTTTTTTCAAAAATATTCCTAAAATATTTGATGAAAATAAGGTTGTGATACAGATTGATGATAATGTGCTCGTACACCCGATGGCTTATGAGATGCTACAGGGATACAAAGACCTTAAGTATATGATTGCGGTGAACGATTTTCAGTTTTCTCCGAGACATTTTGGAATACTTGGGGTTGTCGATTATATCCGGCTCGATTTTTCAGATCTTGATGAAGCAAGAGATTCCTATGAGAATGTCATTAAAACGGCAAAAGGTTTTCAAAAGAAATGCATTGCTTTTGCGGTTGATACAAAGGAAGCCTATGATTTTGCAGTACAGCTTTCCGTCGACTATTTTGAAGGAACCTATTTAGACGAAAGAGTATTCGATCAAGTGAATCGGATGGATTTCCTCCAGAGTAACTTTTTCAGGCTTGTAGTCGAAATTTCAAAAGAAGAGCCTAATCTGGCCGAGATTGAATCAATTATCTCCAGGGATGTTACCCTTACATATATGCTGCTTAAGCTTGTGAATTCCGCGTATTTTTCACTTCGAAACAAGGCAACTTCAATTATGCAGGCGCTGGTGATTCTGGGACTTTCCCGACTTAAGCAATGGGTTTATCTGCTGAGCTTCAAGCAGGGTGAGGCAAACTTAAGAGAAGATTTAATCAAGACATCATTTTTGCGCGCCAATTTCTGTTCGGAACTGCTTCGGTATACGCAGACAGTGCAGATTTCAAATTCTGAAGCGTATTTGATGGGCATGTTTTCAACACTTGGAGCGATGACGAACATGAAGCTGGAAGATGTATTGGCTGAAGTGGATATTTTGGATGAAATTAAGGAAGCGCTGCTGCATGAGACGGGAGCGTGCGGAATGCTATATAAGCTCGTACTGAGCTACGAAAAGGCAGACTGGAAGAAGATCAACGAATATGCTGAACAACTTCGAATTCCAAAAGACGTGATCTCTCAGATATACTTTAACTGTATGGACAGTGTCAATACGACTTGGAAGGCCCTTACCACTTCTTACGGAGATGAATAGACGAATTAATGTTTACGGATTTTGAAAGAGAATATTGAATGAATAAAAAACAAGAAATAATCAACATTGCAGTTATTGCGCACGTAGATGCCGGAAAATCAACGCTGGTAGATGCTTTTTTAAACCAAAGCGGCGTATTTCGCGCCAACGAAGAAATCGTCGATTGTGTTATGGACAGTGACGATATTGAACGAGAAAGAGGAATTACAATTTATTCCAAAAATTGTTCCATCATGTATAAAGAGGTCAAAATAAATATTGTAGACACGCCGGGGCATGCCGATTTTTCCTCGGAAGTGGAGCGAATTATCAAAACGGTCGATACGGTGATTCTGCTTGTGGATTCCAGCGAGGGGCCGATGCCTCAAACCAGATTTGTTTTAAACAAGTCGCTTGAGCAAGGATTAAATCCGGTCTTATTGATTAATAAAATCGATAAAAAAGACGAGCGAGCTGTAGAAGTGGTGGATTTGGTATATGAACTATTTATGGATCTGGAAGCAAACGACAAACAGCTGGATTTTCCGATTTTGTATGGGGTTGCGAAACACGGCGTCATCCAGTATGAAATGGATGAGAAAAGTGATGACATTACGCCGCTTCTTGATACGATCATCAATCATGTAAAACCGTACCCCGATTTCAGGGAACAGCCGTTACAGTTTCAGATTTCCTCTCTAGCCTTCGATGATTATATCGGAAGACTTGGGATCGGCCGAATCACACGAGGAACCATCCGTGGGGGACAGACTGTCGCCGTCGCGAAATCTGACGGGAGTATTGTAACGAGAAAAATAAATCAAGTCTTTGTATATCGCGGATTAAAACGTATTTCTGTAGACGAAGCAGAATGCGGGGACATCGTAATCGTTTCCGGAATTGCCGATATTTCCATCGGGGAGACGATCTGCGATGAGAAAAATCCCGAGCCGCTTGAAATGATCCATATCGAAGAGCCAACCTTATCCATGAATTTCATTGTAAACAAATCTCCATTTGCCGGTAAAGCCGGAAAATACGTAACATCGAGACATATCAAAGAAAGATTGGAGAAAGAGCTGGAAATCAATGTAGGTTTACTCGTGGAATCGATGGATACGACCGATTCTTTTAAGGTTTCTGGACGAGGTGAGCTTCATCTTTCGATTTTAATAGAAAACATGAGGCGGGAAGGTTATGAACTGGCCATTTCCAAACCAGAGGTAATCATGAGAAAGGGGCCAAGGGGTGAACGGCTTGAACCGATGGAAAAGGTTGTCATAAGCGTGCCAGACGAGTATTCCGGATCGGTCATTTCCAAGCTGAACATCCGAAAGGGAATCATGCGGGAAATGTCAGGACAAAACGGATACACCAAACTGGAGTACATCGTTCCTACGCGCGGCCTTCTTGGATATCGTTCGGAATTCATCAACGATACGAGAGGCGAAGGCATACTGGTCAGCAGATTTGAATGTTTTGACGAATACAAAGGCGTGATTCCTCAGCGAGTAAACGGCGTAGCCATCTCGCAGGAGGAGGGCATTGTTACACCATACGCGCTGGATAACATCAGCGAACGGGTACAGCTCTTTATTGAGCCAGGTATAAAAGTATATGAAGGCATGATTATCGGCATGAACAGCCGAAATGAAGATATGGTTGTAAATCCTTGTAAAGCAAAAAAAGCGACCAATATGCGCGCGGCTGGAAACGATGACTCTGTTAAGCTCTCTCCGCCGAGAAAGTTTACACTTGAAGAGGCGCTTGAATTTATCAACGATGACGAACTGGTTGAAATCGTTCCAGGGGATATTCGTCTGAGAAAAAAATACTTGAGCGAGCTGGAACGCAGAAGAAAGGGACGATGTTGATGGATGCTTTTCAGTATGACAACATTATACATTGGGGAATCGCTGCTTTAATTCTGATTGCCGGCGTTGTTGCCATCAAAGTATTGATGTCGATCGTAACCAAAGCGCTGATGAAATCTCCGCTGGATGCAGCCTTGTATAAATTCATCTGTAACGGATTGAAAACGATTTTATGGATCGTCCTTCTGGGAACGCTGCTTTCCTGGCTGGGAGTTCCCATTTCAACCTTTGTCGCGATCGTCGGCGTCGCAGGCGCCGCAGTTGCGCTTGCGCTTAAGGACAGCCTTGGAAATGTTGTGGGCGGTTTTATCATATTGCTATCGAAACCATTTAGAAAAGGCGACTTCATTGAAGTGAATAACGTGACCGGCAAAGCAGATCAAATCGATCTGCTGTTTACCACAATGAGGACAGTGGATAACAAGATTGTATATTTGCCTAATGGCTTGCTCAGTACATCGGTGATCGTCAATTCTACGTTGGCGCAGAACCGCCGGGTAGATTGTAGATTCAGCATTAGCTATGACAGCGAAATCGATAAAGCAAAGGAGATTCTTTCCGTCATTGCAGAACAAAATGAATTGATTCGAAGCAATCCGGAGCCGATCATCGGCGTTGCAGATCTGTTAAACGGCTGCATAAACATCGATATGAAAGTATGGTGTGAGACGGATCATTATTGGACAGTCAAGTATTTCCTCGAAGAAAATGTGAAAATCGCCTTTGATGAAGCTGGAATCGAAATCGCGCACTCTCCGATGGATGTGTATATAAAAGTAACGAATGGTCGAAATTAAGATATAAGTGTGTCTACATAAAAGGCAAAGGAGCGGCACGGTATGCAGCTACGCAAAGCATGGGTAAGATTCTTTTTTTGTGCGTTGTTGATTATTGGATTACTTTCCGCAGTCATGCTGATTGTGTTTTATAATTCCTCAGCGCAGCTGGAAGCTGATAGAACAGAGAAAATCGAAGAGTTTGTACGCAGCCAGAGAAATCTGTTAGGCGACGCGGAAGATATTCAGCAGTTGACGAATTCATTGGCAGAGCAATTTCAAGAGCAGCGGAACAGAGCTATGGCTGCCATTGCACTGTGGTGCTTGGCGCTCACCAGTGTAGCGCTGATAGCCTTTATGTTGCTTGGATGGCTGTTTTTCCGTCACGCTGATACTGAGTTTAAAATCATGGACGATCTGACCAACATGGACACGCTGACGGAAATCTACAACAGGCGGTATATGGAAAACGAGCTTCAGCGTATCATGAACTCTTTATCACGTTCGAACGGGTTGCTTAGCATACTCTTAATTGATATAGACTTTTATAAGCTTTATAACGACACGTATGGGCATCAGCAAGGCGATGTTTGCTTAAAGGCCGTCGCACAAACACTGGCAGACGTCCCAAATAGGGCAACCGACTTTACGGCTCGGTATGGCGGGGAAGAGTTTGCAGTCGTGCTGCCCGACACCGCAGGGCCCGGTGCGTGTACAATTGCCAATAAGCTTCTTAATAACGTGTACGCGTTGAATATACCGCACGAAAAGAATGCCGCCGCGCCTTATGTCACAATCTCAATCGGCGTAACGTCGGGAAGGGTTGTGTATATGCAGGATTGGAAAGACTACATGAAGCGAGCGGACGAGGCGCTATACGCGTCTAAGCATAATGGGCGAAACAGGTATACTTATCTAGATTTTCAGGCGGGCGAGAAAAATGGTGGAGATTGAAGAACGATTTGAATCGGTCAGACCGTAAAGAAAAGAGGGTTGTTTATGTTAAAAGGTAAAAGTTTATTAGAACCAATGGATTTTTCAATCGAAGAGTATGAGGAGCTCTTTACTCTTGCGGATGACATCATCGCAAACCCCTCAAAGTATGCACATTCTTGTGAAGGAAAGCTTTTGGCGACTCTTTTTTATGAACCCAGCACCAGAACGAGATTTAGCTTTGAGGCAGCTATGCTTAGACTGGGTGGGAAGGTGATCGGTTTTTCCGAGCCAAACTCTAGTTCCGCCACTAAAGGGGAGAGCATTGCAGATACGATTCGTACGGTCGCCTGTTATTGCGACATCGCGGTCATTCGGCATCCCAAGGAAGGGGCGCCGAGAGTTGCTGCGCAAAATACGGACATACCGGTTATCAACGCCGGAGACGGCGGTCATCAGCATCCGACACAGACTCTTACGGACTTGCTGACGATTCGCAGCGAAAGAGGAAGTTTTTCCGACATGACCGTAGGGCTGTGCGGAGATTTAAAATTTGGAAGAACGGTGCATTCCTTGATCAAAGCCTTGTCCAGATATCAAAACATACGCTTTATCCTGATTTCTCCCGAAGAACTCAGGATACCGGAATATGTGCGCAAAGAGATTCTGATCAAAAACGGCATCGCGTTTGAAGAAGTCGAAAGGATGCAGGATGTGCTTTCAAAGCTCGATATTTTATACATGACGAGGGTGCAGAGAGAGCGATTTTTTAACGAACAGGATTATATCAGGCTTAAGGACAGCTATATACTTGATGCTGAAAAGATGAAACAAGCCAAGGATTCAATGATGGTCCTGCATCCGCTTCCCAGGGTCAACGAGATCGCTGTGGATGTGGACGCAGATCCGCGTGCACTTTATTTTAAACAGGCCAAGTATGGTATGTATGTTCGAATGGCGCTCATCATGAGCCTTTTAGGAGGGGAAATAAAATGATCGTAGACAGCATTGAAAAGGGTATTGTAATCGACCACATCAAAGCGGGGTTAGGATTAAGCATCATCGACCAACTCCTCATCGATAAAAGTCAAAATACGATTGCGTGTATTATGAATGCGTCAAGCAAAAAATACGGAAAAAAGGATCTCGTTAAGATTGAGAATGTGGTGGATGTTGATATGGCCGTCCTGGGACTGATTGACCCCAATGCAACAGTCAATATTATTGAGGATGGTATAATAAAGGAAAAGATCAATCTGAGACTGCCCAAAAAAGTGGTCAACGTCATCAAATGTAAAAATCCAAGATGCGTTACTTCAGTCGAAAGCAACGCGCCGCACATCTTTTATTTGACGGATCCAGAGAGACGGGAATATCGCTGTGAATATTGTGATGACCTGGTAAGCGTTAAAGGAGACCAATAAGATGAACAAATGCATTCGAAATGGGCTGATTGTGAATCCGGAAAGTGGATTCATGGGTAAAGGTTCCGTTTGGATAGAAGGAGATGTGATCGTCTGCATTGAAACAGAGGTAGGCGTCGCCGGGGTAATGCCAAAATGGGCAGATTCTCCGGATGCTATCATCGATGCCGAAAACAAATGGATCACGCCGGCGTTAATCGACTTGCACGTACATCTAAGAGAGCCAGGCTTTGAATACAAAGAAGATATCGCCAGCGGCTGCGCGGCAGCTGCGAAAGGCGGCTTTGGCACGATTTGTTGTATGCCGAATACCGATCCGGCCATCGACTGCGGAGAGGCCGTAGTCTATGTCAAAAATCGGGCTAAGCAAATCGGGGGGGTCACGGTACTGCCCGTCGGCGCCATTACGAAGGGCCAGCAGGGAAAAAAATTGGCCGCGATTGAAGAAATGGCAGAGCAAGGCATCTGCGCGATCAGTGAAGACGGAAAGTCAGTGATGAACTCAAAATTGATGCGTGACGGGATGCTGAAGGCGGCCCAGCTTAATCTGCCCGTCTTTTCCCACGCAGAAGATGAAACACTTGCCAGTGCAGCCATCAGCGAGGAACTGATCGTGGCCAGAGATATTCTTCTTGCGAAAGAAACAGGCTGCCGCTTACATTTTTGCCACATCAGTACAAAAGGCAGCATCGAGTTAATCAAAAAAGCGAAAGCCGATGGATTAAGCGTAACGGCGGAGACGGCGCCACATTATTTTACCTTTGACGCTTCACATGTGAAAGGAGATGGAAATAAAAAAATGAATCCGCCGCTCAGGTCGCCGGAAGACGTACAGGCGGTTATAGAGGCGTTAAAGGATGGTACGATCGACGCGATTGCCACCGACCATGCGCCGCACTCGAGAGAAGAAAAAACAATTGACTTTGATAAAGCTTTAAACGGTGTAATCGGACTTGAAACGAGTTTTGCCGTCAGCTATACGATGCTGGTCAAAACAGGCATCTTGACACCGCTTCAGTTGATCGATAAGATGAGCTTCCGGCCGGCAAGTATACTGGGAATCAAAGCAGGAGTCATCGGTGTTGGAAAACCTGCGGAGCTGACGCTCATCGACGTCAGTACGGAGTACGAGATTAAAAAGGAAGGCTTTGTGTCAAAGAGCATTAATTCCCCGTTTGTTGGGATGCGTGTGTTCGGAAGAGGAGAAAGAATATGATCGATCGGCTCATGGAAAAAATAGAACAAATGAAGAACCCTTCCGTCGTCGGGCTTGACCCGACTTATGAAATGATCCCAAGCAAAATCAAAAGTGAAATGCTGAAACGTTTCGGAAAAACGCCGAAAGCCGTTGCCGAAATGATTATCGCTTTTAATACTGAATTGATCAACTGCATTCATGATGTAGCGCCCGCTGTGAAACCGCAGATCGCCATGTATGAAAAATACGGACTGGAAGGCGTCAGGGCGTATGTGGCAACGACTGAATACGCGAAGCAAAAAGGAATGATCGTCATCGGTGACATCAAGAGAGGGGACATTGCTTCGACCGCCGAGGCCTATGCGGCGCATATAGCGGGGATAACAATCGAAGGGGAGCCGTTTGATCTGTGGCATGAAGACGCTGTTACGCTCAATCCGTATCTTGGGTTTGACGGAATTGAACCATTCATCAAACCTTGCATACAGCAAGATAAAGGGCTGTTCATTCTCGTTAAAACCAGCAATCCCTCGAGCGGACAGCTGCAGGATATCGATGCGTCCGGAATGACCGTTTATGAAAGAATGGCAGAACTGGTCGATGAGTGGGGAAAGCTCGCCATGGGAACAAGCGGATACAGCAAAATCGGTGCAGTCGTCGGAGCGACGTATAAAGAACAAGGGGAGGCGCTTCGCCAAAAGATGCCCCATACATTCTTTCTCGTGCCCGGTTACGGCGCACAAGGCGGAAAAGGCTCCGATTTAAAAGGTTTTTTTGATCGCGAGGGAAGAGGCTGCATCGTCAATTCGTCCAGGGGCATCATTGCTGCCTACAAGGCAAACGGAAAGCTTGGCGAAGATCGTTTCGGAGAAGCGGCCAGAGAAGCCGCGCTGAAGATGCGGGAAGATTTGAGGTTTTAAGAAATAATGGAGCAGGATCGCAAAATTGTAATCGGCCATGTAAAAAAGAATGAATCCATTTCAGACCAAATTTTTGAAATGACGATCGAATCAGAGATTGAAAGCTGCAGTCCAGGTCAGTTTGTCAACGTCTATCTCGATGATAAAAGTATGCTGCTGCCAAGACCCATCAGCATATGTGAACACTCGGGGAATACTTTGACCATCGTATACCGGATTTCCGGAAAAGGGACGAAATGCCTCTCTGAATATAAGGCAGGTAGTTCTGTTAAAATTAGCACACCGCTCGGGAACGGATACCAACTGGAAAAAAATATCGCAGGCAAACGTGTGGCGCTGGTAGCGGGAGGAATCGGAATTCCTCCGATGGTGGAACTCGCGAAAGTCCTAAAAGAAAAAAGGGCTGAAGTCAACGTGTTTTTTGGATTTGCCTCCAATCCATTTCTTTTGGATAAAATAGCGGGCAGCTCAGACTTCCTGTCAATCGCAACGGAAGATGGCAGTTCGGGATTTACCGGTAACATTGTCGACCTTGTCAGCCAGGCGGCTTCCTTCGACGAATATTACGCCTGCGGACCTAAAGGAATGCTTAGGGCGCTGTCTACATATGTAGAAAGAGTAGACCGTAACGTTCAAGTTTCTCTGGAAGAAAGAATGGGTTGCGGTTACGGGGCGTGTGTCGGCTGTGCGTGCAAAATCAGAGAAGGAGAGCGTGTTTTGTACAAAAGTGTCTGCAAACATGGGCCTGTTTTTTGTGGAAAGGATGTGGTGTGGGATGAGTAATCCGGATGTCAGCGTAATGATTGCGGGCGTGAGGCTCAAAAATCCAATTACCACAGCGTCAGGGACATTTTCCGCGTCAGAGAGCGGCAGATTTTATGATTTTGGAAAGCTTGGAGCTGTGATTACCAAAGGCGTCGCCTCACAGCCCTGGGATGGAAATCCGGCCCCGAGGATCGCGGAGAGCTACGGAGGCATGATCAATTCCGTGGGCCTTCAGAATCCCGGCGTCGACGCGTTTATCCGCGACGAATTGCCCCTTTTAAAAAAAGCGGATACGCATGTCATTGTCAACGTGGCGGGAAAAAGTATCGCGGAATACTGTAAAGTCGTTGAAAAATTAAACGAGACAGATATCAGCATGATGGAGATCAATATCTCCTGCCCAAACGTGAAGGAAGGCGGCATCGGGTTTGGCGTTAACCCGAAATCGGCAGCCGAGGTAACGCGGGCGGTAAGAAGGGTTACCCAAAAACCGATCATCATCAAATTGACGCCCAATGTGACAGATATTGCGGAAATCGCGAAAGCAGTGGAATCAGAAGGAGCGGACTGCATCTCGCTTATCAATACGCTGCTTGGAATGAAGATCGACGTAAAGCGAAAGCAACCGGTTTTAGCCAATATTTTGGGAGGTCTCTCAGGACCGGCTGTAAAGCCGATCGCAGTGCGCATGGTCTATCAGGTCAGGAGAGCTGTCAGTGTGCCGATAATCGGTTTGGGCGGGATTATGACGGGGGAGGATGCGGTTGAATTTCTGATGGCCGGTGCGGACGCTGTTTCTGTTGGAACGGCAGCATTGATCAACCCCACGGCGCCAATAGAGATTCTCGAGGGGCTGATTTCATACATGAATGAACAGAATTTCAAATCACTGCGAGAACTCAAAGAAGCATACTGCGAGAAAAAATTATAAAATATTTGTGACTGCAATAGCAGTAATGGTGGAGACAAACATGGAATACAAGAAAGAGTTTATTGAGTTTATGGTGCGCTCAGGCGCTCTGGCATTCGGAGATTTCACGACAAAGAGCGGCCGAAAAACGCCGTATTTTGTAAATACTGGTAACTATAAAACGGGAGGGCAGATGCGCCTTCTAGGGCATTATTATGCGGCGTGCATTATGGATCATATCAAAGCTGGAAAAATCAATGCTGGTTTTTCGGCTCTTTTCGGACCGGCTTATAAAGGCATTCCTCTTGCCGTCACAACGGCCATCGCTTTGTCCGCCGATTTCGATAAAGATGTAAATTTCTGCTTTAATCGAAAAGAGAGCAAGGATCATGGAGAAGGCGGCAGTATGGTCGGCTATTCGCTGAAGGATGGCGATACGATCCTCATGGTTGAGGATGTAATTACAGCGGGGACCGCGGTCAGGGAAACCCTTCCGATTCTTAAAAGTCAGGCGGATGTAACGGTGTGTGGCTTAATGATTTCCGTGGATAGAATGGAAAAAGGAAAGGGAGACCGGACAGCAATACAGGAAATCAGAGAAGAATTTGGGATAGAAACGATCTCAATTGTAACCATTCAAGAAGTCATCAATGAACTTTATCAAAAAGAGATCGACGGAAAAATCTTGATCGATGATCAGATGAGAGAAAGGATGGAGAATTATTTAAGGCAATACGGCGGTTAAATGCATGAACTTGTCCATTTTCAGGTAAACTATGGTTAGCATTGGTTAACAAAGTATAACCTAATTTTTGCAGGGGAGAAGATTGGAATGGACAATAGATTTGATGAATATATTTTGAAAATGCATGAAGCTTTGCCAATTGGGCAGAGCTTTGATGTTTTAGAGAGAAAATTTGTGATCGGCGGAAGAAGCGCTTCGATGTTTTTTGCGGAAGGGCTTACCAGCGGCGAAAAAACACAGTGGCTTCTTGAATATTTGCTTGCTTTAAAAGACAAAGAGGTATCCCAAGCCAAAAGCACGGAAGATTTTATCGAACAAAATATGCCATTCTTAAGCTGCAGTACAGAGACGAAGATGGAAAGCATCCTGAAATCCTTGTTTTCAGGATTGGTTCCCCTGATCATAGACGGATTTGATAAAGTCATTATCATCGACGAACGGTATTATCCGGCGAGAGGAGTAGAAGAGCCGGAAAAAGAGAAAACGCTCCGAGGCGCCAAAGATGGTTTTACGGAATCAATTATGACCAACATTGCCTTGATTCGCAGGCGTATCAGGGATCACCGTCTGGTCTTTGAGCACCATGCAGTCGGTGAAATCACGCAGACGGATACATGCATTGTTTTTATGAAGGGGATTGCCGATGAATCCATCGTAAAAAGGTTGGGTCAAAAAATTGACCAGCTTGACATCAATACAGTAACGGTTGGAGAACAAACAATAGTCGAGGCGCTGGGAGAGAAAGAGGGGGAAAAAAAGGGTCGGATAAATTGGCTGAATCCATTTCCCAAAGTTCGCTATACGCAAAGGCCCGATGTTGTCGCGGCCCATATAACAGAAGGGAAAATCGCGATTATGATCGACAATTCACCCACCATCATTCTTTTGCCGACTGGTATCTTTGATTTCATGCAGGATGTGGACGACTATTATTTTCCGGCAATGACAGGAAACTATTTCAGGCTGCTTCGAATCCTCAACTTTATACTGATTTTATTTTTGACGCCAATTTATCTTCTGATTGTTGATGGGTACGTTTCAACATACAAATTTATGGAATTCGCGATACCGACAAACGATTACGCGATCATGTTGTTTTGGCAATTTATTATATTGGAAATTGCCATCGACGCGCTTAAACTGGCTTCGTTGAACACACCTAATTCGCTGGGCATGTCCCTGTCCGTCATTGGCGCCTTGATTTTGGGAGAATTTTCGATTCAGACCGGCTGGTTTATTCCTCAAACGATCTTGTGTATGGCAGTCGTCGCGTTGGCCAGCTTTACGCAGCCGAGCATTGAATTGCAGTACGGCATTAAGTTTATGAGAATCCTGATTTTGATTGGCTCGGAATTTTTCGGACTTTGGGGATTCGGCACAGGCCTTTTGATAGGGCTTTTCGTAATGGGCACAACGAAGACTCTTGTTGGAACGTCATATTTTTATCCACTGATACCATTTAATAAAACGGCCCTCATGCGTCTGCTGTTCCGCTCAAAAAGAGGTAAAGAAGAATCTTACTGTACCGGTTTTAGTAATTCAGCCTTGAAAAAATGAATTACTAAAGTTATAATTTTATCAATGAGGCACTAAAGTTATAATTTTATCTATTTAAATATATTTACAAGGAGAGTTTTATGAAAAACATGATTATAGCGCAAAGCGGCGGGCCATCCTCGGCCATTAATGCGTCGCTTGCCGGGGCTATGGCTTGCGCCATGGCCAGCGACGAAATAGGCGTCGTTTATGGTGCGCTGCATGGCCTGCAGGGCCTTTTAAAGCGCCAGATTATCAGTCTGTCCGATCAGATCAAGACAGCAAAAGAAATTGAATGGCTGGTGCATACGCCTGCTATGGCGCTTGGAAGCTGCCGTTATAAGCTGCCCGAAGAGCCCTGCGAACTTTACGATCAAGCGCTGGATGTTATGAGGGCATACAACATCGGTTATTTCTTTTACATTGGCGGGAACGATTCCATGGATACCGTAGCTCGGCTATCGGCATATTTCCGCTCAAAAGGCGAGGACATTAAGTGCGTTGGCATCCCCAAAACCATCGACAATGATCTTTCCATAACCGATCATACCCCAGGCTTTGGCTCGGCTGCCCGTTTTGTAGCCTGCAGCGCTTCTGAAATAATGATCGACACAATCGCTTACCCATCCAAAAGTGTCACCATTATGGAGGTTATGGGGCGTAATGCCGGCTGGCTTACTGCATCGTCGGTGCTTGCCCGCTCCCATGGATTTACCGGCCCGCATCTCATTTACTTGCCGGAAGTGCCATTCTCGCCTCAAAAATTCCTGGTTAAGGTGGAGGAACTCTTGCAGCGTGAAGACAATGTTCTAATTGCAGTTTCCGAAGGTCTTCGAACAGAAGACGGCAGCTATGTCGCCCAGTCCGAAGGCGGCGCTGTCGATATGTTCGGCCATCTGGCCCTTGGTGGCGTTGCCAGTACGCTGGAAGCCCTTGTGCGCGCCAAACTGGGTGATTCCTTCCCCGGTATGAAGATCCGCAGTGTCGAGCCCAGCATATTGCAGCGCGTTGCTATGCATATGGCTTCCGGTACCGATTTGCGCGAATCCGAGGACGTGGGCAGGGTTGCCGTGGAGGCCGCAATTTCCGGAAAAACCGATTGCATGGTCATAATTAAGCGCGTTTCTAATCACCCCTACCTTGTCCGTTATGAATTGGCCTCGCTTGCAGAGGTGGCTAACCATGAACGCAAGGTGCCTTTGGAATGGATTTGTGACGACGGCACAAACGTCACCGAAGAAATGGTAGAATACTTGCGGCCGCTTTTCCGCGGCGAAACATCGGTGTTTTACGAAGATGGTTTGCCACGTTTCTTCAAACTGGATCACAGTAAACTTGTATAGCCAGACTGATCTTAGCAGCAGTTTGCTATTTTGATGAAAGAGGAAATCATGCCATTTACACATCTGCATGTACACACAGAATACAGCCTGCTTGACGGCGCATCCCGGATCAAAGATCTGCTTCAGCGCGCGAAAGATCTTGGGATGCACGCTTTAGCGATTACAGACCACGGTGTTATGTTCGGCGTGATCGATTTTTATAAAGAAGCAAAGAAAATTGGCGTCAAACCGATTATCGGCTGTGAAGTCTATACGGCGGCTCGAACGATGAAGGATAAAGATGCCGAAAAAGATAAAAGCCAGGGGCATCTTCTGCTGCTCGCGAAAAACCAGCAGGGTTATAAAAACTTGATAAAGATCGTTTCGATCGGTTTTACAGAAGGGTTTTATTACAAGCCGAGAATCGATAAAAATGTATTGCGGGAGTATGCGGATGGAATCATCGCTCTTTCGGCATGTCTGGCTGGCGACGTGCAGAGGAAACTGCTCAATAGAGATTATGATGGCGCGAAAAAAGAGGCGCTGGCGCTTCATGAAATCTTCGGTGAAGGAAATTTTTATCTGGAGCTTCAGGATCAGGGACTGGAAGAGGAAGCTGCCATTTTTTCCGATATGATCAGGCTGTCCCAGGAAACCGGCATCCCGCTTGTGGCGACCAACGATGTTCACTACGTCAATCGGGAAGATGCTGAAGTTCATGACATCCTGCTTTGCATTCAGACGGCGACCAATGTGGATGATGAAAACCGAATGCGTTTCCCGAACGACCAGTTTTACTTAAAGTCTCCGAGAGAAATGAAGGTTCTTTTTTCCAATGTACCGGAGGCGATTGAAAATACAATGAAAATCGCAGATGCCTGCGATGTGGAATTTGAATTTGACCAGCTGCACCTTCCGGAGTTCACGGCGCCGGATGGTGTAGATAATCATGTATATCTGCGGCAGCTTTGCGAGGAGGGGCTTTTGCAGCGCTATAAGGACGTCGATGAAGCGATCCGGGAGCGGTTTGAATATGAGTTTTCGACCATTGAAAAAATGGGTTATGTAGAGTATTTTTTAATTGTCGCGGATTTTATACGTTACGCCCGTGAAAAGGGGATCATGGTCGGTCCGGGCAGAGGATCGGCCGCGGGCAGTATCATTGCGTACGCGCTTCGCATCACGGACATTGATCCTTTGAAATACGGACTGATCTTTGAACGGTTTTTGAATCCGGAGAGAATCAGTATGCCTGATATCGACATCGATTTTTGTTATGAGCGCAGAAACGAGGTCATCGATTACGTTATTGAAAAATACGGCGTGGACAAGGTCGCTCAGATCATCACGTTTGGAACGATGAAAGCAAAGGCAGCGGTCAGGGACGTCGGCAGGGCGCTTAACATGAGCTACGCAGAGGCCGATGCGATCGCAAAAGCGATTCCTTTTGATCTTAAAATGACCATCGACAGGGCAATCGCGATGAATCCGGAACTTAAACAAAAATACGATTCGGATATAGCAGCCGCAAAGGTGCTGGATACGGCAAGAGCGATTGAAGGTATGCCCCGGCATGCGTCTACCCATGCGGCAGGCGTTGTTATCTCAAAAGAAAGCATTTATGAATATGTTCCGCTGTATCTGGCGGAAAAGGGCGTCTCAACACAGTTTCCAATGACGACCATTGAAGAACTCGGCCTTTTAAAGATGGATTTTCTCGGACTCCGCACGCTGACGGTGATTCGGGACGCTATTGAAATGATTCGCGTTTGTCATGGTGTCCATATTGATTTTTCAGAAATGGATTACGATGATCCCAAAGTATATGAGATGATCAGCAGCGGAAACACGCCAGGCCTGTTCCAACTTGAAAGCGGCGGAATGACGCAATTCATGAAGAATTTAAAACCGGACTGTTTTGAGGACATCGTGGCCGGCATCTCGCTGTACCGGCCGGGCCCGATGGCCTCCATTCCAACTTACATAGAAAACAAGAAAAACCCTGAGAGCATCGAATATCTGCATAATCATTTAAAACCTATCTTGTCCGTAACGTACGGGTGCCTGATCTACCAGGAGCAAGTGATGCAGATCGTACGTGATCTGGCGGGATACACCTACGGCAGAAGCGATCTTGTCAGACGTGCCATGGGCAAGAAAAAAAGAGATGTTATGATCAAGGAAAAGGAATATTTTGTAAATGGAAAGGTGAGTAACGACGGAAGGATAGAGATTGCGGGATGTATTAGAAGTGGTGTCCCCGAAAAGGCCGCGAACGAAATCTTCAATCAGATGGTAAGCTTCGCGGAATACGCGTTTAACAAGTCGCACGCGGCCGCTTACGCTGTGATCGCATATGAGACAGCATATTTGAAGGCATATTATCCCGTAGAGTTTATGGCCGCACTGCTCTCAAGCGTCATGGGCGATTCGTCTCAGATCGCGAAATACATTCGGAATTGCGGGGAAATGAACATACAAGTTCTTCCGCCCAGCGTCTGTGAAAGTGAAATCAAGTTCACCGTAAAAAACGGACGAATTCGGTTTGGGCTTCTTGGCGTAAAAAATGTCGGAGAGGGTGTTATCAAAGAGATCATCCGTATGCGCGAGGAGAAAGGGGCGCCGAAAGATTTCTTTCAGTTCATTAACAAGGTTGACATTCATGAGATCAACAAAAAGGCAATTGAAAGCCTGATCAAAGCGGGCGCCTTCGATGAGCTCAGCTCGAACAGAGCGCAGCTTCTCAGCGTATATGAAGGACTGCTTGAATCAGCGCAAAATAGTTTGCGAAAAAACATCGAAGGGCAGCTCTCTCTTTTCCAGTCTGAAGACGATGGACTTTCCAGCGAAATGATCCGGTCGGCGCTTCCGGATATCGCTGATTTTTCCCCAGACAAGCTGGCCGCCATGGAAAAAGAAATGCTCGGCGTTTACATAACGGGTCATCCACTCAAAGACTACAGCGGCAAAATCCAACAGATTCAGGGGCTGGTTACATCGGATGAACTTGTACATATTGATGAAAACAGCAGAATCTTTGATGGCATGCAAGCGACCATGGCAGGCATAATATCATCTAAAAAGACACTGATAACAAAAAGTAAAAAAATGATGGCATTCGTCGATCTTGAAGATTTGTATGGAAGTGTTGAGGTGCTTGTTTTTCCAAATATTTATGAGCGGTCGGCGCAGCTTATTCGTGAAGATGGTATTATCGTGGTAAAGGGGACCATCAACTTTAAGGAAGACGAGATGCCTAAACTCATTGCGGATCACATTCTGGGAGCAGACTCGCTCGACCTTCTGAATGACGAATCCAAATCTTCGGATACACCGGTTAAAATAAAAATTCCAGAAGGAATGGATGAGCAGATCATGCTCGGGGAAATTAAAAAAGAAATCAAGGAATTTAGTGGCAGCACACCAGTCATCATTTTTTTCGGCGCAAGCGGGAAAAAGCTGAAGACGACAAGGAATTTATGGGTCAATCCAAACAGAGAATTTCGCTTGCGAATGGAAAAATTGCTCGGAAAAGAAAATGTTAAAATCTGACGCAAATGCTATTAGAATGCAGGAAATGTTATAGAATATTTATGCTGCAATAGCGGCAATGGAGGGAAGCATGAAGAGAATAGGAATTATAACAAGCGGCGGAGATGCTCCGGGAATGAATGCCGCTATACGCGCGGCAGTCAGGAGTGCAATTTTTTATGAAATGGAAGTCTACGGCATCGAACGCGGATATGAAGGCCTGATGGACGGGGATATCAAGCAGATGAATGTTTCCTCTGTATCCGACATCCTTCAGAGGGGCGGAACGATACTTAGAACCGCACGAAGCGAACGATTTATGGGGAGTGAGGGACAAAAACGTGCATGCGATATGCTTGAAAACTTTGAAATCGACTCGCTTGTCGTAATCGGCGGAGATGGCTCACTAAAGGGCGGCCTGGATCTACATAAACGCGGTGTAACGGTGATGGGTGTTCCTTGCACCATCGACAATGACCTTGGCTATACAGATTTCACGATTGGTTTTGATACGGCAGTAAATACCGTACTTAACGCCCTCAGCAACATCAGGGATACATCGTCATCCCATGAGCGTACGACAGTCATTGAAGTCATGGGAAGACGTTGCGGCGACATCGCCCTGTATGCCGGACTGACCGGCGGCGCGGAACATATCTTTATACCGGAGGAAGAGATAAATATCAATGCGCTTTGCCGAAAAGTAATCCAGGGCAGGAAACGCGGAAAGCTGCACAGCATCATCGTAAAGGCGGAAGGTGTTGGGATGGGATCACAGGAGCTTGCGGATGTAATCAAAGAGCGAACAGGGCTGGAAACCAAAATTGTTGTTCTCGGATACATTCAAAGAGGCGGTTCTCCCACGGCAAGGGACAGAATGCTGGCAAGCAGAATGGCTTTTAAGGCCATCGAGTTGATTAAGGACGAAAGCTCGAGCAAGGCCATCGGCGTCACAGGTGATAAGATTACTCATTACGATCTGGAGGAGGCGCTTCAGATGGAACGGGAGCAAGATATGAGCATCATGCAACTTGCTGATATCTTGTCGATTTAAAGATCAAGGTTGTTTTGCCTCTGGTCAATCCCTTCTTTTTGGTATATAATAATATGGGATTTTATTGTAAGCAGGATAGGGGAGTTTTAGCAAAAAGATGAAAAAAAATGTTATGGTCTGTGTTACGCAACAAAAAACTTGTGACCGTTTAATTAAATATGGACATTCTTTTTTAGGAGAAGACAAAGGGGAACTGTTTATTATCCATGTCGCGCATTATGAGTTTAAATTTCTGGGAAAGTCCGAAGAAGGGGAAGCTCTTGAATATTTATATCAAAAGGCTCTTGAATATGGTGCAAACCTGACAGTTGTCAGGTCTAACCATGTTCTTGATACACTAGTCGATTTGGTTAATAAGAATAAGATTACGCATGTGATTTTAGGGGAATCGGGTGAAATCAAAAATGAATCAAATCTCATTACGCAGTTTGAAAAAAGGATTGAAAGCGTAGCGGAATTGATGGTTATCCCTGCAAAATAGTTTGCGATTAAAGCAAGTAATGTCAAAACGTACATATAATGATTTTATACAGAGCCATTAAGGAGGAGCAATTATGAGGAGTTTAACGGTCACCACAGGAATTTTTTTAATATTGACGAGCATATGGTGTTTTGCGTTTCCGGGGGCAGTTTTTCTGAGTATGGCTTTTGTTTTGGGGTGTATGATGGTATTTGCCGGAGTTACCGGAGGCTGTGCTTACTTTTTTGATCCGGGAAAATCGGACGCCGTTGGATGGATGTTTGTGGAGGCCATTTTAGCGTTTATCCTTGGGTGCGTTGTTTTATCGAACCAGCTTGCGACAGAAGCGGTCGTACCGCTTTTTTTCGGCATGTGGATCCTGTTCAGCGGCGTGATCCGCCTCGTTTTGTCTCTGACATTGAAAAAGGCAGGGGATAAATCCTGGATTTATGTTCTTGTATTGGGTGTTTTGGCTACAGCCTCTGGCGTTTATGCGTTTTTTAATCAAATTGCCGCGGGAATTGCAGTGATATCTCTTGTGGGGATCTCTTTCCTGCTTCAAGGAATTAACGTTTTGGTTGCCGGTATATTTATGCCTGGCAAAAAAAGAAAAAAGGTATCATGACGGATATTAATCGATACAGCTTAAAAAAAGATCCTGGCACAAAAGGTCAGGTTATTTCTATCGTCGTCTTAGCGCTGATGATGATCACGATATGGTATATGCTTGATCTTGCTTTACTGACTTTTATTATTACATTCATTTTATATAATATTGTATGCAAATTACAGGACTGGTATCGGAGGGTTTCAAGGCATGGGCTTCCTGCGATCCTGATCCTTATCGTTGTTTACATTGTTTTCTTTTTGTTGCTTGTTTTAATTAGTGTTGATTTGCTGCCCAAAGTTGTTCAGCAAATCTCCGATCTTTCAAGCGCGATTTTAGGGTTTGATTATAACAAGCTGATTGCCGCGCTGGATCCAAGAGTAGCGAACCTGATTAAGAATGTGGATGTTGGAAAATACATTGCGGATATGAGTGGGATGATTTCCGCCACAGCCACTAAAGTTGGTCATTTCAGCATGAACTTGTTTTTTGCGCTCGTTCTCAGTTTCTTCCTGGTTTCGGAAAAAGATGCGATCAGACAATTCGGTGAGCGTCTTGAAAGCAGTAAAATTTCGTTTATTTATCATTATTTTATGGAGTTTGGCGGTATTTTTGTCAGAACTTTCGGGAATGTGATGAAAGTGCAGGTTACGATTGCGTTTGTTAACGCTGTATTGTCTACGATTCTATTGCTGCTAATGGGTTTTCCGAGCGTCATTGGGCTTGGGTTTATGATTTTCTGCTTGGGCCTGGTCCCGGTAGCGGGCGTCATCATTTCGCTGATTCCGCTTTGCACCATCGCTTTTACGATCGGCGGTATCGCGAAAATCGTGCAGGTTCTGATCATGATAACGCTCATTCACGCAATGGAAGCCTATATCCTTAATCCAAAGCTGATGGCTAATCGGGTGAGGCTGCCCGTCTGCTTTGTCTTTATCATTTTACTCGTAGCCGAGCATTATATGGGCGTCTGGGGGCTATTAATCGGCGTGCCAATCTTTATCTTTTTGATGGCTGTATTGGAAGTGGATTATGCAGTTGAAAAAGAAATAAAGAAAGCAAGACCAGTAAAAAGGCATTAACCATCTTGTAACAAGTCATTTTTTTACGAATATAATAAAGCATCGGTTGGCAAAATACAACACGGTTTGCAAAGATAAATTTGCACGCTGACTTTGTAAATCAATGCCAACAAAAACAAAAAATGTTTGTAAAGGAATGGAATGAGTTATGGGAAAAGGGTTTTTAACCGTCAAACTTTTTGTCGCAGATGGCGCGAAGCCTGTAAGCAAGATGAGAGTACTGATCAAAGATACATATGGAAAAATCATATATGACCTGACTGCGGATAAAAACGGCATTACGCGGAAAGTAGAGCTTGAAACCACAGACTATCGATATTCAATAACACCGGAGCATACGCAGCCGCGTTTTTTAGTGTACACTGTTGAAGTCCCGTTTGCCAGAGGATATCGACGGGTGATCGTTTACGGCGTTCAAATATTTGATACGGAAATTTCAATTTTACCGATCCGGATGCATCCGGCCCTTCCGAGCGGTACGGAGGAGGAAAATACGGAAGAAATCATCATCCCCATCAATCACGGGGTAGATGATCCCAAAAGACAGGAAGAAAGCAGTGACCCGACGATCCAATATTTACAAGATCCCAAAGCGGCTGAGCTGCCGCAGGCATCGCAGTTCCCACGAATCGTTCCCGCAAACGAGGTTGCGATTCCGCCATACATTACCGTTCATTTAGGCCTTCCAAACGCAGCTGCCCGTAACGTTCGCTTGCCATTTGCCGATTATATTAAAAATGTCGCTTCAAGTGAAATTTTTCCAACATGGGAGGACGCTGCAATCCACGCGAATATTTTATGCCAAATTTCCTTTACGCTCAATCGGGTTTATACGCTTTGGTATCCAAGCAGGGGATTCGATTATGATATTACGAATTCCACACAGTTTGACCAGTTTTTCGTGGAAGGAAGAAACATTTTTGAGAACATAAGCCGGATAGTCGATGAGATTTTTAATTTATTTCTGCGAAGAGAGGGCAGGAGGGAACCGTTTTTCGCGCAGTACTGCAACGGAACGACATCAATCTGTGACGGTCTTTCGCAGTGGGGATCCCAGTACCTGGCACAACAGGGGTATACTACAATTCAGATTTTGCATTATTATTATCCGAGGGATATTCAAATCGTTGAATCCAACAATTTTGCTTCCAATATAGGCGTCTACCCGGGCTATCCGCTAAGGATGGGATCTTCCGGCGATGACGTTCGCAGGATGCAGGTTTACTTAAACAGAATCAGTGGAAATTTCTATATACCGCCGGTGGGTTTTCCGGATGGGGTTTTTGGAACTTCAACCAGAGATTCCGTGATCGCGTTTCAAAACATAAATTCCCTCATTCCGGACGGAATCATAGGAAGGAGTACCTGGTACGCGATCACAAAGATTTACGTAGGCGTCAGGCAGCTCGCGGAGCTTGTGAGTGAGGGTGAGCGAATCGGGATCGGGATGATACCGCCAACAGTTACGTTAAGCATTGGATCCAGAGGCCCATATGTCATAGAACTCCAGTTTTTATTGAATTTTATTTCAGAGTTTTATCCTTCTATTCCATTTGTGGTGGAGGACGGCGTTTTCAGGGATTCGACGAAACGATCCGTGGTCGAATTTCAAGAGGAATTTGGCCTTTATCCCGACGGCATCGTAGGACGGATGACGTGGAGCATGCTTTACGAAGTTTACTGGGCGATTAACGCGATTGTTTTTGGAATGGAGCCTCTGGATTTGTAATCGTTATAAAAGTAACTTCAGCGCGCGCCATAAACCGAAAGGGGAGTTTCGTCATTCCGATACCGGAATTAACGTAAAGCAAGGTCTGCCGATCATTTTCAAATGAATAGCTGCCTTTTAAATATTTTTGCCCATAGGCGGGAAAGAAAACATGTTTGTAGCCAGGCAAGCTAATCTGGCCGCCATGAGTGTGGCCGGCCGTCATGAAGTCGATGTTGTATGGCAGGATCAAATCGGCGATATCGGGCTCATGGCAAAAAAGGATGTTATATGAATTCTCCGGCGCGAGCGCAGCTGTGTCCGTGCTGGCCTTACCGAAGATAAAGTCGTCAAGACCGGTCAGCGTCAAGTTCAGTTCAGGAAATTCTATGAAATCATTTATAAATACAGTGAAGCCTCCGGCTTTCATGATGTCATTGTAAGCCCGGAAGGCGCCTCCGCCATGATCGTGGTTTCCAAATATGGCATATTTGCCGATTTTCGCGTTGAGCTTTGCGAGTGCAGATGAAATCGCGATCGTATCGCCGTCGTATTCGTTGTAGTTATCGATTAAATCACCGCAAAATAGAATGATATCCGGATTTTTTGAATTAATTACGCTTTTGACATTTTCAAAGTTTTCCAGCGTATAATATGGACCGAAATGTGTATCTGAAAAGACAGCGATCGTGATTTCTTCATAACCGAAAGGTGCGTTTTGGTGATTAACTGTAAGCTGTCTGGTTGTCAGATGATACGGTTCGATATATCTTGCATAAAAGGCGATAAAGGCCACCAAAATGGCCAGCAAAAGCAGTGCTTTGGATGCGTTTCTCATCATCCAAATACACCTTCACGCCAGTCTTTAGAGAGGAATCTTTTAAAGATGCTCATTAGTTGCTGCGATTCATCAATCATGTACGATCTGGCAACAATTTTTTCGCCGGTCCAATCGACTCCGTCCCAATCGGCGCCGTCCCACCAGATGGCAACCTTGATCCGGTCCATCCCTTTTATATCTTCAAACATATCGATGACCCATTGCTCTTTGTCTCCGCCCATGCTCGCCGACGCGAATTCTGTAATCATCAGGGGTTGATTGAATAGACGGCAATATTTATTATATAGAGGGTTATATAGCTCGTCAAACTCCTGCCACGTTTCTCCAATATGGCTGTAATATGTTCCTGTATTGTAAGCGGTCATGCCGATGATGTCGACGTATGCATCGCCAGGGTAATACATCAGTTCGTTGTTCCACTGAAAATTTGGAAATGATTTGCAGTTTGGATTCCAAATCCAGATGACATTCTGTGCGTTTGCGTTTTTAAAAAATTGATAGACATATTGATAAAATTCCTTATAAATCATCGTATCCTTTGACGTATTGTAAGAAGAATATGGACACCAATCACCATTCATCTCGTTCCCGAGACGAAATAGTACCGGATGGCCAAAATCCGCGATGACTCTGGCATAGTCTCTTAAAAATGGGTCATATTCACCTTTTAAGATATCGTAAACCATATTTCCTCCATCTTCTGTCGCCCCTGTCTGGAGGGTCAGCTCAAGTACTTTTCCGTAAGAATACGCGGTGTCAAGCCTCTGCCGCAGATTCGGATGTTGGTAATTGTTCTCAAACTCGCTGTAGTTTAAAAGGATTGGAAATTCATATTCAAAGTATTGCTCATATGTCGTAAGCTTCTCATATTCAAACATCGCCGTTTCCGGCTCAAAAATTCCCCATGTCAGAGGAGCGCTTTCGGCGAAATATTGATAAAAAAACGCTTTTGTTTCATCGTTCCAGTCACGTCTTTCCACATTGACAGGATCGGATGTCCGCGTATAGGCATTCGCGATGACTGCGGAAACGGAAAAATTCTCTATGAGATACGCATAGCCGCCCAGCTGATAGATCGGCGCGTTCGCTTTAATAAAGATCGTATAGACGTATCTTCCTTCCGCCAGTTCGATACAGACGTAATGGTTTTTATCGTTCGCTATCCTCACGAGCTTATCTCTCGACCATGCAGTGACCGTGACGCTCCTGCCCCCGATCGCCTGCTCTCCGTTAAATTCTGTATAGTGGTCGATCGTATTTTTTAAAAATTGGTTAGAGTAATTGACATAAGCGGTTCTTCCGATGCTGCTTGTATCTTGTTTATAAATCTCAATGCGTTTATTTTCGTTTTCAAGCACGGCACAAATGGAAGAATACGACATGTCAACGTACATTCCCTTGTCAACAAACAGGGAATAGCCATCGACGTTGTTCATAAACAGATCATATGTACCCGCGGGAGTCAGACGATACAGATTTTCCGGCGCGGGCTCATCGGCGTATGCGAAGCATATTCCTTGTAGAATGAAAACCGCTGCCAATAAAACAGTTGCTATTTTTTTCAATTTCATGTTTCTTTTCTCTCCTCTTTTGTGTGCCATGATTTAGTTTTCGATGCCGGCCCTTGAATCCACACCTTCGTTATAGTAGTGTTTTATTTCCTGCATTTCTGTAACCAGGTCCGCTTTTTCAATGATTTCTTCCGGCGCGCAGCGCCCTGTTAAAATCACTTCCGTTTTTTCCGGTTTCAGATCCAGGACCGCCAGGACGTCACTGATTGGAATCAGTTTGAAAAACAATGTTGTATTAATCTCGTCAAACACAACGATGTCGTATTCTTTAGTGGTCAAAACCTCTTTCATTCTCTGTAGTCCTTTTGCGGCATTTAGCTTATCTTCTTCCGATGGCTTGCCGCTGATAAAGTGAGGTTCGCCGAATTGCTCTATTTCGAGACCTGGCAGATATTCAGGCGCTTTCAACTCACTGTAAAGCTGGCCTTTCATAAACTGACCGAAAAACACTTTGTTGCCTGCGCATGTGGCCCTGAGCGTTATGCCAAGCGCTGCCGTGGTTTTCCCTTTTCCGTTTCCGGTATAGACTTGAATATATCCCTTTTCAAGCAATTCTCTTCTCCATTAATAACATTATAATAAAAATTTATCGTATTTTGTTGCTGTAATTTTTGACAATCTCTTCAGCAATACGTATGCCGTCGACAGCAGATGAAACGATTCCTCCTGCGTAGCCGGCGCCTTCGCCACCTGGATAGAGCCCTGAGATACTGCTTTGATAATGTTCGTCGCGATTAATACGGACAGGTGAGGAACTTCTGCTCTCCACCGCAGTTAAAATCGCGTTCGGATCATTAAAGCCTTTGAGTTTTTTGGCCAAATACGGCATTGCCTCTTTGAGGGACGTTGCGGCGAAAGCGGGGATTGACTCGATTACCGGTTTTGCCGAGGTTGCATCAGAGGCGAATTCACCCCAGGTGGTTTTCGGCGCCGTGTAATTTTCGCCTCCTTTTTCAAAAGCAATCCGTTCATACTTTTCTTGAAATTCGATTCCTGCGAGAGGATCCGGGGACGCGAAGTCAGACGTTTTTACATCGACCAAAAGTCCGCTGTTGGCATAAAAGCCATCGCGCGCCCGGTTGCTCATGCCATTGGTCACAACTCCGCCTTTTTGGGAGGAGGCGACGATGACCTCACCGCCTGGACACATACAGAACGTATAGACGCCTCGTCCGTTTTGGCAGCGATGAGATAACTTGTACGTTGCGGGCGGTAAGCGCCCCATCATTTTTTTTCCGTATTGAGCTTCATCGATCGATTTTTGCGGATGCTCGATCCGTACACCGATCGAAAACGGTTTTGCTTCCATCGGAACGCCAAGGTTGTAAAGCGCTCTGACTGTATCCCTTGCGCTGTGGCCGATGGCCAGAATTAGGTTCTCGGTATTTATGGCGCTTTTTTTGTTTTTGCTGCTTATCTGAATTGAAGTCAGTTGATTGCTTTTGTCATAGCAGATGCCATCTAGGCGTGTCTCAAACCGGATTTCCCCACCGAGTTCGATGATCTTCTTTCTAAGGTTGATGACGGTTTTTCGAAGCACGTCTGTTCCGATGTGCGGATTCTGCTTATAGAGGATTTCATCTCCTGCGCCGGCGGTTGCCAGTTCCTCAAGAACCTTTCGGATTCTTTTGTCTTTGATGCCTGTCGTCAGTTTTCCGTCTGAGAATGTTCCGGCGCCGCCTTCACCAAACTGGACATTGGATTCCTCGTCGAGAATGCCTTCCTTCCAGAAACGTTCAACATCTTCGACGCGCTGCGGGGCCGGCCGGCCGCGCTCAATAACGATGGGCCGGTATCCAAGCTCAGCGAGAATCAACGCGGCAAACAATCCGCACGGGCCAAACCCCGCGATGACTGGTCTGTTTTTCAGTGGAGTCTCACCTGGCGTGGGATAAACATAGGTCAGATCCGGCGCTTTTTCAAGCTTGTTTGCCAGTTTGCCGCTTTCGCTGAGGGTTTGCTCGGTTTGATCATCCACTTCAAAATCAACGGTATAGACGAAAAGAATGTCTCCTTTATCTCTTGCGTCGATGGATTCTTTTATGATTTTATACTGTGTGATGTTGATTGGAGCCTTGAGTTTTTTCTGGATCAACTCCGGAATAAGGCTTCGATCTTCATCTATTTTTAATTTTATTTCATGAATTCTGTACATTTAATTGCCATTGTCCTTCCTGCTTTGATACCGGTCAGCCACGCATTGTGCAAATTGTATCCGCCACACGGACCATCATAATCGATGATCTCGCCCGCAAAAAACAGCCCTGGGATCAAACGGGATTCCATGGTATCCATGTGAATCTCTTCGAGGGCAACGCCTCCGGAAGTGCACTGCGCGAACTGCCAGCCTTTTGCGCTTTTGACAGGTATCGTTAAATTCTTTATTATATGGGCGATGGTTTTAAGCTGTATTTCGGTCATTTGCGAGATCATATTGTCGTTTGCTGTAATGTTGGCAATGTCGGTGTCTTGCAAGATTCTATGTGCAAGAGGGCTTGGGACGATTGAAACGAGCAAATTTTGCTGTGGGAATTGATTCATCGCTGTTTTTCTCAGCAATAATTCCTTTAGAAGTTCCTCTGGCCCAATTTCCGGCATAAGATCGATGGAAAATGTGAAGTCCGAAAACGAGGATTGATCCAGCTTGAGATAGCGACTCAGATTCATAACGCAGATTCCCGAAAGGCCGTATTCCATAAACTGGACTTCTCCGGTTTCTTTGGCGATGACTTTACCTTTTTTGAGCAAGGATACCGCAGCGCGCACGCGCACGCCCTTCAGGGCTTTAAAATCTCCTTCGCATTCCACGGGTGTTAAAACGGGAATCATCTTCGTGATTGTATGACCTAGGTTTTTCGCGAGTCTCTGACCATCCCCGGTTGAGCCAAACTGTGGAGCGGCTTTTCCGCCCGTCGCCAGGAGAAGTTGTGATGCCTGAATTTGGCTTTTGCTGTTTTGAGAGCCGATTTGGCTAACCTGTATGATAAAACCATTCTTTACGGTTACGTTGCTTGCTTCAAATAAGGTTTTAATTTGAATTTGGGCGGCGCTTCTGCACGTAGTCAGAGCGCTGTGCATCGCGGTTAAAACGTCGATGGCCTGCCCGCTGTACGGGTAGACTCTGCCTTGCTCTTCTTCCTTGGTAAAAACGCCAAGCTCATGGAAAAAGCCGATGACTTCCGGAGCAGATTCACAAAACCGGTTGGTCAGATTGCACCTGCCGTTTCCTGTGGCCAGAAGCTTTTTCCCGAGCTTTTCTTTTTTCTCTATAATTATAATCTTCGCCGATGGATTTTTTCGGTGAGCGGCGATGGCGGCGGCTAAGCCCGCTGCGCCCCCTCCGATGATGCAGATGTCTGCTTCAGGCATAACGATCCCTTTTTCTTTTTGTGTATGATTACCAGACGGATTCCGGTATAGCGCTACAATTATATCATGTTGAAAGGCTGTAGGCAATGAACCAAATAAAAAATCTCACTACCCAATATAGTAGTGAGATCTTTAACCAAACAAGAAAGCTATACGATTAGACTTTTCCCACTCATTTCCGCAGGGATATCGATCCCCATCAGATTAAGTAAAGTCGGCGCCAGATCCGCGAGGATACCACCGTCTTTCAGCTGGCGAGCATGCTCTGCAATGTGGACGAGTGGAACGGGATTGGTGGAATGGGCGGTTACAATGTTGCCGTTTTCGTCGATCATGCAGTCCGCGTTTCCGTGATCAGCGGTCAGAAGGATTTGTCCGCCTTTAGCCAGGACGGCGTCTGCAATTTTCGGAATACAATCATCGAGCGCTTCAATGGCGCTCACGGCTGCCTCCATTATCCCGGTGTGTCCGACCATGTCGGCATTTGCGAAGTTCATGATGATAACATCGTATTTATTCAGCTTGATCATTTCAATCACTTTGTCCGTGAGCAGATAAGCGCTCATCTCAGGCTGCAGGTCGTAAGTGGCGACCTTTGGAGAGGGAATCAGGATTCGGTCTTCATTTTGGTTGGGCGCTTCGACACCTCCGTTAAAGAAGAACGTAACGTGCGCGTATTTTTCCGTTTCTGTAATGCGGAGCTGCGTAAGACCTGTGTTCGCAAGGTATTCCCCCAGCGTGTTTTTCAGAGATTGCGGATGAAAGGCAACCAATACGTTTGGCATTTCCGCTTCGTACTGCGTCATGCAGGTGAAGCACAGATCACGGATTTCCTTTTTCCGCTTAAATCCGTCGAAATTGTCTGCTACGAAGGCACGCGTGATTTCTCTGGCACGATCCGGCCTAAAGTTGAACATAACCATTGCGTCACCGTCATCAATTGTAATCGGTTTTGCCCCAGAAGCATGAATGCTGGAAGGTTTTACAAATTCGTCATTTTCACCCCGCGCGTAGGCCGCTTCGATCGATTGCGCAGTAGTCTCAAAATTTTCACCTTCGCCGAGCGTCATAGCGTCATAGGCCTGAACCACGCGCTCCCAACGTTTATCACGGTCCATGGCATAATACCTGCCGGCAACTGTGGCGATTTCACCGACGCCGACTTTTTTTAAATGAGCCTCAAGCTGCTCAATATATTGAATCGCACAGCGCGGAGGAACATCTCTGCCATCCAAAAAGCAATGGATGTAGAGCTTTTGTATACCTTTTGCCGCAGCCAGATTTATAAGCGCAAAAAGATGCGAAATGTGGCTATGAACGCCGCCATCAGAGACCAGGCCAAGAAGGTGCAGCGCGGAATCCCGTGACTTTGCATGATCGATTGCCGTGATAAGCGCCGAATTCTCAAAAAAAGAACCTTCTTCGATTTCCTTTGTAATTCTTGTTAACTCCTGATAGACGATTCGGCCGGCGCCGATATTGAGGTGGCCGACTTCTGAATTGCCCATCTGCCCTTCCGGCAGGCCTACCGAAAGGCCCGATGCTTGAAGACTGGCGCTGGGATATCTTTGAAATATCTGATCGATGTTCGGTTTTTTCGCGGCCGCGATGGCACTGCTGCATGCGGAATCGCTCAGGCCGTAGCCATCCAGAATCATAAGCATGGTTGGTTTTGGAAAAGAGTTCATGTCGAAAATCCTCCTCTTTGTTCTTAGAGAATTATTATATCAAATTGCTTCAAGAAAAAATATGCAAGATTTCATTTTTTTTGATATAATAACTAAGTATATAAAAAAGCAAAGGAGAACCTTTGACATATGAATAAAAAGACATTTTTAAAAGGAGCGGCGATTTTGGGCGTCGCGGGAATAATCGTTCAGGTGATGGGAGCGATTTTCCGGATTCCACTGGCAAACATTATCGGGGATGATGGCATGGGTTATTATCAGACCGTATATCCGATCTATATTTTCCTGTTGGTGTTTTCTACCAACGGCGCTCCGGCCGCCATTTCAAAGATGACGTCAGAAAGGATTGCGGTTGGGAAAGCGTATGAAGCCCACCGTGTTTTTCGATTGTCCTTTCTTTTTATGGGGGCTTTTGGAATCGTAACGTCTTGTATATTCTTTTTTGGTGCAGAAAAAATAATAGCGCTGATGGGCGCTCATGAAAAATCATATTACGCTATGATTGCCATCGCTCCTGCGCTCTTGTTAATCTCTATCATGTCGGTTTACAGAGGATATTTTCAGGGCATGCAGGACATGAGCCCTACGGCCAGTTCACAGCTTATTGAACAGGCGGTAAGAGTCGGGACAGGTCTTGTGCTGGCGTTTGTGCTGCTTCCAATGGGAATCGAATATGCAGCGGCGGGTGCGACACTTGGTACAGCAATCGGGCCAATCGCGGGGATCGTTGTATTGATGATTATTTACGCGATCAAAAGGGAAAAAATCCATGGGGCTTTTGAGCGGACGGCCCGGACTGTAAATGGGAAAGAAAAAGAAGGCGCAGGGAGCATTATCAAGACCCTCGCCGCGATTGCGATTCCGATTACAGTTGGCGTATCCATATCACCTATTATGAATCTCGCCGATGTTTTTTTAGTCTTTAGAAGGCTGCAGGCAGCAGGATTCGACAGAGACGACGCTAATGCGCTCTTTGGCCAGCTGACCGGAATGGCAGGCCCGATCATCAACATTCCGATGGCGCTTGCACTCAGCATGGCGCTCAGCATGGTTCCGGCGATTGCTGCCGCAAAAAGTTCTAAGGACACTGAATTTCTCAATATAAATGTCAGATTGGGGCTTAGGACCGCAATGATCATCGGGATACCATGTTGCTTTGGTCTCGCTATTTTGGCAAAGCCCATCATGCGGCTTCTCTATCCGCTTCAAATGGAAAGCGCGGTAAATGCAGCCGGCTGTCTGGCAATTCTCTCGATCGGCGTAATTTTCCTGTGCGTCGCGCAGACGATGGCAGGGGTTCTGCAAGGGTTTGGTAAGCTGGGGATTGCCGTCCTTAGCCTCGCGATTGGTGTTGCCGTGAAGTGCGCAGCAACCTGGTATCTGGCGGGGATTCCAAAACTCAATATAGAAGGCGCGGCTATCGGAAGTGTTTTAGGTTTCGTGACGGTTGCGGCGGTCAGTTTTGTCGCGGTACAGCGCATTACGAGAATTCGCTTTAACTTTACATTATCTGTAGTTAAACCGCTTATCGCGGGAATCATCATGGGCGTGTTAGTGTTTGCTTCTTATAAAGGGATTAGCTTCGCGATCAGTGACAGGCTTGCTACGGTTGTTTCGATTTGCATCGGCGCTGCGGCATATGGCGTCACACTGCTGAAAATCAAAGCGATCGTGGAGAGCGAAATCGTAATGCTGCCAAAGGGGGCAAAACTCGTCTTGCTCCTGAAAAAACTCAGACTCATTTAAGGCTGCCGAGGGAAGAGCATGATGAAATGGACGGACACACAGTCAGAAGCAATTCAATTGAGAGATAAAAACATCATCGTTTCAGCAGCGGCGGGGTCGGGTAAAACGGCGGTGCTGGTGGAACGGATCAAACAGCTGATTCTAAAAGATCATGTTTCCATCGATCAAATGTTGGTCGCCACCTTTACAAACGCAGCCGCCAGTGACATGAAAGAGAAAATCGTCAAGGTGATTCAGAAAGAAATAGTGGATAATCCAAAGGACTCCTTGTTTTTAAAGAATCAACTGAATATGATCTATAAGGCAAACATCAATACCTTCCATTCCTTTGCGCTCGAAGTGATCCGAAGGTATTTTCATCTGATCGGCGTCGATCCGAATTTTAAGATCTGCGATGACGCCGAAAAAACGATCCTGCAGGCAGAGGCGATGGACGATCTTTTTGAAGAAGCTTTTAACTCCGGTGATGAAAGTTTTATTCTTTTTTTGAAACAGTACGCGACAGCGAAGTCTGAAAAAAATGCGAAGGAAATGATTCTCTCCGTTCACCAGATGATAAAGACGCTTCTGGAACCGATTAAATGGCTTGAGTGCAGTGTTAACAGGCTGAGCAGCCAGACAGATGAGCTCATGGAATTTCTTTTGCCGTTTATTATGGAGGAAACTTCCGGAAGTCTGAAAAACGCGATTGGCGCGTTTTTACGTACTCGGGAGATGTTACTGGAAAACGGTGTTCTAAGTCTGGCGGCAAAGTGCGAAAAAGACATCGCGGCGGTTACGCAAATTGCTAAAATAATCGATGAGAAAAAGTATGAAGAGGCGATTTCATGTGTCAAGACGATTACGTACGAAAGGTTTAGCGTATCAAAAGAGGAGAAAGCTGTTTTTGAAGATATTAAAGATGCGGTCACTAAAATACGAGACAAAGGAAAAGAAAGCATCAAGGAATGCAAAGAAAAGTATTTTACCAGAAGCTTTGAAGAAGAAGCCTGCGATGTTCGCTCGACCCATGAAAACGCCTCTGTGCTCGTGAAACTCGTAAAAAGATTTGACGAGCTGTACAATGAACGTAAGCGGGAAAAAAATCTAATCGATTTCAGCGACGCCGAACATTATACGCTGGAGGTCTTGAAGGATGAAAAGGCCGCCGGAGAATACCAGCATAAATTCAAATACATATTTGTAGACGAATATCAGGACAGCAACTTGCTGCAGGAAACACTGATCAGCCGAATCAAACGCGCAAACAATGTTTTCATGGTTGGGGACGTGAAACAGAGCATTTATAAATTCCGGCTTGCTGAGCCTGAACTGTTTATCCGGAAGTACGAAATATTCAAAAGCAGCGTTACAGGATACGACGCAAAAATCGACTTAAACACAAACTTTAGATGCAAAGGCCATATCATAGGCACGGTCAATCTCATCTGTGAAAACATCATGCCGTATGATGAAAATGCGGCGCTGCACAAAGGTGTGGCCTACGAAGGTGATCTTGATTATCCGGTCGAGCTTCATTTGGTTGAGACAAAAGAAATCGAAGACGAACAGATTGATTCGGAAATAAATGAAATGAAAAAAGCTGAACTGGAAGCCAACATCGCCGCCAAGCTGATTAAAAACGCGGTTGGAACAGAGATTTATGAAGAAGGCAAAGATGGAGCGGGAAGTGTCAGGAAGCTGGAACTGAGAGACATTGTTATTCTCATGCGCGCGGTGAGAAATTATGGCGATAAGTATTATCAAGTGCTCACAGAAAAAGGCATTCCTGCATATATGGATGATAGCGACGGATTTTTTGACACACTTGAAATTGAGGTGTTTTTGAATCTGCTTCGCGTGATTGATAACAAGCGTCAGGATGTACCGCTGATCAGCGCTTTGCATTCCAAAACCATGGGCTTTACGCTTGAGGAACTGGCAACCATTCGTATCGCATGCAAAGATACTTCGTATTTCAACGCCTTTGAGAAGTACGCGAAGGAAGGAGCGGATGACGCTTTACGCTGCAAATGCGCTGAAGCGTTTGAAAAAATAGAAGCATGGAAGAGGCTGTCACTTGTGGCTGGGCTGGATGATTTGTTATGGAAAATCATGTGGGATACGGGATATTACTTGTATATAGGCGCGCTCCCAGGAGGACAGCAGCGCCAGGCCAACCTCAGAGCGCTTATCGATAAAGCCCTTACCTATACACAGACGCGTTCAGACGGTTTATTTGGATTTATAAAGTACATCGACATTGTGAAGAAAAAAGGCGTACAGATCGGGCAGGTCAGTCTCGCCGGTGAAAATGATAATGTGGTTCGGCTGAAAACAATCCATAAGAGCAAAGGATTGGAATATCCGATGGTGATCGTAGCCGGCCTTGGCAAACGATTTATGGCAGGCAGGGACAACGGCCAGGTCAGCGTTCATAAAGATGTGGGGCTGGGGCTTCCCTTTGTCATCCCGGAAGAAAAGCTTCGCCGCAAAACGCTGATCCAGAATGTGATCGAAAAGAAAATTAAAAATGAGGAACTTGACGAAGAGGCAAGAGTCCTTTACGTCGCGCTCACAAGAGCAAAGGATCGGCTGTTTTTGCTGGGAAGCGTAGCAGACGCGGAAAAAGCGATCGAGCAGTACAGATCGCTCGATCCCGGGAACAGGAAAATGACCAATTGTTATTTGGATATGATCGCGCCGACCATGATCAGGAAAAGAATGCCGTATACCATTCATACCAGAAGCGATGTATCCCTGGCAGCAGCAAAAAGCGATTTGTTTCAAAAAGAATTTAAAGCAATGCTCCTGCAGAAGGGCTCGCTATCAACGGATACAGAAATCAGACGCGTAATTGAAAATCGAATGGCCTATGAATATGAGAATAAAAAAGCGCTGACCGCCAAATCAAAGTATACAGTCAGCGAGCTTGCCCGGCTGGACGCCCAACAAAACTATGAAAAACCACTTCCAATGCCGATCTTTATGCAGGGGAAAAAGAAACTATCCGGTGCGGAAATCGGGACGGCGATGCATAAAGTAATGGAAAAAATGAACTTTAAGGAAGCGGCAGGCGCTTTTGCTGAAAGCAGGGAGGCCGGATACAGCTATTTGGCCGGATTGCTTGAAGAACTCAAAGAAAAAGTAATATTGACGCCTGAAGAGGCCGACGCGGTCAATCTGAAAAGGTTTGAAGCTTTTCTTTTATCCGATCTGGGGCAGAGGACTGCAAGAGCGGAGAAGCTGTATAAGGAATCGGCATTTAACCTGATTATGGAAGTAGGCGGAATAAAAACTATCGTGCAGGGCATCATTGACTGTTATTTTGAGGAAGATGGTAAAGTTGTGCTGCTGGATTATAAGACAAACGCGACAGCGAAACAAGAAGAGTCTATCGAGCGTCTTAAGGAAATGTACGGAGCGCAGATTGAAATTTACAGCCAGGCGCTTGCATCCATACGATACGTCGAAGTGAAGGAACGGTATTTGTATCTATTTGGAATCGATCAAGCGATTAAAGTATAAACCCGCTTTGTGGTTTTCGTCAGAATAATCGCTTTCAGAATATTATAACTTCATAGAATTGTCTATTTTTGAGGTGATTTTTATTGACTCTATTTTAGCAAAGTGCTATATTGGACTAGTAAAGAATAATAATTACATAAATTTAAAGGAGAAGAATATGGCAAAGTTAGTCGAGCAATACATTGAGATTGCGAAGAAAAGGAATCCCGGCGAATCGGAGTTTATTCAGGCAGTTGAAGAAGTTTTGGAATCACTGGAGCCTGTTTTAGAAAAGCATTCTGAATATGTAGAAGCAGGTTTGATCGAGAGATTAGTTGAGCCCGAAAGAATGATTTCGTTCAGAGTTGTTTGGGTTGACGATGCTGGAAAAGTGCAAGTAAACAGAGGTTTCCGCTGCCAGTTCAACAGCGCTCTTGGTCCTTATAAAGGCGGTCTGAGATTTGCGCCAAACGTATATTCGGGTATTATTAAATTCTTAGGATTTGAACAAATCTTCAAGAACAGCTTAACCGGATTGCCAATCGGCGGCGGTAAAGGTGGATCTGACTTCGACCCAAACGGAAAATCTGATGGAGAAATCATGAGATTTTGCCAGGCATTTATGACTGAGCTATATAGACACATCGGTCCTGAAACCGACGTTCCTGCAGGAGACATCGGTGTTGGCGCAAAAGAAATCGGTTATTTGTACGGACAGTATAAGAGAATCGTCAACAGGTTCGAAGGCGTTCTGACCGGAAAAGGTTTAACATGGGGCGGATTAAACGGAAGAACTGAAGCTACCGGTTACGGTATCGTTTATTTTGCAAACGCGATGCTTGAAGCTTGCGGAGAAAAATTAGCAGGCAAAACAGTTGCGATTTCCGGTTTTGGAAATGTAAGCTGGGGAACTGCTGAAAAATTAAACGAACTAGGCGCAAAAGTTGTTACAATTTCAGGCCCGGACGGATATATTTATGACGAAGCTGGAGTTTCAGGCGAAAAAGTTGACTATTTGCTTGAACTTAGAAACTCCGGTAAAAATATCTGCGCGCCATATGCAGACAAATTCCCAGGCGCCAAATTCTTCCCTGGCAAAAAACCTTGGGAGCAGAAGGCAGACCTATATATTCCTTGCGCAACTCAAAACGAAATTAGAATTGAAGATGCGAAGGCGATCGTCGCAAACGGAAGCAAATTCGTCTGTGAAGGTTCCAATATGTCTTCCACAAACGATGCGATCAAGTATCTGCAGGACAACAACGTTGTTATCGGGCCTTCAAAAGCTGCAAACGCTGGCGGCGTAGCTTGCTCCGCTATCGAAATGGGACAGAACGGTTCCAAGTGCGTATTCACACCAGAGCAGGTACATGCGCAGTTAAAGCAAATCATGGTCAACATCCACGATTCAGCAGCAGCAGCATCCAAAGAGTATGGCTTCGGCTACAACTTGGTTGCGGGCGCAAACATCGCCGGCTTCCTAAAAGTTGCTAAAGCGATGATGGAACAAGGATACGTATAAAAAATAAAGTAATATGTTTTCGGACCGGTGAGGGACTTTCTTCACCGGTCTGTTTTTTTAAAAATTTGGAGAAATCATGTACGCTTTTTTACTCGCGGTCATCTATTTAGCGTTTATCAACTTGGGGCTGCCCGATTCGCTCCTTGGCGCGGCATGGCCTTCCATGCAGGCGCAGATGAATATCCCGATATCTTTTGCCGGGATCATCTCCATGATTATCGCGGGAGGAACGATCGCGGCAAGTCTTTTGTCCGACAGGCTGACAAAGAGATTCGGAGCGGGGTTGATCACAGCCGTAAGTGTTTTGATGACCACCACAGCATTGTTTGGATTTTCAACGTCAAATTCGTTTTGGATGCTATGTGCCTGGGCGGTTCCTTACGGGCTTGG
>Ga0123353_10000615_pt1 | contig 43657 bp, 26 predicted proteins | sample TergutLab28metaG_3_FD_92763 | JGI IMG/M metagenome (GOLD analysis project Ga0123353, IMG submission 92763) | Labiotermes labralis P3 segment gut microbial communities from Petit-Saut dam, French Guiana - Lab288 P3 | ecosystem: Host-associated > Arthropoda: Insects > Digestive system > Gut ... | reverse complement strand
CGAGTGTTGTGCTTCTGCATGCAAGTATATATTTGCAATCGTTTTCGATCCACGTATGGAGAATGGAAAGTTATTAAATAGTTTTGAAAAAAGGTGGTGGCAACGATGTAAACATAACAACAAAACATTTAAATGTTAGTGTTATGGAACAAGCTATTAAATGCATATAGAAATGGATTTTAAAATATACATATCCTGTAGACGATTGAATGGTGTTTACTGTATAGGACAGCACTCTGTACTAAATTAGTTATATGAGTGGGGTGGTAAAAGTTTATGTTAGGCGCATACGTGTTGTAGCTGTATCTCATACATAATTTTGAAAGGGGGGATTTCGTACTCCAACATTCTGTTTATTCCTTCGTCATATTTTAAATATAAACCATAGAACGTGCCAACTTACCCTCATCTTTCCACGGCTTGGTTCACAGTTTCACGCATTCGCAACTGTCAGTTTTCTGCAGCCTGTGTGTAAAACAAGGAAACGCGAATTTCCTTACAGCAATTTACAATGATTATTTTATTTAAACAACGCAACAGAATCTAATTATAGGTACAAAATCCAAATAACACAACACTTAGTAGAACACCATATATTACACTACAACATGTTTCGGCCAATTCACATGCCCATCATCAGTTTGTCAGTCATACAAAGCATATAAAGGAATTTAGGTTTAAGGAAGAGGCCTCCCCTTTAAAAGCAGTGGTTATCTTGTTTTATTTTAATATTAATATTAGCATTATTCCAAATAGTGAAACAGTTAACACTATGTTTTTTTAAAAACGAATGTATTGTTCAAACATTCCTATTACGGCAATATCTGTCAAGTGCTATTCTAAACATCCTGCGTCGTTGACTGGAGATAAGTTACTGTACGATACGTAGTTGTTGCTAATTTACGTTAACTCGTATTCATGGGTTTGACTGTGTGTGTAATTTGGTGCTTACCCACATTATAATTCATGTGCATATTATGTTCATTTTACAAGGTGAGACCCAAGAGTTTTTAGACAACTGTTACAAAACACAGATAACTTCTTATATGGACATGATTTATTTTTATTCTTCAAAATACATTCCTCCTTGATCAATACATTTGTTTGCACGTTCCTTCAAATTCTTCGTGCCCTCCAGGAAAGCAGTTTTTGAAATGCTGTTAAGCTCCCTTGTCACTGCACACTGAATTTCTTCAGCTGTTTGAAAATGCCAACTTTTAAGGAAAATTTTAACTTGGGGAAGAGAAAGTAGTCGACAGGTGCACGATCTGGCGGGTAAGGTGGGTGGTGGAGAACAGCAACGTTCCTGTTCGCCAGAAACTTCTTTAAAATTGCAGCGTTATGAGATGGCGCGTTATCGAGAAGAAGAAACCACTCACTGGATTGGAATTTGGCCGTTCTAACTCGTCGAATTCTCTTCAGGAGCCGATCAAAAAAAAAACCACGTAAAATTCTGCATTTACTTTCTGCCCTTCAGGGGAAAACTCTCGATGAATTACACCTTCTGCGTCGAAAAAAATTAACATCATCTTCACTCGCGATTTTTGAAATCGCAGTTTCTTTGGTTTTGGAGAGTTTTGCCCCACCCACTCTGCACTCTGTCGTTTGGTGGCCAGATCGTAGGCGAAACACCATGTTTCGTCGCCGGTAATGATATTTTCCAAAAAAAAAAACGTTCATCTTGTCCCATTAAAAGAAGGTCCTGGCAGTAAACAACGCGTTCTTGTTTCTGCTCTGTGGTCAAGGTGTGAGGAACAAATCTCGCGCAGATATTTCCTTTTCCCAAGTCTTCGGTAACAATCCGGCGAACTGTCTCTTTACCAATATTCAAACGATCTACAATCACTTGGAGAGTGGTATGACGGTCTTCTGTCAGCAGAAGACGAACAGATTCCACGTTTTCGTCTGTTCTGGCAGTCCAAGAACGACCACTTCTGGCATCGTCCTTCACGTCCTCCCTTCCCGTCTCGAAAGCGAGCATACCACCGATACACATTTGCACGCCTCATGCCAGCGCTACCATAAGCCTTATTAATCAGTTCGATCGTTTCCACAGCACTTTTACCGGCTTTAACATAAAATTTAATTGCCACTCTCTGCTCCTCCATGACGCCGATGACAAGGCAAAAAAATCGTCTCTTGCAAAACAAGTTCGTACTCACAGACCACTGAAAGAAAACCGTTGAAGACTGTCACGTGTTACACGAAGCATAGTACTACGTAGTTACGGTGTCGGCCGCTAGATGTGACGCACAGTATTCTTTTAAAACAACTCGTCTAAAAACGTTTGGGTCGCACCTTGTACGTAACATTTTACCGAAGATCGTTCTGATATAAACTAAACTCCGTGGCCTTAGTCCGCACGCGAACTATACCGACAGAGCGGCCGCCACCGGTCGGCGAAGTTAGTGCCTACTTTTGCGGATAGATGGGGTGTCACGTGGTCAGCGCAACGGGTCCCCACAGCCGTTCATCTCTGTTTTCTAGACCTGGAGCCGCTACTTTTTTCATTCAAGTAGTTCCTCAATTGACCTCACGAGGCTGAGTGGACCCCGTTCCAGACCCACGACTACTCAGAAAATCTGGTAGCGCCGGGGATCGAACCCGTGACCTCTGTATCTGTAGCCAGAAACTCTGACCACTAGACCACAGAAGGTGACAAAACTTAGTATGTTGCCACACTCGTGTCACTTCAGTTGGTTTTAAACACTCTTTCGAATCCGACCAAAAAAAATGCAGCCTCAAAGTATAGGCGTAATTGTGCTTAGCCCAGCTTTGTCTGCTTAGTGTAACGATTTCCTTATTAGCAACAGCACATTTTCTTTTATATCGCATTTTAACAATAACAGATGATTCTCACTGTATAAATCTCGTATTTTTCTCTACAAATTAAGACCGCGTTACATATTCTTTGTTCCCTGATATTTCGGAGGCTCTTCCATTAGCAACAACCCTCTTTTTACGTTTCTGTCACTCTCAATAACAATCGTTCTAAAGCTGATTGTCCTTATCCTTACAGCGAGGTGCATCGACAGAGCAACTTTATACTTGAGTCTATTCACGTTTTGAATTGTGTTTAATCTGAATACACAACCATCTGTCGGAAAAATTTATTTCAGACGGCTGACAGCATAGGTCTGTTATCCGTATATCAACGATATTCTCTTGTCTCCGAAGAAAACAGTTTTAATTAATGTGTTATGAATTTTTGTCTCCTTGAAACGCTTGCGCCTATGTACATGTTCCTACAAGGACTCTAGCTATTTTTAATTCTCTGCGTTTACAAAGTATTGTACGGTGCGGACACAAAGAAATATACCAATACCAGACAAGACAGGAAATACAGCCAACTCCAGTCAAAACGATCCAACACAAGCTGGTGTGGAGACGAGACTAGACCGACACCGCATTTGTCACCACAGACGTGTACTGTGCAAAACTATCTGTAACAGTCTCACAATCTCATAAATGAAACAAAGCCAGAATTCAGTGTTTTCTCACACTTGTACCCGGTTGCGTTTCAAGATCAGTATAAATTGACAAATTATTGCATAATTCATTGTATGATCTAATAATAGACAATTAGTACGAAACAAGTCACCGGAATATTACGCTGCGTCCGTTGGTAATAGTTGCTGACATTCCGGGAAGTGTTATTTGTTTATACTCAAAGACTAGAACACTTCTTAGACTGCTAGACTCTGAATACTGAGGCAGCAAACTTCTCGAAAACGTCTGTAACTATTTACCATGCAAGACTTGAGGTTCTGCAGCGCTTGAATGAAGATTCAAGTCTTCTGTGATGTCGCACTGTGTATACTGTTAAACATGTACCTCAAATCTCATTATATTAGCTACCTTTAAATCCCAACTACTTCCAGATATCTTCCCACAACTTATGGATAATGGAAGTACTGTCCTTTGCATCATACACGTACAAGAATCATTCATTCATCCTGGACACTCACTGTCGGAACCGGACATATTTCCCCTTCAGCAGCTCCCCTGACTTGCAAAGAAGGACACATGAGGCGTAATGCTCCTAATAAAACGAGACTGAATTTTTCGTGTCTGGCCTGACTAATGTGGTTGGATCACCAGCATTCAAATCGATTGTCAGGCTTCCAACCATTCACTCTGGTGTGGCCTGGTCCGTTTCAGTGTCCACACTCTTACAAGATTTATTATTTTCCTTTAAAAGGGACTCTGTCATACTGTTTGTATCATTGACATTTTACTGAAGGAATGGGCTATTTGTCAGCATTTCTCAAAATGATATACTTTATTTTATCTAATTCTTTCCGTCGAAAAATGTGCGTAGTTTTAAAGTACATTCCAGCAAATTTAAGCGAAAAAAATAGTACGCTTATCTATAAAATTATAGTTGTGTGTTCCATTATTAGAGAACGTGCGTGCGAAGTCCAAATCCTGATGCACCTCTCTTCGGCATTTCTCTGTGCGACTTAATAAATCGCGTGTTCTCGGGTTTCCCTGCTTAGTTCTGGTGCAATGGCTATGCTGTTACCTAATCACGGACGTCATAAAATCAAAGTGGACATATCCGGAAAGTCATGACCATGTTACAATTTTTCTACTATAGATCCTATAGTTAAAAAAAAAAAAAGAAATCAACACTGGGTCACCTCTTCAGCCTACCAGAGCAAATAATTATACTAGACTGCATGGGTATAAAATCTGAACCGTGCGACGCGACTTTCCATTAGTGCATGTGCTGGGCTCACCGAACTACCACAGCATGTACACATCTCCATCACTACAACCGAACCTCCCTGTCTGAATAAACAGCGGAGAAGGAATATAGAATAACAGAACCTACATCGACTTTCGGATAAAACCCAAAATGTGACTTCGTAATGCAAAGCGCGAAGTGGGGATGCCCGAAATGGCTCTAAACTTCTAGTGAAACGTGAAGGTCATATTGAGCGCTTAGTGATTTTGAAATTCCAATCATTTTGAATCGTGCTTATACAGTTCACCAGTCCTGTGGTTCACATCTCAAATCCTTACTGATGGCAACAGTCTTCAGGCACTTGTCATCCAGCCTTAAAAAATATGCATATTTTTACTGTCGTATTTTTGTACTAATCTAAAACATTCAACGTAAATGATAAACATTATTTTCCATTATAATAATGAGACATGTTGCTGTACTATAATTCTGCACGCGTATGCTCGTACTATGAGAACACTAACATACCCATCCAACTCCCCTTTCATTACAGCAACAAAATACGCAATATTTATTCATTACGTACATTTACTGTGTTTCGCCTACATGTTTCGGTGTTACATCATCAGGGAGAACTTATGCGCCCTTTACTTAAAAACACGCGATGTTACGCATCTATTATCTGTGGTCACTACAAAAGTTGTCGCAAATTACAAAATGTACAATTTTTCATTTACTGAAGTCGCAATATTTATTCAATGGTTAAAATCACAAGTGTTGCAATGCTGAGCTGTATATTTAAACCTTAAAAACCTATTATTAAAATTAAATGTATGAAGACAGTCGTCTAGGATCGGCTGTCAGTTTTGTGGATTATGCAAATTCGTGGATTGGATGCATTGGACATAAAACCCACAAGAAGACACCGTTTCATGATTTGGTAGAGTTTCTTGTGTCGTGCTTGGTCGACCAACTGCGTATGTTGACACTTTCAAAGGCGACGGACTGAGGATGTCAAAAAGCAGTGTACGTTGACACTGTCTAGGGCGACAGGCCGTGGGTGTGAACAAGCAATGTATGAAGACACTGTCTAGGGCGACAGAATGTATGTGTGAACAGGCAATGTAGATTGACACTGTCTATGGCGAAGATTATGGGTGTGAACAAACAATGTATATAGACACTGTCTAGGGCGACAAACTATGGGTGTGAACAAGCAACTTATGTAGACACTGTCTAGGGCGACAGACTGTGGATGTGAACAGGCAACGTAGGTTGACACTGTCTAGAGTGACAGACTGTGGGTGTGAACTGGCAGTGTATGTAGACACTGTCTAGGGCAACAGACTGTGGGTGTGAACAGGCAATATATGTAGACACTGTCTAGGGCAACAGACTGTGGGTGTGAACAGACAGTGTATGTAGACACTGTCTAGGACGACAGACTGTGGGTGTGAACTGGCAGTGTATGTAGACACTGTCTAGGGCAACAGACTGTGGGTGTGAACAGGCAGTGTATGTAGACACTGTCTTGGGCAACAGACTGTGGGTGTGAACAGACAGTGTATGTAGACAATGTCTAGGGCGACAGACTGTGGGTGTGAACAGGCAATGTATGTAGACACTGTCTAGAGTTCCAGACTGTGGGTGTTAACAGGCAGTGTATGTAGACAATGTCTAGGGCGACAGTCTGTGGATGTGAACAGGCACTGTGAATTAAAAGTACGTCTCTAGTTGGGCCAGAATTGGCATGTGTCAGATATTTGTAGAAACCCGCAAACCCCAAATTCAGTCGATTTACTGAGAAATGCCGACTGTGGTAAGAGGGCACATCTCTTTTCCTGCTACATCACTGCCTACTCGATCCTAAAAAATACAACAGCAGTACAACAAATATTCCCTGCTAAAGCTACATAGACAACAGTAAAAACAATTTCTTTTCCTCTTCAAGCACCTAACGAGGCCATTCATGAAAAATGTAACAGTGTTTATTTAAATACATTCGAAACAAGTCAGAAAATAAATTCTACAAGAAAACTCCTGAAAGAAACAGACATGGTATTCTTTCTTCCTTCCATTTTAGTCTTCTAAAACATGGAGTAGCGTTACGCAGTGCATATGCTGTACGTTTCAAGTAACAATCTCGCCTAAAGCAAATTCGAACAATACAAAACGTAATAACAAGTACAGAAATGAAAACTGACATATACTACACATTACGACAAACCGACAGAAGGATCTCCAATATAAAAACACGAGTAATAATCCAAGACACGCGAAAGTAGAAAGTGTAATGAAAGATCTACTTATAGTATGTAGTAAAGTGGCGCAATTTAGAACCTGAAAAGAAGGTAAAAGCTACTGTTGAAAATATTACTGTGTTAATTAGAACTGGCACTTTCAGTATAAGTTGGTGTAATACGTATGTGTGTGTGTGTGTAGCAACAAATCTCACGTTACTGGCCAACTATTGACAGACCCACTGGCTAAACAATAAAACATAAAAGTAATTAACATAAGGAATAATAGACACTGTAATTTTTTTCCTTAATTAATTTCAATTGTTTTATAAATAATAACAATCACAGTAATATTGTATCATACATTGTTGCACTTTACATCCCATTTTTTTTATACAAGACATTATCTTAGTTAAATATTTTCTACGCATTTTAACGTGCGTATATTAGGTGCCAGGATGAGCTCTATAGAGAACTGGAACATCCAGCCACCTCATCTTTTAATACGCTGTGTTGAGTGCAGTATCCTCTTACTGATTTTCCTCACTGTTTACGTTAAGTGGCCCTGTGAAGCACAATCCTCCTTGACAGACAAACGCTTTCTCAAAATTTTCAACAACTGCTATTAAGTTCCACTGCTGATTCAGAAGAAACCACCTGTGGAACCTATTGCTGGGCCAGATAATTTACTCCACATACTACACCCACTTACTGTAAGATGCAAAATACTGTTCTTCCTTCTACTATTCGGTCTTCGGAGAGCCTGCTTCCTTCAAGTTGGACGACTAGAATTTTGCATTAAAGTCATCTCAAGCATGAGCGCTACATTTTCTACACTCTTCACCCGACTTGACTTTACAGCAATAATAATATTTCGCAAACATATACGCACCTATTATAAGGCACACAACAAAAGAAACGTAATATTTTCGCCAAAATAAACAAAGTAGGCCTAAATAACAATACGTTTCTTTGGTTCTTAACAGCCATAAAATATGTAACTTCATACAACACGTCTGGCTGTGTTATAAACTCAGTAAAGAAATAAAGGTAAATTATCAGGCAAAACATTTGACTGCTAATTTATCCTTTTTTCATAAAATATAGGATTCCTGAATCTTCAAGATCTATGTTTTTAGAAAGAATAATGCGCACAAAACTTGTTATAAATATAAAACAAACAGACAATAAAGATACAATATAGGCAGTAACAATACGGCATAGACTATGACCTTCTGTGGTACAAAGGAACAATGAGCACTTTATGTCTTGTGCGTCGTTACCGACGTTTCGGATAAACCTTCATCCCCAATACTTCTGTCTTGTAGGTGGATGCAGCATTTAGCTTCTATACGCCAAAAATTACCCGAGGACTAGACCCTGTAGTCATTCCGAAGATCGCAACTACCCCGCACAAAAAAGTCATATATACATAGTATTAACGTTCAAATGACAAACGAAACAAATAACTTTAAACTTGCTCTGGCTCCGGCTTACCTACACCATGTAGTGAGGGCACTTCATTCAGTACCTTTTAGATTTTGGAATTACAAGGGGTGATTCCGCTTCCTTTGACACAAAACAAAAGGAGGTTGCTTAAGCCCTTAGGTTGTGCTAGATTCGAAGGAGTTAAACAATTCCTAGTTCCTGTCAAAGATCAATTCCAGGAAGGGATAAAAGCAAACAGGGAACATACTAAGCTCCTCTGTCCGGTTCAAGCAATACATCAGTAGCAGTATATTGATCTTTGGTTATGTTACTTACTACAAACATTTAAGATCACTTCCACTAATTAAATACTGAATGGTTTTTCAGAATATTTTGTTAGCCCTCGTCCTTCTTTATTTAAATTGCTGTTATCTATAACAATCAATTTATTATAAAATATAAATAATTACGCGACTTAAATTTACATTACAATACTGATTTTGAAATGGGCTAATGCATATTTATGTTAAAATCATAATACTTTATTTTCTTTCAACAACATTTTCTCTTCCATAACTTCTCCGTATCGTCGCCAATTCCCATCGCAATGGAACTCAAACACTACAAAAAGCCCAAACGTCACTATCAGAAGGAGAACACTTATGTTTCATATTCACCCAAAACGTTAAAGTTTATTATCCTGACTCAGTCCTTTCTTGTCTTTCTAATTACCTTCAACAAAATAGGGAATAATGTCGAAAGTAGATAAGAACTCAAGCATAATTCTAATATATGCTTAAACTCCCTAATGTATGCAGCAGCAACTTGGTCCTCAGGTTAACAAACAGTCAGTCATAATGCACGAACAAATATTTAAAACACGAAAAGCGCAAATGTTCCGCTCTGTTATATGAGACTGTGTGAAGGTGCGCATAAGAAACATCCCCCTAAACTACTCACGGCGCAATTAAGTATTGGGAAGCAGAGGTATAACCCCAGACAATCTTCATCAGTTGTATCATCAGCTTTAAGTATCAGTCAATTTTCCGTCGAGGGAACGGCTCTCTGTACCCACTGCATAGAATGCTGAGTGGGTTCCACAGCCGTTTCGAAAGCGTGGACGAAAACAAATATTTCTGCACTTACCGAGAACCTGACCCCAGTTTTCCAGCCCATTTTGATAAAAAAAACATAAAAGGGTTTTGTCAGCCTTTAATAATCCTTTTCGTATGACTGCACCTAATAGATCTACATATATAAATATTGAGACCAATAAAAATAGCATCCGTAGTCACGTGTTAAAAGGGAGTATTGAGGTCAAAAACAACGCACAGTTCAGCCGCCGTCGAATCTAAAAGCGTCAACCCGGAACTGTTTTCTGAATAGCATCTGCAATTTGAAATGGACTAATGAAACTTCACGCACTGAAGGTAGGCAAATCTGTGACGTGAGCAGACTACTTCTTGCTAGTTGGCAATTAATCCGCGAGGCACTGGTAATGTCTCTCCTACGTCAGAAAGGAAACACGGCACTTGATAAACTGTGATTCTTCATGTGAGACAGCGCCGTGTAACAAATGCGAAAAACTTTTAATTGGCATGAAAACAAATGGCTTCCATGAAAGACGTTTCTTTAAAATCACAGATTTGCGGTCAGTATAAAATTCAGTCACACAAGACTTATCTTACCTTCGTAACTGCAATTTTAATATATATCTAAAATCTGTAAAATACGCTAACAAAGAATTAACTATTCAAACGAGTGAATCTTTTGTGAAACATGAACATAGAGCGACGCATTCTTTGGTTGGCCTACATCTTAATACGCTGTCCAACACATTCACACCCTTTCCGGTTACTGACTCCACAGCGGTTTCTCCAAAATGATCCACTCTTTCATGGAAATGAACTAAATATTCTTATGTGTGGGCTTTGCTACAAATATCTCATGAATCCGATATCAGCTGTCTCTCTCTCTCTCTCTTTGTCTATGACCAATCATTATCACTTTATTATCTACTTTTTGTACGTTTACTACAAGTGCAGAAATCTTAATAAAGTAACCCACATTAGTAAAAATGTATTAGTCCGTTTTATAAGCGAGAAGACAAGATGCAGTATACATGATTAAGAAATCGTTGTGAACGTGCCATTCAATTCACAGAACTGTAAGTTTTGTCTTACTTTCATTTGCTTTCGATAGACGACAGACTGAAATAAATATGAAACTCAGAACAGGTATTTCTGTCAATATCATGGAATTAAGAGGAAGGGAAGAAGAAGAATACAATGAAGAAAAATAAAACAAAGGTAAAAAGGCAAAGAGAAGAAGGGAAAAGAGTAAGAAAGAGAAAAGCTACCACTCAGTGCCTTCTAATTGGCTCTCGATATTCGGTCAGCTTCGGGACGGTAACTATCGTGATTGCTGGCGGATCATGTGACCGTCATAGGTCTGTTGCAGAACCTCAATATCGGATCATCAAATGTGCAAAAAATAAACTGAGAATTAAGAAGAGGCAATTCACATTAATTGCATAAATGTCAGGAATGAAATGTGCACAGATATTACTAGAAGGTAGATGGCAGGTAATCTGAGATTAAACACAGAGTAAACCAAAGGGTCGCCTCTTATTACCAGAAAAAAGCACAAATTCATATCACAAATCACCGAAACGAACAAACAAATTAAATTTATGAGGGGATCAAGATCACGTTCGTTTCCAGAAACTAAGGCTGTTATTCAGTTCAGAATGTTGTCTTCTCAGTCTTCCATCACTTTGTCTAAACATCGAATACCAATATATTTCACCTATGTGACACTTCGTTTCTTGCAATATTTCCTAAAGCCTTATCACAGTTCATTCTGTCCAGTCATGTCCAGTTACCCACAGCCTAATCCCTTAACATCAGTTTCTAAACTTTAATGCCACTCTGTTACATCCCTGGCATCTTTTCAGGTCTGCTGTTCCACCGAGCCGTCTTGATGAGCGGTTCAGGGCTGAGTCCTTGGGCGCTGGTAGAGAAACCGGCTCGGTACGCCCAGCAAGTAGCTCGCCACGCCAACTGTTCGCCAGATCTACCCCACCCACACCTGCTCAAATGCCTACGTGAACGGCCACTGGACGCAATAATGGCCACTCCTATACAGGCACCTGAATTCTCAACAGCTTTCGGGCCCTCAATCGACGGCGTCGTTATTGACAACGGGGAACCCCCAAGCGGTGGAGGTAGTGGACCCGGTAGTAATGCGGATATTTCCTCGAGATACGGTGACTATGTCGGTGGGAACGGAAGCCCTGGTAGTTCTAGTAGTTCAAGCTCCAGTGGTAGTTCTGATATCAACACCTCGAACAGTGTCCTCTTGAGAAAGTCCGTAGTCTCGAAGCTTTCACGGTACGACGTGCTTCTTGGCGTTGTTAAGGCAGAGGCGTACTTTGCTTTTTCTGGTGAGGATGTGCAATATGGGATCGAAGCGGACAGGCGTTCTAAGATATTGAGGACATTTGTAAGGAATACATACCGGTTCCATCTGTCGGAAATTCTCGCAACTATTGTGAACGAGTACACTGACTGGGAGCGGCCAGTGCAGCACCCCATAAATATCAGAGATGAAACACTGGAAGCTCTAAGCGACGCCCAAGTAGTGGCTCCCGTCGTCCAAACGGCGGACCTGCATTCCGCTGCTAGAAGAAACTCCTACCTTTACGTCTTCGACTACCAGACCAAGTTCGGAGACTATCCACAGGTAAGAAGGTTCAGATTCTCTATTAGACTCCCAGTCAGCCACCAATGCCGGACTTCGGTAATTCCAAATTAACACTTTCCGGTTATATCAAACGCTTCCCTTAGAGGTTTGGATGAGACAGTGTTGTGCTGCTGTGTGTTCGTCCGTTTATTACATCACAAAAATAGCACAGATCAAACTGATAAGTCAAATGCTCAAATAGCCGTTCTTCTTGCACATGACGCCGCATCATTGGGTAAACGGGAATCGTAGCAATAGCAGTGGTGGTAGTGGTGGTGGTGGTGGTGGTGGTGGTAGTAGTAGTAGTATCAGTAGCAGTAGTCGTCGTAATAGTAGACGTTATCGCACTGACGCTGCTTACGGCAGTAATGAGTTTCACCTAGTCTTCCTAATGTTAGTGACCACTTTCGTAACATCCTTTGGATGTTCATACTGCTTTGACATTCAAATCTACACGAAGTACTGCGCATATCTCTGAAAAAAATCCTCTCACCTTCCAGATTAACCATAAGAATTGAATGAAAATAATACACCAAAATGAGAAATCAAAAGCGTATTGGGCACCCCTGCTTGTCAGACACACTAAGCAAAGGAGGATACAGGTACCAGGTCTAAGAAATCCACAACGTCAAAACCATGCAGACATGATCACACAGAACTATCACTACCAAACAGCACTGCAAAACTCTGGCAAGTAGATTCCCTTCACAGACTTCTGAAACTTCCCACCCACGAACAAATTTATGTCTGTTCCATCCAGCAAGAACGAGAATATAAACGGTAACAGTGACCTAAGAATCCAAACTGCAGTCTGATGGTTTTCTAATGAATTCCTTCACGAGCACATGAGCAATGCAAAAGAACTGAATTACAAACCTAAAAACAGTTGAAAATTCCCTTCTGCTCTCCTTACGTACTTACCTAACAAAACTATACGACGTCACCTTCCAAACGACAATAATGTGCTTACTCACAGCCGTCAGAATTTCAAATATGTTCCAGAAAAATTGTTCCCCTTCTTGTTTGAGCATCGATAAACTGCATAAAATTATTTCAGTCACATAAAATGAACAGTTTAGCCTCCGTTCATTAATGTTCAACAAAGTTAAGGCAATAGAACAAACACATGTTGAAATTAGGCCATGAGCCTTTCAACTCAAACCCTTCACAATTCATGCTCTCTAATCATCCAATAATTCTACGTTGTATATAATAAGAGCAATGATACATAAAACAAAAAAGATAACAGTAATTCAGCTATTGTCAACAAACCAACATGCACATGGTTGTCGCTATGTTACTTTCTATTTCCCTGACAAAGTATGATAACAAAGTTTGAAAATCCTCTGTAAGGTATATATATATACATACATACACACACACACACACACACACACACACCGTCATACAGTCCCTAATTTACAACGAATTGCGCTAGTGTAAATCTTAAATCACACTTACGCCATATATGTGTTTTTGTTTACAAGCACCGACGGAATATTCAGATGGTACACCCTGGTCTTCATACGACATCACAAAATTGTTCAGTCAGTTATCATCATACAGATGTAACTGAACACCAACATGCAATTAGCTCGCTAATCAGGTTTCGAAGTACTGAGGACTCGATCCGGAGTATGGAGAACTCGGTCCTAGTTAGGCAAAACGAGCAAAGCCTGTCAGTAATTAGAAACACCGGATCAGACGATGGAATTCTGACAGCCAGTACTGATACTAAGATAAAATGTAAGCTGGCTTTCTTTACTTAAGGAACTGAATGAGATGGCGTGGATTGGAAACATCCTGCTCAGGACAGGGACACGGAACGGACAACTGACAAAACTAATAAACAGGAAGGTTCCATAAATGAGAAAAATTCCTTAACTTGTTGAAAACCTATTAGCTTCTCAACCCGATCTCTGCTTCATGGAGAACTACACTTCATATGATTGTAGATTACTTGCCAGTGCGAAAAATACGTCGTCATATGCAAATAGACGCTATCAAACGACCCAATATTTCATTTTCGCAATCCAGCGTTATGATATGAAAAAGTCAGCTTTGATGTGTTCCTTGAGACATATTCAAATACAAGTGAGTAACAAACACATTTGTAAAATACTGAAAACACAAATTACTCTGTTACTATCAAAACTTTAGCTAACTTGGCGTATGGGCTAGATAACTATTTTGATAAAGTAGCTGGTCATATTTGACGATAATTTCAGTATTATAGAGTACGACGCCGTGTTCATTGATAATTTGTGGCAGACATTCGGAGATGGTGCTGTCTCCATCTTCAGAGTTGTAGACAACACTAAAGATTGAGCCGGAAGATACTCAAAAGCGTGGTCAAAAAAATTCCAGTGAGCACGACCTTATACACCATACGACTGTTAATTTCCACCCAAAACATTATGAAAACCTCAAATACCAAACATTTTTAAGATTAAAATCATGTTGATATATTGTGACAAATAAGCAATAAGGAAGGAACAACAACAACAACAACATCAGAACGACACAAAGTGTCCTCTTCTGGGTTACGACAGCGTGCAGTATCGTTAGTATTTGCATACGTTTCGAAGGAAAGTGCTTGCTCTGTTACATATGTTTTCTGCAAGGGCGCAGCCAGTTTCTTCGACATACTGACTGTACTAGACTGCATGGAGTGAAATCCGGAAGTCCACGTTCAGCCTTCAGGTCTGTGAATATTTCAGACCTTACATATAAGAGACGACTGCCGACAGCAAACCAAACACATCTCAGTGTGGTTCGGACTCCGTATAACCTACATCGTGTTTCGAGGACACGTCAGTGCGCTGTAAGCTTGACTGCCGAACATAATATGAAGAGGAGAGAATACATTAGTGCTTTGTATACACTAGGAGAGGTGGCTGCTTCAAAACTATAAATATTCAGCAAGACTTTAATTTAATAAGATGTACGCGGATTCATACGGATTTATTAATATTATTATTGTTGTTGTTGTTGTTGTCGGCCAGAGAGGTGAAAGCAAACTTGGTCTGTAGAGATGCATACATACTCCGAAGAGCAATCACTGTTTTAAAACAAATTTTATATTTCTTGACACAAATTACAAATTTAGGACCTGTTTATAGACGCGGTCGCAAAACTGCGAAAAGCGACTATTAGCTTCAGCACATCTGTGACCGTTTGTCTGTCCATCCGTCTGTTTGTTTGTCTGTCCATCCGTCTTTGCGTGTTTGTCTGTCTGTCCGTCTGTTTGTCTGTTTGTCCATCTGTTTGTCTGTTTGTCCGTCTGTTTGTCTGTCTGTCCGTCCTTCCTTCTGTCCGCATGCAACTACTCAGCTCCCACCTTTCATGAAATTTGATATTTGAATATTTTTCGAAAATTTGTCGAGAAAATTCAAGTTTCATTAATATCCGACAATAATAACGGGTATTTTACATGAAAACCTATGCACATTTATGATAATATTTCGCTAAATTCTTCTTGGAATGTAAATGTTTCAGACAAAAGTTGCACAGAAAATCAAATTGCACATTTTATGTTCAAACATTTCCCTAAGTTGTGCCGTTTATGAGATAATGTGGAAAAATACGGTAGGACCAGACAGAGCACAGACAATATACGTGTAATATGGCGCATGTGCGTCGCATGCTGTATAAATTAAGAGTACACACACACACACACACACACACTCGGAATATGTAATGGTTTCGCGAACGCGCCTCAATGTTACGTTTATAGTACACTACCTGCCTTCTTGTGTTATTTTGTTGGAACTTGTAAATATTTTCGTAGATTTTACGAAATATTATTACGTCACGCAATATGATAAACCGCGCAAGCGAAATCTGAGCTTTGGAAACAAAGAAAATATCATACCGCAGAGAACTGTGATGAATTTTTTGACTACTTAGAATACCATTTACCGAATGTAGGGGTCGAATGGTTGACTGTCTTGTTCCGTAATCTAGAGTTCCGGGTTTCGAAATCTGCCACAAAGGCCGAACTGTCTGAGATTTTGAGTTGCCTCAATCCCTGCAGGTGACAAACGCTGGCATAGCACCTCAAAACAAAGTACGAACGCTTCCTTACACACTGTTGCCAACCACTCATCATCCCACCATGCGACTCGACAAGCTGCTGTATCACCTTACTTGCAGCCACTATGCACACATGCACACAGTGCCACTTCTTCACATGCAAAATCAGCCACAGTGAGCAGCTGAATAAACCGCGGGTACGCAGGTACGAGTAGCGTAAATACGGTAATAAAACATGCAAAACAATTTCAATATGGCATGGTAGTCCTACCCTCTTTCTTTAGATTGAATGAATATTTTGGAATACGGCAAATTCAAGTGAACAAGCTCAAAGGTTTTTCCTTCAGCTGCCTACAGACGTCGTCACAAATATAGAAGTTATCTGTGGCTTTCAATATGTCAGAACGACTAATTTCTGTGAGCAGACAATTATTCCACAGGAATCTGTCGTTACCTTTTTCAAGGTGCTTCCCAAATTCTCCTGGAAGGATTAAGAAAAACCATGCAAACCCACCGCGAGGAACTTCCAGAAAGGAAGTTAGAAGCGCTGAAGTCAAAGGATCCTCTCCGATTCAGACGGATCCGCGCCGTGGTCACTCCAGTGTGCAGATTGGACTTATTTCACTTTCTCCCTAGATCCAGTAAGAATACTTTTATCCTAAGTTCATCTGTCTGCTCATTACAGATGATAACTCCACGCAGTCAGCGACACTGAATCCAAACTTGGAAAACATTCAACGCCTGTCACGAACAGCTAAGGGAGATAGACTTTAAGACAGCTAAGTGAAGCATTCTCTCCTTTACAAGACACTGCGCATCCTGGAAGGCAGACTGCCTTCAGGCAATGAGATTGACCTACCTAACAAGTAACTTTCGTGATGCTAGCAGCAGCACAAAAGGCCCAACAAACAAATTCAGCATCAAAGCCTCCAACTTTTGGCTCGAAAACTGTAGATACATAACTAGTTTTTAATCTTCACGCAGTTTCTCTACTTAAGACGACTGGGAGCAAAACGTCTTAAGTCTGATCACAGTCATCACCCTGCCGCCATTTCTTCAATGTTTCCTTCTCTCACGATACGAGAAAAATACAGCGCCATGCAAAAGGCCACAAATATTCACTTACCTTCAATCCACGGCATATCATTAGCCACTGCAGTTATTTAGATTTGAAAACAATGACGAGACAATATTCAGGCCACTGAAAACATCCAGAAGTAAAGGTATCCTGGCCTCCTTTGCCTAGAAGAACTGAAGACAGCCACAAAAATCCTCAGGCAGGATATACGTAACCTGCCCAAGAGCTGAATCCGTCACCCGCATAATGCACCGCAGCATGATCCAAAATGTTTCGTTATGTATTGATTAACTCTAAGAGATACAGAAATTTTTGGCGCATTTGTGTAAAAAAAGGAGGATTACACAATTTTGTAAACTACTGAATGAAAGCCAAACATGTTTCAATAAGTTCGTATTTGACTCAGTTTCCGAACCAACAAAATCTGCTTTATTGTGTGTCTATGCTGTGTCCGTGCTAATAGGCTCTTAGACCAAAGGCCTACCTACTGAGACCACAGATGTAAGTCCTTTTTTTTGTATTGTCGCAGCCCAACTTAAGACTCAGGCTGCCTAATGGTTGAGGTTTCTAGATCACACACAATTAGACACATGAACCATGTAGGACTCCTCTACTCGAGTTATCAGCTCGTCGCAGAAGTCGCTACCTACACAACTCACAACAAACACAAGAGACGAACAACCATTCCCTCAGCTAGATTCGAACCCGCGATCCCGGCAATCGAGCGACTGTAGAATAATTCCTATAGTTACTTTGAATGACTCCTTTATTACCGTCCTGCGCCCTCTGTAGTACGTAAGACAGCCCAAATATCTCTTGGCTAGCAGAGGTTTTAATCGTATTATCACTACCATTGCTTCTGAGAACAAAATGGCTAGACGGCTGGACGATAACACAAGGACGCCAGCTGGAAGGGGAAACGTAACAGATCAAGGTAGATGTGGAGGTGTAGATAAGAGGACTTCTTTCAGCAGACTCAATATAATCGGTTTTCACCAAAGCAATTTCTCGAATAGAAAACAAGACAAGCAAATACATTCGAGAAGAAGCACAAGAGTCTGTTGTGCATCCTTCAAATGGTGTGTTATGAGAGAAACACAAAAATAGTGGAAAAAGTGTGAACAAAAAATATAAATAAAAGAACAAAGCAAGCAAAGAAAACTAGACAAGGAAACAACTGAGAAAGGAAGAAAACGAGCAAAAAACTTAGTAAAACTTATTTCAAAATCATTCCCTCCACCACGTGGAAAATAAAATAACCATCTCGAAATAGGTTTTTACAACACCAAAACTAACCAACTGCTCTAGGCTTGGATTTCACATTTGGTATGAGTAGAGATTACAGTCCTAGATAGAATTTGAAAGCATATATAAAAGCTTCTTCTGCGCGAATGGCGTCGAAGTGAAATTTTTAAGCTCTGTTTTTCAAATGAAACTGGAATTAGCCGCCAGATCCTTTTACAGTAACACCTGCTACATCTCGAGAAATTGCGTCACGTACGTAAGATGGTAGTGTCTATGCCGTAGTCACAATCAATAGCCCGCACGCCTCTGCATTATTTATTTATTTATTTAGAGACCCTGTCTGTAGCACAGACTACACAGCTTCGAATTGTAGGAGGAATGGTGGCTTGTGAATTGAAAATGATGAGAATAAAAAGCGGTTTTAGCTTAATTTGAGCCATAGTTCCGGCATAGTCCTTAATCACATAGAGGGATGTCCCCACCGAGATTCGCCCCGATCACTTCTCCAATAGGCCGCTAGTCCCAAGCATTACCCACTCTGCCAGCTTGCTCGTACTATGAGTAGAAATATCCCTATGCCTGACGGGAATCACACCCATGTGTCGTCCAGCCTAGTCCACCCCCCATACCGACTCCCTACACACTTGCCCAAATACTTACATAGACCTGCATAAGCCTACCAAACTCACGTTCTGTTGTAAATTATGCAAGTCCATTTACATCCACAAACAGAAGTCATTCCAATTTAACAACTGTATTTTCCAACGAATGTTTTTCCGTCAGTGAATGTTATCATATATTTACATCCTATTCACAACAAAACAATGCCCCACTCTCATATGTCGTGACGGTGTAAGCAGGAACGTTACATGTGAATACACACCGCATTTATTTAACACTTCGCGTGTGGCAGGCTGATGTGACAACAGTAATGCACTTCTGGGTTCCGATAAAGAACGGGGGTTAACAGGGGTTTCTTGAGTAAGTGAATGACTATCAGCTTCTGCAGAGTAACTGAATTCTATGGGAGTTTGTGTCTGCCTACATTCTACGTCGCGGCTGTTGGTAGTAAGAGATCAATCACAAGCGGTTTAAGATGAAAGTGGTATAGTAAAACTTCCAGCTGCGGAAGTCAGAAGCGTTCAGAAGCGTTAATTACAGCAGTCAAATACTCTGTCGATTTAATTCAGCTGTAGGGATAATATCGCACCACAAATACAAATGGTTTTAACGTTTACTGGTTTGTTTCCACCTCTTATGGCTGAAAATTACTCCCACCTTCAACAAACGACAGATCCCACTGATGGTGGCTTATGAACTGAATAGTTCCTTTCAGTTTTTTATAAAAACGAAAGAAATTGTTCATGTGATTATCATAAATCAAGTCTACTTTAAGTCCCCCTTCCGATTATATAGAACCAAATTCCTCCTCCCTTTCCTGTCAAGCAGAATTCGAGTCTAATGCAATTTTAAAACTCACTTCCACTCTAGGATATATTGCTGCCCCAAACTGTGCAAGTCACTCGTCCCTCTGTGGTAGAAGGCCCGCTTCCACCCCACGCTTTACAGTAAGTTTAAATTCAGGTGCATTTAGTGGCGTGATGTCAAGTGCAAGGTGTCCTTAGGGTGCAATTAATGTTCGCTGAGGCAAGTCAGGGGGGATGGAAGTTCTCGGAATGTCTAAGGATTGAGAGTGTAGTGGAAATGCTGATTAACTGACGTATCTTCCAGAAGAGTGACGTGAGGGTTGAAGAGGAAAATGAAGAGTAAGCTGTTGAAGGAAGGGAGGTAAACTTTAAGGGGGGTCAAGATCGCATACGTTCGTGAAATTCAGTGGCAACATCTTTATCGGGTTTGTAACAACATGTAAATCGTCGTCTCAGTTGCAGAGATGGGTTGCTCCGGTTTTGAGCTGAATAGCGTTAAAATAACTGGCCTTTAAAGAACAAAAATATGCAGATGTATCCAGATGGAATACACATTGTACAAATGCGACTACGAATGATGACTGTAAGAAGAGTTACGCTAAGAGTGACCCCTCTGATTGGTTTCAAAATTACGACTGTTTGTCTTGCGGTCTACTAACACTAAGGGTATGGCTATTGGGACGATCACTTATCCTTTTTACACAGCACTGCCTAAATTTCTAACATTATAAACTTCGCAAAGTACGATCGGAGGAGGCCAAGGAATTCGTGAATAATATAAAATAGCCTACTATACCAACATGTAAATTAAAATAAAGAAAAAAATGACGAAAATAATAGTCAAGAAGCTCAGAAGACCGAGACTGAAACCCGGGAAATGCACGACACGAAACACGATTAGTATCCATTCGACTGTGATGTTCGGTGATTTGCCCTCCGGCGATCCTTTAAAATTAGTATAAATGAGTAAAGTTTAATGGGTGACAAACATTCGTCTGCAGGTACATTTGTTCAATTGCAATGGCTTCCGTTTTTGGAATGTAAATTGACTTTCATAATTCACAACAACATGCGCAAATTGTGTAACTATAGAGTTACGTCCACATTGAGCATTCCGAGGCAGGGCTGTAAGAACGGTCACTGCAGTGGGTCGAAATCAGTAATATGGACGCACGTAATAGTAGCCTTTTTACTGTTGGCGTGCTGTGTATCCTGTACTATCTTCAGATGTAGCATGCGTTACGGGATCCGGCGGCTGCATCCCGTTTCGTCTGAAAGTAGAATTATCACACTTCCTTCCGAACCACTGGCCTAAAATATAAAAGAGTCAAGTTAATATTCTAGATGCTGTTGTGATTCTAATAAAACAAAACTGACTTTACCTACCGTAGTTAAGTCAGCTTTGTATTATTTAAATCATACTTCGAGCTTTCCATTGTATTTTTCGTTTCGAGTAGCAATAATTCTGGGGGAAAAAATGCATTGAATCTTTGTTGTTGTTCTCCTTCCTCTCTCAATTAATCGTTCTCTGTTGCTTGCTTCCTTTCCTTCATACAAGACACAAATTTCAAGTTCCACAACAGTCAATCTGAAATACTCGTTCTTACTCCACGACAAGACTTCGAATTCTATTCTAGGGTGTGACAAAAATACCATCGGTATAGTGTTATTGAACGGAGTTACTCGTTACTTTTCTTTAGGCATGGAGTGGAATATTTGTACAGTTCGTTTGATGGAATAAAGTTTCATCCTAAAAGCCCTGTACTCCTGCCAGAACTCCCCTGCACGTTACAATAGATCTTGTGACTATTCTACACCGTATATTGCTTGTATCCGGGTGGGGGTCAGTGTGAAAGCTTCAAGCACCCCCCCCCCCCACCGTAGCCCAAAAGACGAAATCAAGCGGCTTACGGACAGGATAAAAAGATGACCAAGGTATAAAGTCGCCTCTGACAAACTACTTCCGTGGAAACTTTTGGCCAAAGAAGTACCGCCCGAGTTGTAACGTGCAAAATTCGAAGGCTGACATTACGTATGATTGGGACCCTCTTATTTCAAAACCGACATGAGAAATTCTTCCAAAATGTCCAGGTGCACCGTGATTGTCGGGAAAAATAAGGCCTGAACAGGAACACGCTTATCTGGATAGAGAACAAAAACATTAACCCTTTAAACGCCGAGTCAAATCCAATTTGCCATTTGCTGTCATTGTTAGGAGCTCACCATATTCTCCACGTTAGCAGGATAAGGGTTAAACTTGGTACTGTGCCTTGTGTCTCCCAGTACTACATGTAGATTGCTACTGCCCCAGATTCTAACGTTATGTCGGTTGAATCCCCGGACAGAGAGAAAGTATTTTCGTGACGAAATAAAATTTAAGGTTCCGAATTTTCGTCCCCTTCAAGTAGTTAAATATGAGTGGAATTCTTACTCCTGGACTTTTACGTGCTGCAAAAATTTGTATTTGTTACTGTAAATCTCAAAAGAGCTCGTAGATTAATGTATCCTGTCAGGTGTGGCATGCTTAATTGTGGGGCAATTTGTCTAATTTTGGCCTGCGAACAAAAACTTTTCAAAACATCTTTTTAACCTTAGCTACAGAGACTGTTGTTCAACAGGATTTTTCCGTTTACAATGAAACCAGCACCACTGAACAACATATTGTTACCGATGATCCTTGATCGAAAGCAGATCAGAGATGTACTCGGCGGAGAGATAGGCAAAATTACATTCGGAATAATTAAGAATAAATTTAGGACTTCCAGCAATAATAATTTTATTTTGTGTACAATATATTGGTACACCGGGAGAGTGAGAACTTCAAGGTTGTTGTTTTATGCTTAGCTAAGTGCTGTTAACGTATCGCCGCTCTGACCCCCTGAACGTTTCCTCTGAACTTTTCGTCATACATCAATAGGACAGCTGTTCGTGGTTGATCTGGGACGCGGTCATGAAGCTAGCCCAAGCCGGGTTCGGAGACAAGTTCTTAGCTGAGACTCGTGCGAGCAAGTTCGAAGGAAAGACTAAGACGACAATAAAGAGGTGTTTTGATAAAATTTTCTTGCAGTACCGGACAAAACAGATTTAGATTTGGCAGCTGAACTTACGTGAAATAAATAACTGTGCTAATAAAATGGAAGTGACATAACCACAATTATTTTTTTATCTAGTTGGCAGACCTACACTTCACGTTTCCTGTGACTACCATGCGTAGTATTCCCTCAGTGGAGTTAGTACTCCCGACTTTTAGATTTGGCCGGTTATATCATTTGAAGATCGACATTATCTAAGGTGGCTCGGGACCAAATTCCATACCATATCTCCTTTGTATTGTAACCACAGAGTGGGCCGGGATAGCGTAGTCGGTATAGCGACTACGCTATGGGCTGGATATTCCGAGGATCGAATCCCGGTGGGGCGAGATTTTCCGCACCTGTCCAGACTGGCCCTGGGGCCCACCCAGCCTCCTATACAATGGGTACCGGGTCTTTCCCGGGAGTAAAGCGGCCGAGGCATGGCGTTGACCACCCACCCCATCTAGCGCCGAGGTTAAAGAAAAAGTATAGCTATACCTCTACTCCCCCTCTGGGCCTTCGTGGCCTGTTCTACGGTGAACTTTACCTTTTTACCTTTACTGTAACCACAGATTTATATCTGTATTGCCACCAACTTTCTGCACTTTAGACGCCATTTTACACAACTACGGTGTAGGCGCTACTGGTGGCTACTAGACTTGTAGAGGCAAGTAGCGTGATAACCAAACATGATCATGTTACCTACCGAAATAATTTAGCTTTCGATCTGTATCTCTCAATCCTTTAGCAATATCAACCTTAAATTATCTACATTTACTGTATTTATTGGATGGACAATACTGCGATTTTACTTACTTGCACTTTCGTCATTTTGTTACTTTTTTATATGTTATGGAAGATGCTTGATTTTACATAAAACAAAACAGCACAACATTAATTGCTACAAGTTAGGTATACATAAAATTTTAAGTCTCCTTTGGGAAAAATCTGCAGATTAATGCGTCGTGTTGCACTAATTCTTACTTTAAAACTTTCAATGTAATCTGTGAGGGAAAAAAACAGTTCAATACAGGGAAGAAATTAGTAATCATATTGGGGTGAGTTCTAAAGATAAATATTACGAACACACAGCTGTGAGGACAGAAGTCCCGATACTCACTGTGGTAGACGACCAATACGAAACGGTAACCTACAAACCTAACCCACAGGTCACAGCAACACAAATTCATGGTTACAGAGGCCAGTGTGATGACTGCTCTACCAAGCAAGTTCACAGCCAGGTCTGGCGTCGCAAGCTTCCGCAAAATTTTAACAGTTCGCTTAAAGTTGCATGATAGAGGTGTGGCACAAGTCAGCGCTCGTCGTTTTTGATCCTCCATGTTCGACAGCACAAAGAGCGTCGTAACAATATCCGAAGAGGTAACATCATTCAGATTTCTCAATCACTCCTCACTCATTCACTCTGTCATGGTCAAGAGCTACAGCCATAAGCACATGCAGGACCGCCTTCTTGAGAGATTCTTAAACCTACCTGTCGGTCATACTGCGATGTATTGGTATTCATTCAGTGACTGATGTTCTGTTCATTGAAATCTGCATTAGACTAGCACTCCCCTACAGATATTTTGTACGTAAACTGACTCCTGAAAACTACCTTTTCTATCAAAAAAATGTATACCAATTTTTCGTATAGAATCTGCTCCTGTTGAATTGACGCAGAATTCCTGTAAAATAATTTCGGTATTTAAGACTCGAAGGGTTTTTATAAAAATCAATAACAAACAACACTTATGTTGAGTGTATTATTTACTTGTAAATATAAACTCCATTTGCAGCTCGGCGTATATACAACCTCTAACTATAATGTTGCAATACGTGGTCCAGCGTATCTTATTTTCGTATCTTAGTCTGTGATGAAGCAACTTTTCCTGTATGAAGGATCGGAAATATGCACAACTGCCGAATATCAAGTTCAAGTCCCTTCAACGAATACCGAGAATTGACACGTGTACTCCAAATGTAACCCTTAAGTGTGCATTTGTCCAGTATTTAACCCTCTCTCAAACAAAAATTAATATGAATAACATTAGCTAATTCAGCTACGACCTCCAAGACAACAGACTGCATAGCTTGTGCGGAATAACTAACACTGAGACTCTCATGCAACACAACACACGACGCTCACCCATACTCCGGCGCATTCTCAGCAACGTACTCTTACACAATACGACATGCTGCTACAACACCCTGTTAATATAAGGAAGTAATCAGTGAATGCTTTTTAAAATGTGACTCTAGCAAGGAACAGTGTAGCTCCCTGAAGTTGATCTTAGGATCGAAACATGTTGGAGCGATTTTAAGAGTTTTAATGTAAAATTTTATGTATGTTCATTAGTTGGTATGCTAATTAAATGAATAAACAAATTGTACACAGCATGGCAACTGTAAAATCAGACGGACAGGACACAATATTTGATCATGTTAGAACTGTCAGTCCGTATGTCTGTCCGTCCTTCCGTCCGCCAAACAAGTCGGCTTCTATTGGACGGATTTTCATGGAATCTGATATTTGAGTATTTTTCGAAAGTCTGTCGAGAAAATTCAAGTTTCATTAAAATATGACAAGAATAAAGGGTACGTTACATGAAGACCAATATACATTTCCGATCATACCTCGCTCAGTTCTTCTTAGAATGAAAAAATATATTTCAAACAAAGGTTGCAGAGAAAATCAAAAGATACTTTTATATTTAACGACTTTTTTATATAAAATCGTCCCGTTTATGAGATAATGTGGAAAATACCTAATGGCTGGGACAGGTCACAGATGACAATATGGTACATGCGCATTGCGTGCTGGATAATTTAGGCTACAAACACATACTCAGAATATGCAATACCTATTGCTTTTCCACGCCAACAACAGTTGCACGAATGGGCCTCGATATTACGTTTATTTGTGTATTACCTGCCTTCTTTCAGTTAGAAAGAGGATTCGGCAGGTCCTCAAGAGTCCTCTACATGTGCGCCTGCTCCTCCTCATTGACGGAAGGTAAAAAGGTTTACTTCGAAGGCCATAAAATTGTATTGGTGTCTGGAAACTCGATGTGCTAAAAATTTTAAAGGCGCTAGATGAAGCAGGTGATCAACGAATCGACCCAACCACTTTACTCCCTGGAAAGAGCTCTGCTATGTATAGAACAACAGGCTAGGCGGGCCCCAGGGCCGGTCTAGACGGATGAGGAGAGAAAATCTCTTACCCCCGCCGGGATTCAATCACCGGACCATCCAGCCCGTACAGAGTCGCAATACCGACCACGCAAGGTCGGGAACAACAGTGTAGCTATGGGTAAAATTACCGGTAAGGAAGGAGTGACAGCACTTCAGCCGACGTCTCGTTGGGTGAGGTATGAGATCTCAGTAGATAGGTGGACCAGGTAGTTTGAAAGACTTGGGGTAAATGTACATTAAATGGGAAACATGTTATCTTTCTTGCACAAATCTGTAGGCACACAGGTTAAATCGTCATACATTGTGTTGCTTGCTAAGAAATTTGTAACTTAAAGTGACTGGTGATGGTTGGTGAACGCTCACTGGTTAGTGTAATTTTCACCCATATGTTTCACCTATGAAGAAGCAACAAAGGAACTGACCGCCCATAAACAAGCTAATTTATACACTTATATCTTTCCGGCGTCAGGACTAAACCCGTAAAGTCTCAAAATTAATTAAAAACTAGCTATACACATTGCACACAACAGCGTCACAATTCCGGAAAACTTAGAGGAACGTAACACGTCCCTCTCCCCCCCCCCCTCCGTACACTGAATCTCCGATTAGGATTGGCATAGAAGTGTCAATCTTCAGCCCCTGCTCCCTCAATATATTGTGGAAATTTCTCATTTCCTCAAGAATGCTATATACCCTTCCCATCTTTTCCTAATACAATTCGTGGCCCTAATTTTATTTAAGTAAATTAGTTTGTACAAATTTCTCTTCAGTCAGCTCCCATCCAGATATTTTCTTCAGCACTTTTTCCACTTACCAACGCTCGTTACGGTCGAGACTAAGCTTCACACTGATGTAAAAAAAAAACAGGTAAAATTATAGTAGTGAATACTTTATACTTTGCGTTTTTAAACAGGACACAAACGTTAAAAAAATACTCTGAAATACATAATAGCAGGCATTGTACGAATTAAACACGCATTCATCTTCTTTGTAAATGCATGTCACAAACACGTTATTAAAAACCGCAAGGTACACCACACTAACGGCGAGTGTTTCGAAAACATGGAAAGAAAAGAGTTCAATTTATCGCTTAAAAACATGTATGTCACATTTCAGATCTTTTATAAACGTGTTCGAAAGAAAGCCAGAGGGTACCTACAAAAAGAAAGAAAGAAAGTTGTTTCCAGGTCTAGTCAGATAAGACGCCAGGTCTCTATGGCACTTACAAATATCATAATCCAGCTTAAATTTTTAATATGATCATCATTAAAATATGACGGGCTAACATGCACCAAAATTTAGATATCGTGCTTAGCCATGTGTCATATTTGTGGAGATCCGACTAATTCCAAATTTCAGTAGACTGTAACCGCAAGAGCAAATGAGTAGAGAGGACCAGGAAACTGCCCTCCCCCACTGGGTTTTGGGGAAAAAAAATTGAATTTGGAAAATTTAAGGAGGGAAAGAAAATATCGAGTACTAATACAAAATTTTATTTTCTAAAAGTAATTTCTAACTTCCCAACCTTGGACGAAATTCTTGGGCGCCCACGCATCACAACGGAGTTACAGAAATTCTTCTGTGGCTTTCAAAATTTAATAACAGGAGATAGAGAAAAGAAATAAAAAATGAAAATAATGAAGGATTTCGCCTTCTCCTGCTTCCACCACTAGGATCATCGTTCTCACGAATAAAAAAAGGGCAGGGCAGGAAACCAGCAAATGACGTTTGGAAAAAAAAGCTTGTAGTAGAAGCCAGATAATGCGGTTGGCAGCAGATGGGAATAGTGTGGGAAAAAGAGATGGGGAATTTTTTCTTCCTTCCTTTTTTTTCTTACTTTTTATGAAACATCAGAGAAGATTATGAGACAGATGTGAGGGTATTAGTATGGATTTAGGGTGAAAGGGGTGAAGTCGTAATAGACACTTAAGAAAAGTGGGTTTCTTCAATAAGTGTTTTACCCTCAGCGGAATTGATGTGGAGAGCACAAGATTCATAATATTATATTTCAACACTACGATGGGCAGTTGCCTTAAGCGCAACAAGACACCTTCAAAGTAATGTGAGGCTGAGCAAATATAGGTAGAATCGCTGTTCGAATCTTGATGGAAGCGGAGATAGTTCTGCCATAAATGTGTCCAGTTCGACTGTGGTGCCCACCCGGAGCGAACCTTGTTTCCTGAAGCAATCCTGTGAGGCGTGAAGAAAACATTTCATCTATCCAGGGCCAAATGTTAAGAGGAGCTTTACCACTGCTCTGTACGTGAATACTGTGGTGGAATTTAAGAAATAGTAAGAGTACCTAAACCAAAAATTTCAACAAGCAAAACGAAAGCAATGGCTTTTAAGGGAAGAGATCCAGTGAGAAGTAAGATAGTAATGAATAACAATATTATAGAAAAAAAAACACTTCAGATTTCCAACGTTGCTCTATTTCATACCAGAATGAAAAAAGATATTACTGTTAGAGTATCAAAATTTCTCCATGTAACCGGATTAACAGAATTTAAAACCCTCTCAAATTAAAAAACATACTACACTGAAAACATATAATACTTTGGCATTACCTACTCTATTATATAGATGGGAAACTTGTGCAACTGGAGAAAAGGATAAATCCAGGATAATGTCAGCGGAAATGAAACATATGAGGAGAACGGCAAAAAACATATGGTAAGATTATAAAACCAATGAAGACATTTTATCAGCACTTACAATTAACCCGGTTGTAGATAAAATTGAGAAATGCAGACGTAAATGGATACAACATGTTCGGCGAATGGACAGAGACGGACTGCCTCCCCCCTCAATGAAATATCAACCATGTGGGAAGTGAAGCCAAGGATGACTCCTCAAAAGACTTATCGACTGTTAACAGGACTGGAACATGTCACGAGGCCTAAAACCTTGCAAGCTATATGATTATGATGAATAAGAGTACCTGTACCTTCACAGACGGAAGCCTGTGAAGCATACCACTTGTGCATTTCGCAGTGCAGTACACTAAAAGGAAAGATGTAACGAAAGAAGGAGCAAGACAGGACTTATGTCAGGCGTTCTTCCGTACACAGTTATCGCTATTATTACACGTGCACTTGCTCATTGATCAGTCAATGACACTGTATCAACTCCAGTGGTTATGTAGTGTGTTTCTTTTCCTACTTGACAGATAAGAGCGGTCCGGACGCTCCAGTCTGTTTTTATTACACTTTCTACATGTTATAATCACGGCCATCGCTTGTCCAGCTACCGTCACCGACACGCGGCGTACGACGCAACGCTGGCAGAGCGTCAGGCGTAGCGTTGGGCCGGCGCTTATCGGCCAAGGAGGAAAAAAACACCCTATATCTAGGGAACGAGATGATAAAATTTATTTTAATGTCATGTATATGAGAATTAGGAGGAGAAATCGCATCCGTATGGAATGAAGTTTACTATCCCGCCACACTTCTCATTTTAGGTACGTCATTATAACCAAACCGTACCTAACTTAAAAAGATATTTATCTTCTAAATGTTTGTCTTCAATACTTTCGGGCTGGTTAACATCTACAGCGACAAACTTAACAGTACGGTAACGTCAGTTTTTACACGACGTAACCAAGAATCGACTGAGCTGTAACGAGAGTTTATCGGCACATAGCCATGATTAATTTCCCTACAATATTTGGAGAAATTTTACGTAGAAGTATCACCAGCTTTTTCAGTTCTCGTAACCTACCGCAGTTTCCATAACAATACCCACGTTCATGGCATGTTTTATAAAATTCTGACGGAAACAATAAACACGTACTGTATTCAACCCCCAATACCTTTTTTTAGTAAATTCTGAAACGTTTGTAAAAAAACGTTTCCCGATTTCGAAAATATAAAATATAAATATGGGTACATGACTGCAACAGAGTGACAGTGTCAGTTTGCTGCAGGGCTTAAATAAATTCTTTCCACATGACAGCTTCCTTCTTGGGAAGGTGACGATCAATCAGCTGGTCACAACATTCCCCGCTGTTGATGGACCCAAAGGGTTGTGACTGTATTAGCAGCAGCCAGCCACTGGGCCCTATACTGATTCCGCTCAATCCACTCAAAAATCGAACAATAAAAATCATCAGGTATTGTGCCTTACGACAGTTCAATAGCCTCTTCCAAAGCGAGTTCTTTAGAGAAGGCGTTTAATGCTCTCTCCTTCAATTTCCAGTTATCTTCTCGTTTTCCTAAGGTAATCCAGTAGCTGCTTGCATCTTCTTCATCGTCTTCCCATTCCTTTTAGCTTGCTTTTAATAATGTGTTTTAAAAGGCAGTTCTTAGGCAAGATGTAACTAATCCAGTTCGCCTTCCTTCTTTCTGTTGTACGTAGGATATTTCTCTCCTCCTTGACTCTACGCAATACTTCAATTCCCACACAATCGTTGCAACTGATCTCCATCCTTCTTCACCACCTTACTTATTTATTCCATGGAGCAAAGTCCTTCTTCAGAAGCTAACTGGTTCTCAGCTAGTCAAAAAATTATTCGCATTTTTTGGAACCCGAAAGTTCTTTGCCGCATTCACAAGTGCCCGCCACCTGTCCCTATCCTGAGCCAAATCGATCCAGTACATACCTCCACATCCCACTTCCTGAAGATCCATTATATTATTATTATTATCCTTCAATCTATGCCTAGGTCTTCCAAGTGATCTATTTCCCTCAGGTTTCCCCGCCAAAACCCTGTATACAAATCTCCTCTCCCAAAAAAAAGTGCTACATGCCTCGCCCATCTCTTTCTTCTCGATTTGATCAACCGAACAATGCTGGGTGAGGAGTACAGATCACCAAGCTCCACACTTTGTAGTTTTCTCCACTCTCCTTTTACTTCGTCCTTCTTAGGCCCAAATATTCTCCTCAGCGCCCTATTTTCAAACACCCTCAGCCTACGTTCCTCTCCCCAATGTGAACGAACAAGTTTCACACCCATACAAAACAACAGGCAAAATTATAGTTCTGTATATCTTAATCTTTAAATATTTTGATAGGAAACTGGCAGACAAAAGATTCTGCACCGAACGATAAAAAGCATTCCCTGGCTTCAATCCGCTCTTAATTTCTTCCTGAAGAGAAATTTGATATGTTAAGGCTTTTCCCAAATACTTGAACTATTCCACACTTTCAAAGGAACTACTATCAGTCTTTCTATTCTGACTCCATTGTTAATTCTGATCTAGAGACATTACCATGTACATAGTTTCATCAGCATTTACTTCTAGTCCCATCTCCTAACTAGCAACAAATACATATTCTGTGTTTTCCTTTATAGTATGTACGCTCCCTCCCAATATATTAACATCATCAACATAAACCAAAAGCTGATGTGTACCATTTAATTTCAAGCCATCCTGGTTTACCTGAACCTTCCTAATGCCGTACCCTAAAGCAAGGTTGAAGATCAGCGACGATAAATCTTCTCTTTGTTTCATATCATTCCTAACAGGAAACATGTCAGACAAATGCTTGCCTATCCCCTATAGGTTTCTTCCAGACACATTTTTATTAGCCTTACCAGTTTCCTAGGGATACCTCAACATATTTCAAAGCTGTGAAGGTATTTCTGATCTACTTTCGGAAGTGTTCAAGTTCCAGTACTATAAAAATCCTTGCCCATAAGGTAGCATTTCAGCAATTTCTTCCTAAATTAAATCCAATTTTCTGATGAGAAGAGCTTTCTTCTAGTTGAATACTGCTTTTACCATAGCAATCCTGGATTTAATTTCAAGTGTACATCTTACTCGATTACTTACAAAATTCAATTTAATAATATCTCACTATTTATGCGTACACGTCCCATGTGACCTCTTCCCTTCACGTTCATAACCAAAATACTGCATAACTTTCTCGTCTTCCATGTCCATATTACACGTCGCTTCTGCCCCAGACTTCTTGATTTCGTAATGATATCCGGAATGTTACAAATTAGGAAGGTGCCAAAAAATTGCATTTTCCCCATCTCCTTGCAACTTCCTTAATTCCATATATTCTCTCCAGCACTTGTTCTCAAGCAAAGACATCGTTTCAGACCCTTTCAAAATAACAGGAAAAAGTTGCATTCCCGTATAATTTAATTTTACTTTCTGAAGGAGGCGACAGGGCTATAAATTTCATTGCAACTACTTGTAGCAAGCATTCTTCGTATTAAATCAGCTCTTAATTAACTTCTTCCCTAATGTAATTGTAATTTCTTATGTTCGTTCCTAAATATATTAACTTCGCCATATTTGAAATGTATTTATCATGTATCCAGAAACCTATGATTCGGAAGAGTGGCACACATTACACAATCCCTGATCACAAATTTCAATGCTCGTTAGTTTTCTTTTTCCTCCACATTTACTTAAATGTTGTACAAACTTCAAACCACGGTGAGTACCAATCCTATACTAAACACCACTCAGTATGTTACTACAGCACATGAATGAATAATATACAAAACGAACCACACCTGACGAATTAGCTATCACGTCATCTGGTATGTTGTGTCTTGTTTCATAAAAACAGTTAAACTCATTTGGTAACCGCGCATTCTTAACTCGCTCAACTCCACAAAACGTGTCTCCACTTGCGTAGGTGATCAATCCATATAATGTGCGAAATACTTTTAGGCCAGCATTTGTGTGGGTTATATACCTTTATGATCCGATTCCGGTGGCTGCGCGGTCTAAGGCGCAGATCTACGGCCGTTCGCACACTGGGATTGCGAGTTCGAATCTCACCGGTGACATGGATGTTTTTCTCTTGCGATTATTGTGTGTCTGCAACTGGCCGGTAAGTCGTCCAGAGCAGTCCTAACGAGTGCAGTGTGTCTGAATGTGATTAAGGAGGCGTACGCCTACTACGGATATACAGTCATGAAAAAAAAAATACATTTTTATGATCAGCATTAATTTTCTATGTACCTCATTAAGCCCATTTTCCTGTGGCTCTTCAAGCCTATTCCGAGTCACGGCCTCCCTCTTACAGGGCTTCGCGATCACATTCATTGGACACACCTCACTTGGTGTGACTCCTCTATAAGAGTTATCAGCCCCACGCACAGACCTGTCCCTGAATACACACAACACTCACAAGAGACAGACGTCCATGCCCCCGGCGGGATTCTGAACCTCAATACCAGCAAGCCAGCGGCCGTAGACCCAAGTCTAAGACCGCGCGGTCACTGGGACCGGCCATTATGCCCTTATTTAAATTAAATAAAAATTAAAGCTTTTCACGGAATCAGGCAACTTTACATTTTGTACCATGATGGCAAAATTGATATTATTTTAGAAACACAACTGGAAATAGAAATATAAACAGAACTGAAAATTAAGTAATCTACTCTACTTCGTTTTCTGTGAAGACAAGAAATTATCCCTTTCAAGACTGAAATTAGTCGATGCATTGAAGGTTCATTTTCGACCTCACACAAAACTCACTCCCTTTCTGTATAAAGAACAATCGGTTAATTATCTTTAAAGACATAATTTCTATTTGTTCTGAGAATTATAAGCTAACTGTAAAAACATTATGTGGGGAAAATTAGGAGATTTTTAATGTTAATCACGTGGTGTACACCTGCGTACAGTAACCAGTGTTTATTCAACTGTTACTTAGTAGACCATCATTCATTATCAAACGTTTAAAACCTGAACATGATACATTCGTATTATAGAATCCCAAACGCTGTACGATTTCGACTGAGACCGAGCAGTGATAAGAGACACGGATATCTCTCACTAATTCTAAAGTTTAGGGTATCTTCTAATAACAGTCTCAGTAGTGTCGAGGTGGTGAGTGTGAATGGGGTAGAAGGAAGGATGTTGGCCTGAAATTCGAAGAAGAAATGAAGGAGTTTCGAGGAAGGGCGGTTTATAAAGGAGAAGGGACTGAAATTTCCGTGGGAAATAGGTAGGAAATTAAGACAGAATAACAGGATAGGATGTAGCAAGAATTCCAATGAACATTCTCTCATGCTAATAGTGCCAGAAAATACATACACAAGGACATGTACGAAAGAGAAAATAAATGCACTTGTCGAAAAATAGACATTTTAGACAAAGTGAAAGAACTTTAAATAAATAAACGAAGGAGAATAGAAGGGGACAGATTATAGGAGAAGACAAAAAAACAGAAAGCAGGTGATACAATATGCCATGAATAAATAAATAGCTGCGAAAGGCCATAAAAATATAGGGGTAGGGACTTGCAAGTAATGTAAAATTATGAAATGCATGCTGCAATAAAAGGTAATTTTCTTTTGGATTAGACATCGTGCTATGAGGATGTAATAAGAGGTGACCAACTTCACGCCCCGATCCTATGAACCTAGAAATATAGCATCTCGTGTACACTGTATAGGAGGTCTGGAGGGCTGCAAAGTCAACGCAGACGTGCTGACGAAATGACACGACTGCAAAGGGTGTACGCAGTGACGCAGTACACGAACGTTATCAAGGCGTTATTTACTTTCAAATTGCCACAAGGTTTGACGGTGAACATGTGATTTAATTGGTGCCGATAAGAAAAGTACAACTTTTCCGGCACCGATCTTCATGAAACTCACAAATGCTCAACATCGTTATGCGCAGGTATCCAATACCGAATTTCACCCTAATCAGATAAGACACGCATATAGAAAGTACAAATTCATGTACGCCCATAATCTCTGTAGCTTCCAATGAACCCATTTTCACGAAACAAATATGTGTGGATGTTTCTTCACCTATTTTTATATCCAACAGCAATGTAGAATACATGTGAAAATTTTTATTTACGCGCATAGACTACATAAATAAAACACAAACAGCGTCTGCATTTCGTGGAAATGGCCTGTAACAAACTCCACCCAGCTTGGTCAAGAGATGTAGAAAGTGTAGGTATAAATTTACTTAAGCCCTTCAGTACAGTAAATTGAGCTGAATTTCACAAAACCCACATTTGCATGACACAATTTATCAGCAACTCCTACGCCAAATTTCATGAGAATCCGACAACGCTTTAGTCTCTAACACCAGATCATAGGCAGAGAGACAGACGGGTGGACTGGCGTACTGGAGAGTGGGTGTATACTCATCATCATCAGGCCTTGTTTTCTTTGTAAATAACTCTTAAAATTCCTTGCCCTAACGAAATAAAGTCCCTTAGCCAGGCCCGTTACCGCATGAGTTGTCCTGACTTTTGCTTGCTTAAATACAATAAAAATAATTAAAGCAAGAATATAGGACAATGATATGCCCATATTGTTTATAAAATAATGAAAGAAGGCGTAGGAAAATGTGTAAAACTGAGGAAATTAAAACCACACCGAAATGAGCACAGGAATATAAACCCGTAAAATAAGAAAGATGAGAGACACCAGATAATATGATATAAAAAGAAGCATAAAATTAAAGAAGCAAATCTGCGCTTAGATTATGACACCGGACTGAACACAGTGCATCTGTGAGAATCAGAGAAAGACATGTATAAAAAAAAAACACTCAGAAAAAGACTTCCATAGAAAAGTACAAAATGAAAATTAACGACTGTGGGGAGAAATAAGAAACGGTTAAAGGGGAATATAAAAGCTACAAGCAGAGAACCCTTTGACGAACGAAAAGATTCTAAATAATAAAAAAATTATATGAGAATCCTGGGTTTAGGAAAAAAAATATGAAATAAAAACACAAACTGAAATACCAATGATGTGAAAACCATACAGGCCTGCGTGGTAAAATAAAGTTATAATAAGGGTATAAGTAGTTAGTAACTTAACATTATATGAATAGACAGAATGCGTTTGAAGATACAGGTTATATACAGGTTGATTTTAAAGGAAATGCATTAAATTAAACGGCAAAGCCTCCTAGAACGAATGCTGTACAGCACCACTTTCAAGCCTACGCACTACCACTCAGTGCCTGATTTTAACACAGCACTGTTGTGCAAACACACTTCTGCTAGACCAGGAAGACACTGGCTCAACACTTTTCCTTCAGAAGTCAAGACGAACAGCGGAAAAGGCATCTCGAATTTGTGCTTCCAGTTCATCAAGTATTCCTGCTTTTGTTCGTACACATCCAAATAATGTTTTTCAACGGGGGATTGTAGTCCTGCCATGGCAGCATAATCTCTAAACATTCCATGTGGCGATCACAGTCCTCAGGAAAGAGCTCTTGAACGGCGTGTGTGCGTGTGTGTGTGTGTGGGGGGGGGGTTGTTATAATCTGGCACTAAATTGTAGTGCTTGGGCCTTAAAGTGGCCAATAATTGTAACAACACTGTATTTTGTTTACGAAATATAGCCATTTAACATTTCGTATTTATTCGTGCACTTTAGAATCACTCTGTATTTGAAACTCGGGAATATATAGTGCTCTCCAAAACATTTCACTCTGTTAAAAGTTATATGTATGCACAAACAAAAGAAGAATATTGTGCAAAATTTAACCCACATATTTACTATAACACGTATTTTCACGTCTCAATGAAAGGACGAAAGAACGAAAGAACAAAAGAAGAATAGGCGCTATGCAACTATGCATATCTATAACATAAATTAATTCATAAGATTGTATGATCAACATACATAAATTAAATAATCACTGTCCGATCATAAAAGTTAATATTTAAATAAACACCATCAAACACGTTCATAAGAGTGTAACAATACCTGCTTATTCACAACTTCTACATGTTTCGGTTAATCATTAACCATCATCACTGATGCATACAAGATTACATGCAGAATTATGAAGGCTCATTTATGTTGTACACAATACACGCTCTATAAATGACAAAATTTCAGTCTACAATACGTACTGGCCTGTGACAAAAAATTTATTTTGTAATTTTTACAAGTGTCTTTGTACTCAGTAATTTCCGCACATTTCAGGTATTACCAATCAACTTTCCTTTAAAACTGTTTAAAAATAAGAATATAACAGCAGCAGTAAGTAGTACTTACAATTTACTTTTCGTGACTGCAATTACAATTATTTTAATCCAACAAAAAACGCGGTATTTACATAAGCCTAAACCCTTCTCCGGACGGTCCCAGTGGCCGCGCGGTCCTAAGGCGTAGGTCTGCGGTCGCTAGCCTGCTGAGATTGAAGGGCTCGGATGCCACCGTGGGCATGGATGTTTGTCTGTTACGATTGTTGTGTGTTGCAATGTATAGGTCTCTGCGACGAGCTGATCACTCGTAAATAGGAGTCCTACCGTCTGTGGCACGTCGCTGTGTGTGATCTGCAAACCTCGTGAATGGGGAGGCCCTGACCTACTGGGGGGCTGTCGCGCCAAAAAACAAACAAACAAATCCTTCTCCGGCTTTTTTATGTAATGTAAATATGTATACCAATCAGATATAACAAGGTTACATGTTACTTATGGATATTTGCAAATACCGGGTTTTACCAAAGTGTGGTGCTTGTGGTCATAGCAATACAGCTTTCATGTATAAGCATTTCAACCAACAATGCCTCATGAAAGCCAGTACATCGGCTGTACACCTGTGTGTCAACGTGCCTGGCAATTTTTTCCAGTTCTACCTCACGTTGTTTCAGCGCCTTCAAGTAGTCTACTCCAAATCTAGTCTATTAAACCTGCAGTTGATGCGATGTGTTGACAACTCAACAACAAAACAAAAATAGCAGACCCTACCAGATTAGCAACCAATACAGAAAACAAATCTTCTGACAGATAATTAATGTCTCTGCAGGCACAAGTTAAGCCACGCAACAGTAGACTCAGTACTTCTTCAAAATTTTGATTCGTATTTCGTAATTTTAAAACAGTGTACTGCACAACACTAACACTCAATTCTTCGCATTCTCGGGGACACGGCATGGTTTCAAATTCGGATCACTCAGTAATATGCTTCTGTAGTGAGTGTTAAGTTCTTTGAACAATGGTATATGTTCAAAAGAACTGAGTATTACTCTTGACACTTACTGTTTTTAGACTTCGGTGGATAACAAATACGTACACAAGACTGGGATGGCAGTTCAAGTTTTAACGTTACTTTACGTCAGTTCTGATTTTCTCGCAGTGTTACAGGTGAAGGATATAATTCAGCGTCACTAGTTGATCGGTTCCCTTCAACCAATTTTCTAGTGACGCCGCGTAATAAACTATAAGAACGTTATCTTTAGTTTTCACACACTCGATCATAATACAAAAAAACTTACTGCGGTCCGCGTAACGAAAACTACAGTCTGGAGGGTTTTCAGATGTTTCTTCAACAGTGTATTGAAACCAACATTATTTCCAGCTAATTTACAAACATTTGGTTGATGGAGAAGTTTGTTTTAGTGCAGCTTAAATGTTTATCGCTACCATTACATCTACATCCTTTACTGAAATTCTCTGTTTCACTATACGGCTTCAGAACCTGCTTGTTTTGATAAAGTATAATCTTTACAAATATTTCTTCTAAATATTCTCCTTTTTGACACCTTGAGTCCATACACGTAGATATTTATTGTTTTATTGAAACTCGATTAATTTCTCAGTCATCTTCCTTCTACTTGATCTAACACGCATACACACATACTTATTTCTTTTTTTAAATATTTCTACAGGATGTAATTTTCACATATTTAAAAATATACAGAAAACCATTCCGCACATAATTATAACATACATTCTGCTAAAAAAAGATTACTTTTATACATCAGTATTTCACCGCGAACAGAACAGCTGACATCACCTGAAAGAACAGACGTCCCAAAGCCGTCAAAACATGCAGTTGGGTTAATTATACTTCAAGATACTTAGCGCAAAGTATCAATCAAGACTACCATTTTATACAGCATTCTGAACACCGACTGAAGTAACAAATCTTCACAGTATTTCAATATACCGATTTTTATCCATCCTTGCTTGAACTAAAAATACCTGTAAGTACCGCACAGAGTTAGTGACCTGTAAATACTTTTTCCTTCACAGAACAAGGCTTGTGAGACGAAAGGAAACGGAACCCCACAGAATCACAGGAAAAGGAGCGGGAGAAGGGATATTGGTGAAAGAATGTATGGGGAGATACAAACATAAGTTAAATAAGGTTATGACATAATAAAGCAGACAATATGCTACGTGACGTAGCGGGTCGCACCTGGATTCTACTGTCGCTCCATATCCAGCATAAGTACAGGACATAAGTAGAAGAAATGGAAGTTCCTAGCATTAAAAAACAGTACATCGCAGAACAGAAAGTATTATCAAAGGAAAATAACTGCTTTCTATGAATGCTGTATTAAATTATTTCTTGTATTCTAAATATGCTTGCAGAAAATGTGGGTAAGGAGGCAAGGAAGGAGGTTGGTCTACAGGTAGGAGAGTCGGTCAGGAAACAAATGTAGATGGTATTTAATTTCGTACCTAAGAAACCTAGAACAACTCTGATTATATAAAAACGTCATCGCCGCGCGATTATCATCTGTTTCCAACGCTATATCAAAACCTTGGCGGCCACAAATCTAAAGATCGCGACGTAGGATCAGGTGTGAGACAGTGGCTGATAAGACAGGGCACGGACTGCTGTCAAAAACTCGTCCCACGATATAACAAAAGCCTCAGATGTGGCAGGGAATGTGTGGAATACTAGTGGGATAGCAGTACAGTTGGATCTGAACCATTTCTTTTAGACCTGAATATAAAAAGCCCAGGAATATTAACTTTCATAAACTTATTTTCTAACCGACCTTCATAAACACAAAGAAAGTAAAATATTAGATCGGGGTGTGAGGTCATCTGGATGTACAGAAAACTAAAACATAAGCAGCTGTTACCTTCTTAGCATATGTGGAAAAGTTCAAACACTTAAAACGTAAAATAATCCGACTACATAGACGAAGAAGATATGGGCAGAATACATTTATGGGAATGCTTAGCACTATTTCTGAGTGCTTTACCTTCACGTCTCCTACATAAACTTCTAAGGATTAAACATAACCAAGTCCAAGGAGCAGACTCCTTCCTGACAGGATAAAACAGACCCTCAGCTAGTGACGACATTTCCAGTCTTCTACTACAAACAAGAGAGAGAATGGCGAATGTTTGGTACTCAATAACACTGCCAGCCGTTAAGAATGTAACATCGATGGTAGATTTCAGTATGGAGAACTGATATAATGTGCCAGAGTTTGAAGGAAATTCGAAGAACCCAAGAGAAGTCCCTACCACTGCCACAGTTATGGACACAAATACCATCGTGCATCGATCCCTAACCTCATCGATGAAACACGAGGTTTGTTACCATGTTCATAAAACCCCGACACTGGTTCATATCCTCAACCAAATTAATTCCAACATAACCCATCTACATACAAGTTTTCAAAGAAAATACAGTTACCTGCGAGATTCGAGGGCGCATGTATTTTGGTTTACAGCTTTATGTCTACTTATTCTGTACACTGTTACGCGAGATTTCTTTGCGTCTGGGTTATTGGGTTTTGTTACACAATATTACTGCACAGTGATCTGGGCCCTACTAATTAATATTTTGGCGCCGGAATTATTTTTTAATTTTAGCACACCCTGTATATAAAATGTGAATAATGCAGGAACCAAATACGTTAGAATATGAAACAAACTGCATTTTGAAGAGAGAAAAAAAGGAGAGTATATACCATGTTTAAAATATTCGGTACCTATATTTGTTGAATAAATATATAAAATGCAACTTTGGAGGTTAGCGGTGCGGTACATCAACTATAGTCGACGTTAGGCGTCTAAAGGTTAATAATCAAGTTCCATAGCAAGTGACTAACGTTTGACGTATGTTATCTCAAGGGATTCAAGATGCTACTTCAGCTTCACTCACGAAAACCAGAAAAGTGAAATAACTGAGCTCCACAAACTATCTGTACTTTAGGACAATATTTTATCACTTACTTAAGTGACAAACGTTGGCTAACAGGGAAACAGATTTTCTTCGAGAGAAACGCGGATGTTCTGTCAGTGCGCTATCTAGAGGTAAAACCACTCGGTGACAAATGACGAGAATCTGGAAGAGGAAAGTAAAAAAAAGAAAGAAAGTTTAAAGAAAATTAACAGAGAATAAACACGGAACAGAGGGAAAGTTAGGCTTCTCTAGGAGGCTAGAGGCAGATGTGAAAGAAACTCATCCTATACCACTTTCCAACATGGACAGACATCCAGGAAATTTAAAATGTCTGAAATGAACTCAACCCTTTTCACTCTTTCTTCCATCTCCGGTACCTTCCACCTTCCTATCTCTTTCTTTCGCTTTCACACACAATCTTCCCGGCCAAATAAAAGCAGAGAGAATAAAAAAACGTTTTCACAGCAAAGTTCATCTCCGTTTTACGTAGTTAAATCAACCGCGGAAGAGAAATTCGCTCTTCTTCTTTCTAACCCTCTCTTTTTCTCACATCTAACCAATTTGTCTTATCCTGCATTCAGGTGCCACCCTTCTTTGTAACGCAGAGTTTGATCGATTCTTCACTATTACAACTACCACTCAATTTATTTCCCGGAACACCTACGCCTCAGTGCCTACTTCCCAACACAGTACGTGCATCTGCGTCTTCAGTCCGTAAGTACGAGGCGATACCTACACGTACGTCTTCATTCGCTACTTATGGCTCCAGAAAATCTATAATGCCTAGACCACCAACTAGCAACTATGTCTTCGGTCGTTAGGTAGCCTCCAGTCAACACGTACATTTCCAGCTACTAAGTACGAGTATATTGTTCGTTGTTAGCCTATGACTGACGCGCACGCACATGCTTGGTGTAACAGCAATGAATAAGATTATTTGTGCAATTTATATTACCCCGTAATAACTGTTGTGTAAAAAAAATTAGCTTTGTTTCGGATGGCTAGTCATGTTTAATGTTATCATTACCGCTTCGCTATATATGTATGGAATGCAAAGAAGTAAATGATTCCCGGGGATTAATTTCAAATTAACACCCGGAGATACAAAAATCGAATAGGCCGTTATATCATTTTACTCTGTATGAGCAAATTTCCGTGTTTTGTTAACCAAAGCCAAGAAACGTAGTGTTGCACGCTGTCTACAGTTTGTCAGACACGTACACCAGACCGGTACGTACCGAAAAGCTTCCTTACGTTTTTTTCCAAAAAATCCTTAATATTAAAGATACTGAATTCAAAATTTTAAGCAATTTTATCAACGTGTTTTCTAGCAAAAATTAAATCACTTGAACTCTAAAATCTCTATTCGCCTTCTATAAGCAAATTAAGCCACTACTCGGGGGAAATATTTTCAAAGACTTTCCTGTTGGTTTATGTTATAAAAAGTATACACACATAAAATTTCAATAATATTTGTTCCTAAAAAAACGAGGGTACATAAGTGCTCCATAATCTTTATTTTAAAAACTTAACAGTGACGCTATATAATCTCAGCAATTTAGAGTTTCCTTAATTTAATGAAGCACTTAAAAAGTTCATGAAACTCGAAATTATTCATTCATGCCAGAAATATCCTCATATTTTTGCGAAATTCAGTAATACCTTAAATGTGTGAATCTGAGAATACTCTCAGTCTAAACAGAACTTGTCATAGTAGACTGCATGACCGCTTTCGTTCCCCTTATAATCGGCTCATAACCTTTCTTTATCACTCCCATACCTTCTCTAAGGTCGGCATTTAGTTCAGAGTTCTTCGACAATAAAAAACATTGATTAATTACTTTCATAAATACACTTCATTACTCCGCAGTTCTGCTGAGAAAACAAAAACAAAGTATTGTATTTATTTTGCTTTAAAAAAATAGCCCATTCATTAGTTCCGTGCCTTACAAAAACAGAGCAAAAAAGCGTAAACATTACAGTCTCTACATGGAATTGTAAGACTCAGAGAAACATTGCGGAGGTTTATGTTGGACTGTTTTTAGTACGTCTCCTTAACTACTTATCTCTTCCCAATTATTTCTACTTTCCGCAGCTTGACAATGCACACCTCAGTTTCTGCCAGAAAATCACTCTTCCTGGATTCACAAAACCCCTGTGTGTCTCAAGAAGCCAGTAAACCGAGATTATTCAATCACTCTCAGAGACTTTGTAACGCCTCAAAATCATTTGTGAAATGCAACGCATACATATTTTATACGCTAGCCAAAGTACTCTAGCAAACGTAAATTTGTGCTTTATATTTCAAAGCAAGTTCTGTGCCCAAACCAAGGTGATTCCGAGGTCCGCGAACATCGTTCCTTCTGACACAAAAATATGAAGAGCCGGTTTCTGCTTTTAACTTTAATTGCTATATCTGTCGAGTGTGTCCCTCTCAATTCAGCAGGCGCACTGGCTCTGGAAGTATGCTGGCGCCAGTCATTATGGGTAAGTTAACGGAGACTGCAGGCGAGTTCTACTGTAGAGCATTTGGATTTCTGAACTGGATACTTAAAGACATAATGACTCTGATAAAACCAATCCGAAACGCAAATCTGCTAATACCATACGAACAATTACTGATTCAAACCACCCATAAGGAAGGAAACCTAATACCGGAACAAAAACATGG